>Ga0209502_10004510_pt1 | contig 10419 bp, 9 predicted proteins | sample ArcticOcean_MG_C_10_FD_187442 | JGI IMG/M metagenome (GOLD analysis project Ga0209502, IMG submission 187442) | Marine microbial communities from western Arctic Ocean - ArcticOcean_MG_CB11_90 (SPAdes) (version 2) | ecosystem: Environmental > Aquatic > Marine > Oceanic | place: Arctic Ocean...
CTATGGTGAGATTGGATTTAATCTTTCTAAAATTAAAAACTGGAAAAAAAGTAAATATAGTTCTTGGATTAAAATGTATTCATCAAAAGAATACCAACAGGTAGCTAAAGACAATATTGATTATTTAGATATTCTCTTGAAAAATAATAAGGGTAAAAAATTAGATACACTTAAAAAAAACTTTAAAAAATCAACCATCTTTGAAAGAAATTTTTGGGAAAGTTTTGTCTAAATTTTTAGTTGCTTAAAATTTCTAGAGGCAATGCAGCTTCTGGGTACTTTTCTTTACAAAGTTTTTCATAATTTGTACAAAGGGTGTTTATGGTATCATGTGCCTCATCTTTAGAAGTTAAAAATTTAATTAAAGTATCCCTCTCAAGTTCAATCTCTTTAATATCTTCTCCACTTAAATATTCACCCATCTCAACTTCCCAATAAGTATCATTTAATTCTTCAATTTTTAGAGTGTTAAGTTTTTTTTGAAGTTCAATAATAATCTCATCATCCGTTTTGCTATCTCTCATGGGAGAATTTAATAATTTACCTAAACACTTATCTTTAAGATCATCTAAAAAAGTATTGTAAGGTTTACCTTCAGCTAAACCTTGAAAGTGATTGCTTTCAAAGTATTTACTAATAGCAGCATTGGTTGTTATTTTATCTTTACCTTTTGCAACAGCAACCTGGACATAAACTTCTTGGCTAATATATTCGTTTAAATAGTCTTTAATTTTATCTGATAGCATTGTTAAAATTTAATTATTAAGCTTAATTGTATAAATCATGAAATAATATAGACAAGTATTAATAATATTTAAAAATTACTACTTAATAAAATATAATTACTTATGCTAAAAAAAATTCATATATTTCTTGGAGCAACTGTCGCAGATGCGGCCGCAAGACCTTTCCATTGGGTTTATGATGAAAGGAAATTTAAATCTTTTATTAAAAATAAAAAAAATATAACTTTTTTCAAAAAAAATAGATCTCCATTTTATTCAATTAAAACTGGTGAGGTTTCTGGCTATAATGATGTTGGTCAAGTTATGTTTAAAACATTAACTCAGACTAAAGATCAAAAAAATATCGCTGCTAATTTTAAAAAAAATATTGTTAAAAACTTTGGACCTGGTTCAAATTATTGGAAAAACCTAAAATTGAGAAAAAAATACAAAAAAATTAAATGGGAAACGGCAATGAAGGGTCCCTGGATCCATCAAAATATCTTAGAGACTATTAAAAATATAAAATTGAAAAAAACTATTACGGGAGGTACTAAAGTTAACGAATCTGATGGATATTGTGCAGCTTTACCCTATTCACTCTTTGATAATTCTGACCAAAAATTAAAAAAAATAATCAGGACTGTTGCTAATGGAAAAATTAGTGAACAATTCGCACTAGCTAAACTTAAGATCATTAATTTGGCTGATGTAGGCAATACAGACCCCATTAATTCATTCATAAAATTAAATTCTAAAAATAATTATTTTAAGAATGTTATTGAAAACATTAGAAAAGTTAAAAAACTTAAAAATAAACCACATAACATTGTTGTAAAAGAGTTTGGTAAAGCCTGTAGTTATCCGGGTACTTTTAATGGTTCCATACATGCAATCATAACATCCAAAAGCTATCAAAGTGCTGTTATTAAAACCATAAAAGCTGGTGGCTGTAATTGTTCACGGGCTAATTTTGTTGGTGCTTATTTTGCTGCAAAAAATGGTTTAAAGAGCATACCTAAAGATTGGATTAAAAAAACTAATCCTGCAAAAAGTATATTGAAGTATATTGTTTAAGTGCAAAACCCATCCATAAAATACATCTTAAAACTATCCATTCCCATTTTTTTTGCAAATTTAGCAATTCCAATGGTTGGCATTATAGACACTGGCTTGATGGGCAACCTTGGTAATTTATCTTATCTATCTGCAACATCGGTTGCAGTAAATTTATTTTCAATGTTTTTTTGGAGTTTTGGCTTTTTAAGAATGGGTACAGTTGGATTGGTGTCTCAGGCATATGGTAGAGAGGATTACCCTGAAGTATTTAATATTATCTTAAGAAATCTAATTTTTGTATTAGCGATTTCTTTAATCATAATTTCTCTTCAAAGTTATATTTATAAATTAAGTTTAAATATATTTGAGTTATCAAATACTACGCAAAAATTTTATCAAGATTATTTTCAAATTAGGATTTGGTCAGCACCAGGTGAGTTAACATTATATATTATAACTGGCTTATTTGTTGGGTTACAAAAAACTAAAATATCCAGTTTAGCTGTTGGTTTGTTTTCGATATTAAATATTGCCTTAAGTATTACTCTTGTATCAAAATTTGATTTAAATATTAAAGGTGTCGCTTTTGGAACTTTATTCTCTGCTTTATTAATTTCAATATCTTTTTTACTTTATACTTTTTGGTATCTAAACAGATTGTCTAAGATTAATATCAAATTTGATGAGTTAATTGATCTAAAAAAAATTAAAAACATATTTAATATAAATATAAATATATTTATTAGAACTATACTCTTAACATTTTCTTTTTTATGGTTTACGTACCTTGGTAGTCAAATAGGTGAAGATTATATTGCAGCCAATGCAATTTTAATTAATTTAGTATTTTTATCAGCTTTTATCTTAGATGCTTACGCCTTCTCTACCGAGGGTATGGTTGGTTATTCACTTGGTAAAAAAGACATTAATCTTTTTAAAAAAATTGTTAAAAATTCATTTATTTTAAGTTCAATTACAGGACTCGTTATCTCTATTATTTATTTTTTAATTAATAATTTTATAATTGAATTAATGTCTGATATTGAAACTATTAGAAATCTTAGCTCTTCTTATGCGGTATGGTTAGTTATCATGCCTTTAATCTCTTCATTTTGTTTTCAGTTTGATGGAATATTTATCGGTGTTTCTCAGACAAAAGAGCTTCGTAATGCCATGATTTTTTCAGTTTTTTCTTATCTTGCTGTATCTTTATTCTTAACTAATTTAATGGGTAACACTGGTGTTTGGGTTTCACTTTGTATATTTATGATCTTAAGAGCTCTATCCCTATATTATTATATGGATAGAATTTACATAAGATTTAATAAGTAATAACTTCTACAAATTATAGTTAATCAGAACTATTGTTTAATCAAACACTTATCATTATGATATTATTTCATTATGTTATTCAGACAGTTATTTGATAAAACCTCTAGTACTTACACATATCTTGTAGCATCAGCTAAGGGCAGAGAAGCTTTAATTATTGATCCAGTATTAGAAAATGTTGAAAGATACATACAGCTATTAAAAGAATTAGATTTAAAGTTAGTTAAAGTAATAGACACACACATTCATGCAGATCATATCTCAGGGATTGCAGAGCTTAGAGATCAAACAAATTGTGTAACAATTATGGGTGATAAAACACCCGCAGATGTTGTCTCTATGCAAGTATCGAATGATGAATTAATCAAAATCGATGGTCTTGAATTTAGAGCTTTATTTACACCAGGCCATACATCGGAGAGTTTTAGCTTCTTAATGAATGATAGGGTTTTTACTGGTGACACGCTACTAATTAGAGGGACTGGAAGAACTGATTTTCAAAATGGGGACCCAAAAGACTCATATAACTCTATTTTCAATAAATTATTAAAATTATCTGATGAAACTTTGGTCTACCCTGCGCATGATTATAAGGGAGATACCGTAAGTACTATTTTAGAAGAAAGAAAATTTAATCCACGACTGCAAGTAAAATCAGAAAATGAATATATTGAAATTATGAATAATCTTAATTTACCTGACCCAAAATTAATGGATGTGGCCGTTCCTAATAATTTAAGACTTGGGATAGATCTTGATAAACAAAAGGTTAGTAACGGTATTGAGCCTAATGAGTTTAACAATTGTTTATTAGAAAAAAATATAATTTTAATAGACCTTAGAGAACAAAATGAACTCGACAAAATTGGAAAGATTAAAAATAGTACAAGAGTTTCTTTTCCAGAAATTAATGATTACTTAAATAAAAATAAAACTGAATTACAGTATAAGAAAATTTTGTTTTATTGTGCCATTGGTCAAAGATCTACTTTAGCAGTTCAAATATCAAAGTCATATCAATACAATAAATGCTTACATTTAATTGGTGGTCTAAAAAATTGGAAACAAGCAGGTTTTGAGCTGGTAAAATGATATTCCAAAAATTCTATAGGATAACATAACTTCTCACCGTCACGTTTTTTCTTTCTTATCGTGACATATGTGAGTCAAAAAGTGAGTCTAAGTAGTTTCTTAATGAATTACTTTTTAAATCATATAATTACTTTAAAACCTTCAAAATCTGGCTCTCCGAGATATCCTTCAAAATCTGGTGGCCCTAGATATAAATTTTTTTGTAGGGTTGGATTTTTATGGCATAATTTAAATGAATCTGACTTTGTCCAGTTAATAAAATCAATTTCAGAATTCCACTCACTATGAAATATATAAAGAGAGAATTCTTCATTTACACTTCCTTTAATTAAATTAAATTTTTGAAAACCTTTTACACCATCAGTTTCTGTTTTACGGGCTTTCCATACCTCTTCAAAATCACCTTCTTTACCTGATACAACCTTAAGTCTGCTCATTGCTAAATACATAAGTTCTACTTTAAGTTTATTACTTAAAGTTGGGACACATAAGTAAATCCCAACTTCATTAATTAAGGAAGTTCATTTACCAACAAAATACATTTTTTTATACGAGAAATGTATGCGTAAATTATGTGTGTAAAAAAATTTATGTGGCAATTTTTCTAGTTTTTTTATTTTGGTTATTTAGTAATTTTAGTAAAAGCAGTTTCTAAAGATCCTAAAAGAGGCTTATAAAAAAGGGAATCAAACCACGGGACTCAGTTTGTTTCATTCATCCATTTATCTAAATATTTCATATTATTTAAAGATTTATCTATATTAAATAACTTTGTTTTTGAATTATTCTTACCTAAAAATTCATTAGATACATTTTTAATTTGTTCGGCATAAATTGTTAGTTCAGAATTAATAAATTTTTTAAAATATCTTTCTTTATTATTAATTTCTAAAAATACTTTTTTTTCAGGTAACCAGGGTTGATTAACAATTAAAGAGCCTTTTGTGCCGTATATAGTGGAAAAATTTTCTAGATTTTCATTTAAACTTAACTTTACATCACAGTTAATTTTATCATTTATTGTCAGATTTGCATTGGCTTCAATATCAACATTGGTATTACACTTTTTCACATAACATTTATTAAATATGATATTTTTATTGTCATTGCTAAATAGTGAAAGAAAGCTAATAGGATAACATCCCAAATCAAGAATTGCACCACCACCAAGTTCTTTATTAAAGAGTCTAGACTTTGGATTGATTTTTTTAACTTTAAATCCAAATTCTAATTTAATATGATTTATCTCTCCAATTTCATCATTTTCAATTAAAGCTAATATTTCATTTGTTTGTGGATGCGAAAGATATGCTATAGCTTCAAAAAACTTAACATTGTTATCTTCTATTAACTTTTTTATTTTTCTACCTTCCTCAATATTAATGCAAAAAGGTTTTTCACAAAGAATATTTTTTTTATTTACAGCAAATAAACTTATTAAATGAGAGTGAGTGTTATTCAGTGTTGATATATATACGGCATCAATTTCTTTACACTCAGCAAGAGACTTATAGTTATTAAATCTTAACTCACTATTAATATTATATTCTGACGCAAATAAATCTAATTTTGAATTACTTTGACTAGAAACTGCAACTAATTTTGCATTATTTACCTCCTTTATTGCATTAGCAAATCGACTTGCCATATTTCCTAGACCTACAATTCCCCATTTAATCATAATATTTTTTATAATAAGTTTTTTTATTCTTATAATTTGTTAATTTTATAAATTTCGTAACCATTATTATCATAATAGAGGGTGTAATTTCGTAGAATAAATTTATTAATATTTTTTAGTCTTACTGTTGTTTCTAAATCAACATTAAATTGTGGTGATTTGTAAATTATATATGATGATTTAATTTTTTTCAGATTTTTAATATAATCATTTTCTAAATTTATTCCACTGGTCAACCAGGCAGCAAAATATTTATTGCAAGAAGGTTTTTTCAATAGGTATGCAATGGATAAATCCTCAGTAAAATTATTAATACATTTTTCATTTTTAAATTCAATTTTTAAAAAATTTATAAAATTACTTGTTTCTTTATTAATGTACTTATTATCTTTGGTAATTAGTAAATTTTTAAAATTTTTTTTTGATATGAGTAAATTTTTAAATTTGATATTTTCTACAGAAAAAAATGTTATTAAAGTAATGATAACTATTCCTATTGTTTTTTTATAATTAACAAAATTGGTAATTTTACTTTCTAATATCTGTAATAAATAGTTTATTGAAAAAAAACACACTATTAATATGGGAAAATCTGTAGACATTCTTATGTGGTAAGAATCAGACCTACCAAGTGCATTTTTATACATAATAAAACTAACAAGAAAGAGGAAGAAAAAAATAATTTTTTGATTATACGAATATTTAAAATTTTTTTTTATTATTGCATTCACAATAAAAATACCGGCTACAACTTGTAACATAAGACTCTTTGTGGCTCTAGCCCCATGTTTAACTTGATCAATTTCAAAAAATGGCTGAGGAAATTCTGAGCCATGAAGAAGATCAATGCTTTTAATGATGTTAACAAAATGAAAATAAAAGGAATAAAACTCAACTTTTCCTATTATTAAAAAAAAGGTTAACCAGAAAATTAATGTAGCTGAAAGGTTGATTGTTATTTTTTTATATTCTTTGTTGATTAATAAATACAATAAATAAAAAAAATAAATAAAATACAAATATACACCGATGTCAATATGCATAGTTAAAGAGACAATAGGTATAAAAGAAATTAAACAATTTAAGATGATTTTATTTTTATTACTAACAATTGCTTCAATAAGAAAAATTAAAAAAAGAACAACATATATATCTCTATAAGATATCAATGAGTAATTCATTGGTAATTGATAATAACTCATCCTGATTAATAAAATACTTAATAGAAAAAATAATATTAATTTTCCATTTTTATTTAAAGCCGAAATTTTTGTCATTTGGAAGGCTAAAAAAACACAAGAAATTTTTAGTAGGCCAATTAAGATTATAAAGAAAATTTTAATTGCTCCAATCGTCTGTAAGTTAAATATTTTCCATGCAATCACTGGGTATATTACATTTGACCCACCATGAACCGTATAAGAAGAGGTCCATATTTGATTATAAAAAAGATAGTTTTGAGCAGGGGTTAAATAATCACCATCATGTAAGGTGTCGAGCATAAAATGAGATAAATCTAAAGTTGCAATTTCCAAAATTATTAAGAAAGTTAATAGCGAAAATATTGCTTTATGTTCTTTAATATTTAGATTTTCATTATCATATGAGGTTTTTTTTAAAATATCAGATACTGCTATTACGCTCTTATTATTAAAAAAATAATTAAAAAGTATGAAGGAAATTATAGGTAAAGAAATAAAAATTACATATCTAATTGTATCATTTATTGGATTATAGTCCTTTAGAGTTATGTTGCCAACTACTTGATTATGGTTAACAAGCGGTATTCCAATAGATTTCCATTTATATGATATTATAAAAATAATTATTGATATTAGTAAAAGATTAAAAAAATTATTGGATTTATAATTCATTTAACTTAAAGATCTAACAAAAGTGAGTAATGATTTATAGTGAAATAAAAACATCTTGTTTAAAATTAATATATAATATAATTAAAAATTATTTTTAAGCAACTTAACATAGATTGTCATGAATAATCCACAATCAATTAGTCTAATCTTTCCACTATACAGAGATAAATATACTGTAAAAAAAGTAATTGATAAAAGTTTAAAAATATTAAAAAAATTAGAAATAAAATATGAAATAATTATAATAGACGATTATTGTCCTGAAAAGTCTGGTTTAGTTGCATTAAAATATAGTAAAAATAATAAAAAAATTAAAGTTATATTCCACAAAAAAAATTATGGGTATGGGGCAGCAATAAGAACTGGCTTTAAGAATAGCAAATATGAATGTGTCTACGCAGTTGATGGGGATGGTGAATTTGGAATTGCATTAAATGACTTGCCAAGAATTTTAAAAAAATATGAATTAAATGATCTTGTCATTACTTATAGGTATAAAAAAAGATATAAAACAACAAGAATAATAATTTCTTGGGTTTATAATGCCATGTTAAGGGCCTTATTTAATATAAATTTTAAAGACATTTCAAGTGGATCAAGATTGGTAAATAAAAAGATATTAAAAAAAATTAAACTTACTACAAATAGTCCATTTATAGGCGCTGAGCTTGCTATTAAGGCTAAATACTTAGGATATAAAATTGATGAAGTTGGAATACATAGCTTTCCAAGTAATTTTAGAGCAGGATCGTCAATAGTTTTGAAAAACATTTTGATAACGATAAGAGATATCTTTAAACTCTATTATAATATTAATATAAAAAAAAAAATTAGTTAAATGAAAAAAATAACTGTCTTTTTAGCTGGTCATAATGGAATGGTTGGAAAATCTTTACACAAATTGCTTATTAAAAAAAAATTTGGTAAAATTATAACTGCAAATAGACAGAAATTAAATTTAGAAGATGCTAATAAAGTTAATAAATTTATAAAAATAAATAAACCCCATATTATTATCAACTGTGCTGGGAAAGTAGGAGGGATAGTGGCTAATAAAACATATCCGACTCAATTTTTAAACGAGAACATACAAATTCAAACTAATTTAATTAGATCTTCCCATTTAAATAATATTGAGCATTTTATAAATTTAGGAAGTTCATGTATCTATCCAAAAATGTCAAAGCAGCCAATAAAGGAAAATTATCTTTTAACTGGTAGCTTAGAAGAAACTAATGAAGCTTATGCTCTAGCTAAAATTATTGGTTTAAAAATGTGCGAATTTTATAATAAACAATATCAAAGAACGTATTTAACATTAATGCCATGTAATTTATATGGTCCAAACGATAATTTTAATACACAAAATAGTCATTTTATACCAGCGATGATAAAAAAAATTATACAAAATAAAAATACAAAAAACAAACCCATAGAAATTTGGGGAAATGGCAAACCTAAAAGAGAAATTATGCATGTGGATGATTTAGCAAATGCAATATTATTTATAATAAAAAAAAAAATTAAAAATGACAAAGTTCTTTTAAAAAAAATAAGATTTTTGCCAGTAATCAATATTGGGTGTGGTACTGAGAATACAATTGCTCAGTTTGCAAAAATAATATGCAAACTTTTAAAAAATAATAATAAACTTACTTATAATCTATCTTATCCGAATGGGACAATGAGAAAAATTTTAGACAGTACAATTATAAGAAGTTTGGGATGGAAACCTAAAATAAAAAATAAAGATGGTCTAGCACAAACTATTAATTGGTATAAAAATAATTATCCTAAATAAATTAATTATTTTTTTTAGATATTAAGTGAATTTTTTTTAATGTATTGTAGTTTGAGTTTACACCGTTAAATAATTCACTTTGATCAGCGTATAATTTTTTAATTTTACTACTATTTTTTAATAAAGTTTTAATTCGTGTTGATATTTCACCTAAATTATTGAATGATATATTCTTATAATTTTTATCATATATCTCTCTGGAGTCAGATTGAGCAGATTGTAATAAAAGCCCTCCACTTTCAAGTATATCTATTGATCTGGGATAAAGACTATTAGTTCCCCACTTTGAACCAAAATCTAGACAAATATTTCCGTTATAAAGAGATGAGATATATTTTGAGTTATAATTACTTTTTAGTGATGATTTAATATAAGGCTTCCAATTATCACCAACAACAACAAGTTGATGTCTAAAACTTTTTTTTAATTTAATGATTAAATTAAATCTTAAAAGATCTTTTATTGCAATGTAATAATTATAAATATTTGGATGATTATCTAAATTATATTTTTTCCAAAATATTTTTTTTTCGATAATCTCACAGTTATTAAATATATTTTTTTTTTCTATTTGCCAAATTTTATTAATTACATTCAGGTTATAAAGTGTAAAATTTCCAATAAAAACGATCTTTATTTTTTTTCTTGGAAAGAACAATTTTAAATTATGAGGATATAACTTAATTAAATTTTTTTCTTTTATGATAAAATTTTCAAAAACGTGACAATTATTTTTTAGCTTTCTATGATTCATTGGTATTTTACCACTAGTACCTCCAAACCATAAATTAATAGCATTATAAGATAAGATTGGTTGACCATCGCAAGAAATTAATGTGCAATTTTTAAAAAAAA
>Ga0209502_10004517_pt1 | contig 10412 bp, 7 predicted proteins | sample ArcticOcean_MG_C_10_FD_187442 | JGI IMG/M metagenome (GOLD analysis project Ga0209502, IMG submission 187442) | Marine microbial communities from western Arctic Ocean - ArcticOcean_MG_CB11_90 (SPAdes) (version 2) | ecosystem: Environmental > Aquatic > Marine > Oceanic | place: Arctic Ocean...
TTTCTTTATCCATTCCGGGAGTAATATGGTCTAAATATTCTAAAACAGTTACACTTGATCCAAGTCGCGACCACACAGAACCCATTTCTAAACCTATATATCCTCCTCCAATTACAATTAAATTTTTTGGCACTTCCTTAAAAGCTAGCGCACCCGTTGAAGATACAATATTTTTTTCGTCAATCTCCATACCTGGCATTGATGAAGGGGTGGATCCTGTTGCGATAACAATATTTTTAGATTTATAAGAATTTTTTTTTTCACCATCATAGACAACAACATCATTTTTAGAGAATAAAACTCCTTTGCCTTTTATGTATGTAACTTTATTTTTTTTAAATAAAAATTCAATTCCTTTGGTTAAAACTTCTACAGATTTGTCTTTATTGGCCATCATCTTGTCTAGGTTAAGTTTCAAACCTGTAAATTCTATTCCTTGATTGTTAAAATTATTTTGGGCTTTGTGATATGTCTCAGACAAATTTAAAAGACTTTTTGATGGTATACATCCTACGTTAAGACATGTGCCTCCCAATTTACCTCTTGATTCTACACATGCTGTTTTTAGCCCTAGTTGCGCTGCTCTAATTGCACATACGTATCCACCAGGTCCACCACCAACAATTATTACATCAAAATTATTTTCCATAACTATAAGTTTAAAAATAGCCTTCTAGGGTCCTCTAGACATTCTTTGACTATTTTCAAAAAAGAAACTGCTTCTTTACCGTCAACTATTCTATGATCGTAAGATAATGCTAAATACATTATAGGCCTAATAGAAACACTTTTATTAATTGCAACAGGTCGCTCTATAATATTATGCATACCTAATACTGCAGACTGTGGTGGATTTAAAATAGGTGTTGAGAGCATTGACCCATAAATACCCCCGTTAGTAATTGTAAAAGTTCCACCTTGTAAATCATCAATAACAATTTTTCCATCTCTTGCTTTTTGCCCAAGCAAAGTAATATTTTTTTCTATATCTGCAAAAGACATCTCGTCTGTACTTCTTAAAACTGGAACAACTAAACCTCTGTCCGTACCTACAGCTATACTAATGTTGTAATAATTTTTATAAACAATTTCATCGCCTTGTATTTCTGCATTTACAATAGGATAGTTTTTAAGACCAACGACACAGGCTTTTACAAAAAAAGACATAAATCCTAATTTAACAGAGTATTTTTTTTGAAATTCTTCTTTATGTTCGTTTCTCATTGAGATGACTGAACTCATATCAATTTCATTGAATGTAGTCAGCATAGCTGCGTTTTCTTGGGCTTCTTTAAGTCTCTTAGCTATGGTCATTCTTAATCTTGTCATTTTAATTCTTTCTTCAGTTCCGTGGGTAGTTTTTCGTTCTGAAACTTGTGGTGCTGTTCCCATCAAACTTAAAAGGTCTTCTTTTAAAATAACTCCATTTCTTCCTGAGCCATCAATATCGTTAAGATTAATATTAGACTCTGTTGCTATTTTTCTTGCAGCTGGAGACACAAAATTTAAATTTAAATTTTTTATAGTTTTTGTCTCATTGTGAACTTCTGTTAAGATAAGTGGTTCATCTTCTTTTTTTTCTTGTTTTTTATCTTCTTTAATTAATGTTCCATTTTTAACAACTTCTAATTTTTTAAGTGGTGGTGAATATTTTTTTTCTTCTGAGCTTATGCTTGCTACAGGAGATTTTGATTGAGAGATAGTTCCTAATATAGCCCCAACGTTCACAGTTTGGCCTTCTTTAACAGAAATTTTTTCTATAATTCCATCCGAAGGAGCGGGCACCTCGACATTAACTTTATCTGTTTCTAGCTCAACAACTGCTTCGTCAGCGTTAACTTTATCACCTTCATTTTTTAACCACTTAGCGACTGTAGCTTCTGCTACAGACTCTCCAAGAACGGGTACTAGTATACTATCAGTCATTAATTTATTTTTCCAACCACCTTTTCTAATATTTCTTTTTGTTGTGCAAGGTGTTTATTGCGATTTCCGGTTGCAGTCGAGGCTGAAGGTCTTCTTCCAATATATTCAACGTTTTTGTTACTAAAATTAATGATTTCTAGAGTTCTATTAATATAATGATTAACTGTGTTCCAAGCGCCCATATTTTTTGGTTCTTCTTGACACCAATAAATGTCTGCATTTTTAGCATATCTTTTCAATTCTTTACCTAATCTTTTTACTGGAAATGGGTAAATTTGTTCTAGACGTATAAAAACAACTTTATCATTTTTTGTATTTTCTCTTGCGTCAACTAAATCAAAATAAATTTTACCTGAACAAATAACTACTTTTTTAATTTGGTTATCACTTTTAAGATTAGTTAATCCATAATCACTTGTATAAGCTCGATCAGGCAAAACCCTGTGAAAAGAAGTTTCTTTAGTAAAATCATCTATAGTTGAAACACATTGTTTATGTCTCAGTAAAGATTTTGGGGTCATAATTACCAATGGTTTTCTAAACTCTCTATGCATTTGCCTTCTTAAAGCGTGAAAATAATTAGCTGGTGTTGTGCAATTTACTACTTGAATATTGTCCTGGGCACATAACTGTAAAAATCTTTCTAGTCTTGCTGATGAATGTTCAGGTCCCTGACCTTCATAGCCATGGGGTAGCAACATCACTAAGCCACTGGCTCTTCCCCATTTAGACTCACCAGAGGTAATAAATTGATCAATAATTATTTGTGCACCATTGGCAAAATCACCAAACTGAGCCTCCCACAATACTAAAGTTTCTGGCTCTGATAAAGAGTAGCCAAACTCAAATCCTAATACAGCTAATTCAGATAAAAGTGTATCTATTACTTCAAATTTTTTTTGATTTTCTGAAATATTATTTAAAGGGATATACCTTTCGTGGCTATCCTGATTTCTAAGCACAGAATGTCTCTGACTAAAAGTTCCTCTTCCAGAGTCTTGGCCTGATAATCTCACAGAAAAACCTTCTGTTAAAAGAGTACCAAATGCCAAGGCCTCGGCAGTTGACCAATCAATTGGTGAGTTATTGACAAACATTTTTTGCTTATTTTCAAAAATTTTTTTTAGCGTTTTGTGTATATTAAAATTATTAGGAATAGTTGTAATTTTTTTTCCAATTAAATTAATTTTTTCTTTACTAACTCCACTCACACCTCTCCTATCTTTTCCAGGTGTTGGGGTAAATCTTGACCAAACGCCATCAAACCACTTTAACTCTGGCTTGTAATTTTTTGACTCAATAAATTCTTTTTCAAGGTATGTCTTAAAATTATTTACTTCTTGGCCTACTTTTCCCGCAGAAAAAAGTTTCTCTTTTATTAATTTTTCAGAATAAATTTTAAGGGTAGTAGGATGAGATTTTATTTTTTTATACATTAAAGGTTGGGTAAAAGAAGGCTCGTCTCCCTCATTATGTCCAAATCTCCTGTAACAAAACATATCAATTACAACATCTCGGTTAAATTGCTGTCTAAATTCAGTGGCAATTTTTGCACAATGTACAACTGCTTCAGGGTCATCCCCATTAACATGTAAAATAGGAGCTTGGGCAATTTTTGCTACTTCGCTTGGATATGGTGAAGATCTTGCAAATCTTGGAGATGTAGTAAAACCTATTTGATTGTTAACAATAATGTGAATTGTACCACCTATGTTATGTCCTGGTAATCCTGACATTGCAAAACATTCTGCAACTATTCCTTGTCCCGCAAAAGCTGCGTCTCCGTGAATTAGTACCGGTACAACTTTTTTTCTTTCTGGATCTTTGTGAAAAAATTGTTTTGCTCTTACCTGGCCTAATACTACAGGATTAACAGCTTCTAAGTGTGAGGGGTTATCGGTTAAGCTAATATGCACAACGTTGCCATCAAACTCTCGATTTGATGATGCGCCTAAATGATACTTAACATCTCCCTCAAAATCTCTTTTAGCCGCGACTGCACTTCCAAAAAATTCATTAAATATTGCCTTGAATGGTTTACGCATAACATTTGCTAAAACATTTAATCGACCCCTATGTGACATACCAATCTTAATTTCTTTTACTCCTAAGTTACCACCTCTTTTTATTATTTGCTCCAGTGCAGGTACTAAAGATTCTCCACCATCAATCCCAAATCGTTTTGTTCCTACAAACTTAACATGAAGATATTTTTCAAAACCTTCTGCTTCTATAATTTTATTTAAGATCGCCTTCTTTCCATTTTCAGTGAAAACAATTTCTTTTTTTGGGCCTTCTATTCTATCTCTAATCCAATTTTTTTCATCTGGGTCTCCCATATGCATAAACTCGTAACCTATATTTCCAGAGTAAGTTTTTTTTAAAATAGTTATTATTTCTGAAAGTGTTGCTTCTTGCAGTCCTAATACTCCATCTAAAAATATTTTTTTATTAAGGTCGTCTTTAGTAAAGCCATATGTTTCGGGTTTAAGTTCTGGGTGCTCTTCTCTCGTCATTAATTCTAAAGGATCAAGATTGGCGATTAGATGTCCTCTAATTCTAAAAGCTCTAACTAACATTATAGCTCTTATAGAATTTCTTGCTGGTTCTTCTGTTAGGGGAAGATCTGCAACTCTATTGCCTTCTAACGAATCTTCTTTTAACAGAATCTCTAAATCTAAATTATCTTTTTTTATTTTTTTTTTAGGTGCCCAGCTAGGTCCTTCTAGTGTTTTTAAAATAGTTTCTTTATTTTCTTTAAGTCCATCAAAAAACTCCTTCCAACCTTCAGGTAATTTATTTGGGTTTTTTAAATATTCAGAATAGAATTCTTCTATAAAAGCAGAATTGTTTCCAGCTAAAAAAGATGTTTTTTTAAATATGTTATTATCTTGAGACGAAGACATTTATTGACTCATAATAACATATAATATTTTTAATTAACTATTTAGTTTTTCTAGTAAGGTCTTTCCAATATCAGCTGGGGATTTTGAGATGATTATATCTGCTGATTTCATTTTTTCAATCTTATCTTCCGCTCCACCCTTACCTCCCGATATAATAGCACCTGCATGCCCCATTCTTCTACCTGGTGGAGCTGTTAAACCTGCTATAAAACCAACCATAGGTTTCTTGACCTTTGATTTTTTAATAAACTCTGCAGCTTCTTCTTCTGCTGATCCACCTATCTCTCCGATCATGACTATAGACATGGTCTCATCATCTTTTAGAAATAATTCCAAACAATCTATAAAGTTGGTTCCGTTAATAGGGTCTCCACCTATTCCTATGCACGTTGATTGTCCCATGCCACTTACTGTTGTTTGAGCCACAGCCTCATAAGTCAAAGTACCTGATCTAGATACTATTCCTACAGATCCTTTTTTATGAATATTTCCTGGCATTATTCCAATTTTACACTCACCAGGAGTTATAATTCCTGGGCAGTTTGGTCCAATTAAACGACTTTGACTGTTAGCTAAAATTTGTTTTACTTTAATCATATCAATTACTGGGATTCCTTCGGTGATACAAACTACAAGCTCTATCTTTGCTTCTACTGCTTCTATAATCGCAGCTGCAGCAAATCTCGGAGGAACATAAATCATAGTTGCATTTGCACCTGTTGTTTCTTTTGCCTCTTCAACAGTATTAAATACAGGTAGATTTAAATGTTTTTGCCCACCTTTTTTTGGCGTTACGCCACCGACTAACTGAGTTCCATATTTTAAAGCTTGGTCAGAATGAAAAGTTCCGTGCTTACCTGTAAAACCTTGACAGATAACTTTTGTATTTTTGTTAACTAAAACAGACATTTATTTTATCAACTCTACAATTTTTTTAGCAGCATCATTTAGGTCTGATGCTGACAATATTTTCAAACCTGATTTATCTAATATATCTTTACCTTCTTGAAAGTTCGTACCTGCTAATCTTACTACTAGCGGAACTTTTAAATTAGTTTCTTTGGCTGCTTCTAATACTCCTTGGGCAATTACATCACATCTCATGATTCCACCAAAAATATTAATTAAAATTCCTTTAACATTTTTATCAGATAAAATTAATTTAAAAGCAGCTGAAACTTTTTCTTTAGAAGCCCCGCCTCCTACATCTAAAAAATTAGCAGGTTCTTTTCCGTATAATTTAATTATATCCATAGTAGCCATAGCAAGACCAGCACCATTAACCATGCAACCGATTGATCCGTTTAATTTAATGTATGCTAAATCATGTTTACTTGCTTCTATCTCTGCTGGCTCTTCCTCATTTAAATCTCTTAGCTCTAAGATGTCTGGCCTTCTAAATATTGCATTGTCGTCAAAGCTCATCTTTGCATCTAGACAAACTAATTTTTCATCTTTAGTAATAATTAGTGGATTGATTTCAATTAAACTTGCGTCTTTTTCTATTAATATTTTATATAAAGATTGAACCAATTTTGAAGCTACTAATTTCTGAGTATCACTAAAATTAAATATTTTTATTATTTTATCAATATCCTCTATTTCAACTTCTTTTTTCATATTAACCTTGGTGGTAATTATTTTTTGTGGTGTGTCAGATGCTACTTTCTCGATATCCATGCCTCCTTCTGTGCTACTTATAAATGCGATTTTAGAACTATCTCTATCAATTAAACATGAAAGGTAAAATTCTTTAGAAATATCTGAGGCTTCCTCAACATAAAGTCTTTTTACCACTTTTCCTTCGGGGCCCGTTTGGTGTGTTTTTAAAATCTTACCAAACATCTCTACAGCTTCTCTATTTAATTCTTCTAGGTTTTTAACAAGTTTAACGCCACCAGCTTTTCCTCTTCCACCAGCGTGAATTTGTGCTTTTACGACAAACTCTTTTGATTTTAAAAGTTTAACTTTGTCGTTCAATTCTTTTACAGAAAAAATTACAACTCCATTTGAAACTGGAGCACCATAATCTTTTAATATTTTTTTGGCTTGATGTTCATGTATATTCATAGAAAAATTATTTTATATATTTATTTAACTTCATATACATTATAAACATTGACGTTTATGTATAAAAAAACAAATAAAATGAAGAATTTTGAAAATTTTTTTATCATTCTTATATTCATATTATATTTTTTTATTGGAACTCAAATTTATGCAGATTATGGGTTTTATATAGATGAAAAATTTCATAGATCTAATGGATTTTATTGGTTAAATTTTATCTCTGACTTTCTGGGATTTGAAAATCTAAAGGAAATATCAAAAGTTAAGCTAGATCAGATACAGGGTTTTACTTTATCTGAAATAAAAAAATGGAATCAATATGGCATTATTTTTGATTTGCCTGCTGCATATCTTGAAATTTTTTTTAATCTCAACGAGCCTGTTAAATATTTCAAATTAAGACATTTTTTAGTTTTTTCTATTTTTTTTTCAGGATCAATTTATTTCTACAAAATTCTATTTAATAGATTTAACAACAAATTAATAAGTCTTTTAGGATTTATACTGCTAATCTTAACTCCTAGAATATTTGGTGACGCATTTTGGAACAATAAAGATATTATTTTTTTAAGTTTTTATGTAATTTCGATATATTTTTATTTTAAATTTATTGATCTTCCGACTTATAAAAACTTAATACTATTTAGTTTATTTGCAGCTATTGCAACTTCGATGAGAATTGCAGGAATTTTCTTGCCATTTAGTTTTTTATTATTTTATTTTTTTGATTTAATTTCAAGGAAAAATAAAATTGGAATAAATTTTATATTTGTATTATTAACAAGTTACATATTCTTTCTTACTATTTCTTGGCCATTACTTTGGAGTGAATGGCCAGCAAGTTTATTTTCTATTTTAAATCTAGATATGGCTTTTGGTGGGCAAGTGCATTTTCTTGGGGAATATTATCCTAGCCAATATCTACCTCAATATTATCTAATTTTTTGGATTTTAGTCTCTACTCCAGTCTTGCATATTATTTTGTTTCTCCACGGTTTTATAAATTATTCAAAAAGACTAGTTATGAGATATTTTAAAATAGAAAAAATAAGTTTTTATAGTGATTTATGGAGATCTCGGGCAGAAAAGAAAGATTTTTTTATATTTTTAAATTTAGTACTTTTTATTTGCGCATTATCATTTTTAAATATTAGTTTATATAATAGTTGGCGGCTTGGTTATTTTATTTATATTTTTATAATTTATTTTTCAACTTATAGTATTTATTTAATTTTTAAAATTAAAAGTGAACATTTTTTTAAAAAATTAATAATTTTATTGATTCTAATATGTTTCTTAATTTTCAGAAATTATTTATATCACCCATATCAATCTGTTTATTTTAATTTCTTAGTTCCAGAAAAAATAAAAAATAATCTGGATATAGATTATACAGGCTTATCTGGAATAGCATTTTTAAAAGAGATAATTAAAAAAGAACCTGGAGAATATGAAATAAAAATCGGAATTAATTCATGGTACCCATTATGGCGAATGGTTGAGCTTTTAGATAAAAAAGATCAAACAAGAATTAAAATTTTATACCACGATAAAAGAAGTGAAGCTGACTACCTGTACTCAAATAGAATATATGATGTTGATAAAAGATATTATAAAAAGTATGATATTCCAGTTGAGTTTGAAAAAATTAAAGAATTTAAAATAGACAAAACTATAATATATGAGGTGTATAAAAAATTCAAAAAATGAAAATTTTTTTTTATAAGACTTTATTAGTAGCTTTTATTTTTTTTATTGTTTTTAAAATAACTATTGGTTCAACAATAAGTAATTTTGAGAGAAAAGCTCAGAGTCTCTTATCAAAAGGAAATATTGAAATGATTAAAGAGGAAATTCGAGAAGAAATAAAAATTGCTATTGGAAAAGACAAGTTTATTAATCAAGCAGATGCAGATCTTATTAATTCTCTTTTAAAAAAAATTCAAACCGATCTTAATAACCAAAAATAATTAAATAAATAGTGAATACCTATATTTTTTTATTACCGCTGTATAATGATTGGGAGTCCTTCGTAATTTTATCGAAGGATATAAATATTCAAATGAAGAATATGAATAAGACAGCTAAAATTTTAATTATAAATGATTTTTCAACACAAAAACCTCCTAGTTTTAAACCTCTTAGCAATATTAAACATATAGATATTTTAAATCTTAAAAAAAATTTAGGTAGTCAAAAAGCTATATCTATTGGTTTAAAATACCTAAAAGAAAAAAATGAAAAAATGATAATAACAATTTTAGATTCTGATGGTGAAGATGACGTATCAAAAGTATCATCTATGATTTCTGAAGCAGAAAAAAAAACTCAAAAAGTAATAGTTTCTTCACGTACTAAAAGACAGGAAATTTTTGTGTTTCAGATGCTATATTTTGTTCACAAACTTCTCACATTTATTTTTACATTTAAGTGGATTTCTTTTGGTAATTTTTCTTCATTTCATTCTATTCAGCTAGATAAAATTTTATCAAATAACAGTTCTTGGTTAGCGTTTTCAAGTTCAGTGGCAAAAAATTGTGTAATAGAAAAAATTCAAGCTGAAAGAAAAAAAAGACTTATTGGCGTATCAAAACTTTCTTTTTTACGTCTAGTATTTCACTCTCTAAGAGTGAACGCAGTTTTCTTTTTTAGAAGTTTTATATTTTCCTCTTTATACGTTTTTACTTTATTTGCTTTATATTTGGGGGGATTTCAATGGTCGTTATATTTTATATTATTTATAATTTTTTATAATATCTTACTATTGTTAATTATATCTATTAATAATTCAAAACATTTCTCTAATTCACTAGATTTCTTAAAAAAAAATTAAATTATTATTAAGCATAATGAGAAACATAATTATTTACACAACTAATGACGAAATTATTTCACTTCATTTAGTTAATAAAATTGTATCGCTTGATAAGTATAAAAATTACAACATTGATATTTTTTTGGCAAATCCCAGTTTTATAAGGAAAATAAAAATTTTATTAGTTATATTTTTTTTTGGTTCTGTAAAAGAGCTTTATAAAAACATGAGGAACAATATCTCTATCAAGGAAATATTAAATAAGAATAAAAATTGTAAGATTATAAACCATGTTTATAAAGATTATGATTATGGTTTAAGTGTTTATTGTTCAAAAAAAATACAATTGCAAAAATTCAAAATTTATAATTTTCACTTAGGAAGCCTAAAATATCAAAGAGGGTCTTTTATATTTTTTTATAAATTCTTTAAAGGATGGAATAAAATTGTTCTAACATTTCATGAAATTAGCAAAAGATTTGATGTAGGAAAAGTTATCAATGAAAAAGAAATTTTATTAAAAAAAAATTGTACTGCGACAGATATAATTTTTGTCTATTTAAATAACCTAGAATTTTTACCTGAAAGTTTAAATAAACTTCAAGCATCAGAAAGAAAAGAATATTCAGATTTTGAAAAATTAAATTTAGTTCCTAGTTTTTTTAGATTGTTTCTAAATTTAATTAGGTTTTTTT
>Ga0209502_10004520_pt1 | contig 10405 bp, 12 predicted proteins | sample ArcticOcean_MG_C_10_FD_187442 | JGI IMG/M metagenome (GOLD analysis project Ga0209502, IMG submission 187442) | Marine microbial communities from western Arctic Ocean - ArcticOcean_MG_CB11_90 (SPAdes) (version 2) | ecosystem: Environmental > Aquatic > Marine > Oceanic | place: Arctic Ocean...
CCCTTAATGCAGCTGGTTCTTTATATCTAGTCCAAAATTGCCCAAACAGACCAATTCTAGATTTTTCTGGAATTTTGTTTTCTCTATATTTGCCCGATAGGTAGCCTATTGCCAAAGGAGAGTATGCAAGCAAGCCAACATTTTCCCTACATGAAATTTCAGACATTCCAATATCATATGCTCGGTTTAATAAATTATAAGGATTTTGAACCGATACTATTTTTGGTAAATTTAGGCTTTCTGATATTTCTAAATATTTAGCAAATCCCCACGGTGTTTCATTTGAAACTCCAATATGTCTAATTTTTCCCTGAACAACAAATTTTTTCAAAACTTTTAAAATTGATTCAAAGCTGTTCCAACCACCATGCTCAGCTGTTTTTGATGAGTCGATACCATCAAACTCTAACTCCACACTATCGTCTGTTTTGTGATTGTAGTCTCTAGTGCCAAAAAAATTTGTATTTCTTTCTGGCCAATGTAATTGATAAAGATCTATATAATCTGTTTTTAATCTTTTAAGACTACCTTCAATCGCTTGTGTTAAATTTTTTTCTGAAAATTGATTGCCTCCACCTCTAACCCAATCAACACCTGCTCCTACACATTTTGTAGCCAGTATTACTTTGTCTCTATTCTTTCTATCAGCAAACCAGTTGCCTATAATTTCTTCAGTTTTACCCTGCGTTTCTTTTCTTGGAGGAACAGCATAAACTTCTGCGGTATCAAAAAAATTTACTCCTTTTTCTAGAGAATAATCCATTTGTTCAAAACCTTCATCTTGGGTATTTTGTTCGCCCATATTCATCGTGCCAAGGCAAATTAAGCTTACATCTAGATCAGTGGTTCCTAATTTTTTAAATTTCATAAAAATTTCACTTTTTTATGAGTAAATGGGATTGATGTAAAGGTGGTATTGAATTTTATGAAAAAACAATTATATTAATCTAATGGAATTAAATAGACAAAATGCAACAACTAGATCCTCGACTTCAGAAGCAATTATTGATCAAGGCTTACGAGCTTATATGCTTAAAGTTTATAACTATATGGCTTCAGGTGTACTTTTAACTGGCTTTATATCTTTATTGTTTTTTAAATTGTCTGTTGTTACTGGAACGTCAGGAGAAATAACTGGTCTGACTAGTTTTGGTTCTACAATTTACACCTCAGGATTAAAATGGGTGATCATGCTGGCTCCGTTAGGAGTGGTCTTTTATATGAGCTTCAATATTGCGAAAATGACTTCAGCAAAAGCCCAATCTACTTTCTGGGTATTTGCAGCTTTAATGGGAGCCTCTCTGTCTTCAATTTTTTTAATGTATACAGGCGAAAGCATTACAAGAGTATTTTTTATTACAGCAGGAACTTTTGGAGCAATGAGTATATATGGTTACACAACTAAAAGAGATTTAACAAAACTAGGTTCTTTTTTAATGATGGGCCTTTTTGGAATAATCATCGCATCGATAGTCAATATTTTCATGAAATCTTCGATGATGTATTTTGTAATATCTATTTTGGGTGTTTTAATTTTTGTAGGCTTGACAGCATATGACACACAAAAGATTAAAAACATGTATTTAGTTAGCGATAGCGGAGAGTTGATGGGAAAAAAAGCTGTTATGGGAGCTTTAACTCTTTATTTAGATTTCATTAATTTATTTATAATGCTTTTAAGACTTTTTGGTCAAAGAAGATAATTATTTTACAACTCTTAAATTATTCCACTTAGTTTTTTCTATAAGACTTAAAAGATTATTAGATTTCTCTAATATATTTCCATGCTTATCTTTTATATAAAATTTTTCGTTATAATTTTTAGGCTTTAGACTTTTTAAAATTCTATAAATTGGTTTTTCGGAAGCTTGCTGATAAATATCAAAAGAAATTTCTTTCGGACCAATAGAAACTCCGTAGTCCCTCCAAGTTCCGTTAGAGACCATTTTTCCATATAAGTTTAAGATTGTTTGAAGTTCTTTTTTTACAAAAAAAATTTCCCTGTCTGTGTTTGCAGTAACATTATTCACTATTAATTTTAAGTTTCTCATATTTTATGTTTGTTAATCAGCGGTATTTGAAAAGCAGTAAATATAAAAGTTAAAGGCAATATTCCCCAAACTTTAAAATTGACCCAAAAGACTTCTGCTTGTGTTCTCCACACTAATTCATTAACTAATGCTAAAAAAATAAAAAACAACATCCATCTGTTGTTTAACTTGTCCCAACCTATTTCATCAACCTGAAATGCGTTTTGGAAAAAATATTTAAGTAGGTTTTTGTTTAAAATATTTTTACCCACAAACAAACCAAGCGCAAAGATGACATTAATTATAGTAGGCTTCATGTATAGAAAAATAGGATTATTAAAATATAAAGTCAGCCCACCAAAAACTGAAATTATAACTCCACCAATTAAAGGAAGATAAGGAATTTTCCTCTCTATTACATAACTAATAAGTACAGCTATTAATGTTGCAATAATTAATGGAGGAATAGCAACGCTTAAATTATTTCCACTTTTATAATATACTGTGAAAAAAATTAATAATGGACCAAAGTCAGTAATGAATTTTAATAATGACTTATTCACATTATATTTTTAACATAATTCTATTTTTAAAGAAATTTATATATTGATTTTTATTAAAAAGTTATTATCTTAGAATTAATGGCTTCAAAAAATGTTGCAAAATTTTCAATTGGTACAATCGTAAAACATAGGCATTTCGATTTTCGTGGCGTTATCTACGATGTTGATTTTGAGTTTAATAATTCAGAAGAATGGTACCAATCTATTCCAAAAGATGTAAGACCAAGAAAAGACCAACCTTTTTATCACCTGCTGGCAGAGAGCAACGAGTTAACTTATGAAGCTTATGTATCAGAACAAAACCTTCTAATCGATCACTCTAGACAGCCTGTGAAGCACCCTTTAATCAACGAAATTTTTGTCGGGAAAAAAGGGTCCAATTATCTTAAGCTTTCTAACTAATTAAATCTGCACCGCCACAAATCCAACAACATTAGATCAAATCTGTAACATAGATTTTGTTTACAATTCAGGAGTTATTGCCTAGTTGGGAATTATCTTCTCTATCTCCCTCCCAATTCTCAATTAGGTAAAACTACCATCTTCCCTTAAAATCAGAATTAATATAATTAATGTCAAAATGTTTAAATTTTTTTCATCTAGTAACTTATATTTATTAATTCAAAAACTAATAAAATTTATAAATTCAATATTTTTTCTAGTTTTAATTGTTGGATTAACATTTTCTTTAATTCTATCTCCACCAGATTATATACAAGGAGACTCAGTTAGAATTATGTATGTGCACGTACCTTCGGCGTGGATAGGCTTAGCGTGCTTTTCTTTTATTACTCTTCTTTCAGTTCTTAATTTTATTTTCAAAATAAAAAATTTTTATTTTATAAATAAAAGTATTGCACCAATTGGATTGTTATTCACTTGCCTAGCTATCGTAACTGGTTCTTTATGGGGCCAGCCAACTTGGGGGACATGGTGGGCCTGGGATGCGAGGTTAACTTCAATGTTAGTTTTAATGCTCTTTTATTTTCTTTACATTTTAGTATTTAAGTTAATCAAAGATGAAAACTTAGTAGTAAAAATTTCATCTATCATAGCTATTATTGGTTCAATCAACCTACCTATTATCAAGTACTCTGTTGAGTGGTGGTCAACCCTTCATCAGCCTGCAAGCATAAAAATTACCGGATCAAGCGCTATTCACTCAACAATGTTGCTACCTTTAATGGCAATGTTGTTTGTTTTCTTGCTTTATGCTGCGTTAATTTTTCTAATGAAATACAAAACAGAAATCATTAGAATAAAGAAAAAAAACATAAAAAGATTATGATAACTGAATTTATATCAATGAATGGATACGGCTTGTACATATGGCTATCTTTTGGCATTACATTTATTTCTTGTGCGACCGTTTATTACAAAACAAAAAAAACTTTAAAAAAATACGAAAAAGAATTTTTGGTTGAACTTGAAGCTTTATCAGTAGAAGAAAAAGACAAAGCTTTAAAAACCTCAAAAGTTGCACAAAACATATTAGCGACAAACTCTGAGATAAACTAAAAGCATTTTCAATGCTTACAAAAAAAGCAAAAAGTAGAATTATATTTTTATTTTTTATTTTTATTATTTCTGCAGTCACTGCAATTTTTATAATAAAATCTCTAAATAAAAACATTCTTTATTTTTCGACACCAACTGAGATAAAGCAAAATGAGGATATCAGCATAGGGAAATCAATGCGTGTTGGTGGGATGGTAAAAAAAAATTCAATAGTTATCGATAAAAGAAACATTCAATTTGTAGTTACTGATTTTAAAAATGAAATTTTGATTAGTTACGCAGGAACTGTTCCTAATTTATTTGCTGAAGGCAAGGGAGTGGTTGCAGAAGGTAAACTTAAAGATAAAAATTTTTTTATAGCTAACCGAATACTTGCTAAGCATGATGAAAAATATATGCCACCTGAAATTAAAGAGATATTAGAAAACAATGCTAAGTAATATTGGATCAATTTTAATTTTATCTGTTTTAAGCTTAAGTTTGCTTATAATTTATAATTCCTATCTTGACTTAAAAAATAACAATCAGTTAATTAAGAAAAGCATCTATAGTTTGAGTTTGTTTCAGATCACTTTTACAATTCTTAGCTTTTTCACTCTAATTGTAGGATTTATTTATTCTGATTTTTCAATAATTAATGTTTATGAAAATTCACACAGTGAAAAGCCACTTTTTTACAAGATAGCAGGATCTTGGGGAAATCATGAAGGGAGCTTATTATTATGGATCAATATTTTAGTTTTATTTTCTTATCTCTTCTTAATTTTCAATCATAAGCATAATAAAAAATTTAGGTTATACACTTTAATTTTTCAAAATTTTTTAATTTTGGGGTTTATAATTTTTTTATTAATAAACTCAAATCCGTTTAGTTCAATTTACCCGGTGCCATTAGATGGTTTAGGTTTAAATCCAATTCTTCAAGATCCAGCATTAGCTATTCATCCTCCACTTTTGTATATTGGATTTGTCGGTTGTTCGATTTATTTTTCTGCAGCTATTGCTTCGATGCTTTCAGAGTATAGCGGTAAGCAATTTGCTCTAGCAATAAAATCTTGGGTTCAAATTTCATGGGTATTTCAGACTCTTGGCATAACAGTCGGATCTATTTGGGCTTATTATGAATTAGGATGGGGAGGTTTTTGGTTTTGGGACCCCGTTGAAAATGCTTCCTTACTTCCTTGGTTTGCTATTTCTGCATTGATGCATTCCGTAATGGTTTTGGAAAAAAGAAATACTTTGTATGAATGGGTTATTATACTTTGTCTTTTAACTTTTATTTTAAGTGTAACTGGTACTTTTTTAGTGAGATCTGGAATTTTAAACTCTGTTCATACTTTTGCAAATGATCCTTCAAGAGGTCTGTATATTTTATTGTTTTTATCTTTAATGGTTTTCACTTCATTAATAATCTTTTTTAAAAAAAGAAAAAAAGAAATTTACAGTTTTAAATCTAGCAGCAAAGAAACTTTCATTTTAGCTAATAATTGGTTTATGGTTTTTTTCTTAGCAACAGTTTTAATTGGTACAATTTATCCAATTTTTTTAGATGTAATAACTGGTGCAAAAGTTTCTGTTGGGCCACCATTTTATAATACTGTAATAATACCTTTAGTGATTCCATTCTTGTTGTTAATGACTTTTGGCCCACAATCTAGTTGGATAAAATCTAAAAAAGAAACATTATATAAAACTTTTTATATTTTACTTGGTGCTTTTATAATAAATTCTACTCTATTTTATTTTTTTGGAAGCTTCGGTTTTTATTCAAATTTGATTTTAATCACGGCTACTTTTTTGATTTTACATTCGGTAATAGATGCAAAAAAATCTATAAAGAATAGGAAAACATTTGAGTATCCAAGAATAATTTCTCATTTAGGTTTTGGTATGCTCGTTTTTTTTATTGGAATAAACCATCACCATTCGATTGAAACAGATTTTAATTTAAAAGTTGGAGAAACCAAAATATTATATGGTTATGAACTTTTTTTTGAAAATATAACAATAGAACCAAATAAGAATTATAAATCTATAATAGGTGATTTTAAAATAACTGACCTTAAAAAAAATTATACACAATATTTAAATCCTGAAATTAGGGTATATACTAATCCTGAAACTCTAACCTACGAGGCTGCAATAAAGTCAAAAATTAGCTCTGATCTTTATTTAACTATGAGCAATGTATCAAGATCTGATTTTTACAATATTAAATTCCAGAATAAGCCTTTTATGATTTGGATTTGGATTTCTGCTTTCACAATTGCACTTGGTGGATTTGTTCAATTGATATTAAAAAAAAATGAAAAATAAATTTTCAAAAATTATTATTTTTGGCTTTGTAATATCTTTTCTTTCAATTTTCTGGTTAGGACTAAAAAAAGACAACAGTTATAACACTAAAGATCTTATAGGAGGTAAGATTACTAATTTTCAGCTAAGATCTATTTACAATAGTGATTTAATTACAGAAGAAAATTTAAAAAAAAATCAATTCACTTTAATTAACTTTTTTGCATCATGGTGTGCTCCGTGTAGGCTAGAACATAAATATTTAGTCAAATTAGTTAATCAAAAAAAAAATATTAAAATTTTAGGTATCAACTTTAAAGATAAAAAAAATAATGCTAAGACCTTTCTAAATGAACTTGGTGATCCATATTATTTTGTAGCTGAAGATACAGATGGCAAAGCGTCGATTTTATTTGGTATTTATGGCATCCCAGAATCAATTTTAATTGATAAAGAGTTAACTGTAATAAAAAAAATAATAGGACCAATAGACCAAGAAAAATTAGAAGAAATTTTTAGGTTAATCAAATGATATTAAGAAAAATTATAATTCTATATTTTTTATTATTTACTTGTCTGCAATCAAAAGAAGTTAAAATAGATTTAATTGAAATTTATAAAAATTTGAGATGCTTAGTTTGTCAAGGACAGTCAGTTGCTGATTCTAATTCTGATTTCGCCTCCACGATTAAATTAGTTGTAGAAGATCAAGTTAAAGAAGGTAAAACGAAAGAAGAAATATATGATTTCTTAATTAGCAAATACGGAGAGTGGATTGTTTATCAACCATCCTTAAATAAAAATAATTTTTTATTGTGGTTTCTGCCTTATTTAATTTTGGTATTTGGTGGGCTAATAATTTTTTTTATTATAAGAAAAAGTAAGCATAACAAGGCTAATTGAATGTGTACATTTTATTGCTAAGGTAGTATTTTTCACAGAAATGAAGTTAAAATTTACAGCATTAACCCTGTTTTTTATTACGTTTTTAAGTGTAGACTTAATAGTTGTAAAAGTTAGCGCTGCAGAGACTATTTCTCAAGAAAGATATAATAAAATTTGTAAATGGGGGATATTAAACCCACCTGAGTGTAAAAAAAAGATTGTAAACATCAGAAAAAATAATAATAAAAAATCTACAGCCGCTTCATCAAAAACTGTTCAAGAAATAAACAAATCAAATGATCCTGATTGTAAATGGGGAATTCTTAATCCTCCAAAATGCAGAGGCAGGGACTCTAGGGCAGGTAATACTACAAAAAATAATTCATATAAAAAAAAAGAATTAAAAGCTTTTGACGAAGAAAATCATAACATTTTAATTTATACAGGAACCTTTGACATAAATGACGAAGTAAAAGATGACAAAACTTCTTTAGTCGGAATAGAGCATAAAAATAAAGATTTATTTAGAGATACTTGGATTGGAAGATTTTCTCCAACAACTGGAGCTTTCGTTACAGGCAAGAGTTCTCTTTATTTGTATACTGGGATTGAGGCTGATTATAATTTAGGCTTAATAACTATCTCACCGAGTTTTGCTCCAGGTTATTATGAAAAAGGAGATGGTAAGAACTTAGGAAGTGCCCTTGAATTTAAATCAGAGGTAAAAATTGGAGTAGATTTATTTAAAAACTCCAAACTTGGATATACTTTCAGTCATATCTCAAACAATGATTGGGGAGATGTTAATCCTGGTTCAGATAATCAATCGATAACTTTTTCTAAAAAGTTTTAAACAGCAATGACCATTAAAGATTGCTACAACATTGAAGATTTTAAAAAACTAGCAAAAAAAAATTTACCTGCTCCTATTTTTCATTATATCGATGGGGGAGCCGATGATGAGACGACCCTTAAACGAAATACAGAGTCTTTCTCTAAATGTGATTTAATTCCAAATATCCTCGCAAGTGTGGGAGAGCCAGATCTTTCTGTAAACGTTTTTGGAAACAAAATCGACATGCCTTTATTTTTATCTCCAACAGCAATGCAAAGACTTTATCATCATGACGGAGATAAAGCTTCCGCAAAAGCTGCTGAAAAATTTGGAACTTTTTATAGTATGTCTACTATGGCAACATCTTCAATTGAAGAAATAGCAAATATTTCTGGTGGTCCAAAATTATTTCAACTTTATATTCATAAAGATCAGTCACTTACAGACAATCTAATAGATAGATGTAAAAATGCTGGATTTAAAGGTTTATGCTTAACCGTTGACACAATAGTGGCTGGAAACAGAGAACGTGATCATAGACATGGTTTTACAACCCCACCAAAGCTCACCTTAAAAAGTCTATTAAGTTTTGCTACTCATCCAAAGTGGACTTTAAATTATTTAACTCACGAAAAGTTTAAGTTAGCAAATGTTGAACATTTTACCAAAAATGGTTCAAGTATAGCAAAAGGAGTAATGGAATATATCAATGAACAATACGATCCATTAATGAGTTGGAAAGATGCTGAGTATTGTATCAAAAGATGGAACGGTCCTTTCGCTTTAAAAGGATTAATGTCTGTAGAAGACGCAAAGAGAGCTGTTGATATTGGCGCCTCTGCAATAATGCTTTCAAATCACGGTGGCAGACAACTAGATGGATCGAGATCACCATTTGATCAATTGCCCGCAATTGTTGATGCAGTTGGTGGTAAAATAGAAATTATTGTTGATGGTGGAATTAGAAGAGGCACCCATGTTTTAAAAGCTTTAGCGTTAGGTGCAACAGCTTGTAGTTTTGGTAAAGGTTTTTTGTTTGCTTTAGGAGCAGGAGGACAACAAGGAGTAGAAATGGTACTCAAGAGAATGAGAGATGAGATTAGAAGAGATATGATTTTAATGGGCTGCAAAAGCATAAAGGAATTAAATCTGAGTAAAATAGCATATCGTTAATAGTATAGGTCAATAATAAGTATTTTAATATTTTTCAATTCTGCTAACTTAAATAACTAAATAAAATCAAAATTATGAAATTAGCAAAAAACTTAGAGAGATTAGGTACAGAGTCTGCATTTAGCATCTTAGCAGAAGCTAAAAAACTTGAAGCTCAAGGAAAAGAAATGATTCACCTTGGATTAGGGCAGCCCGATTTTAAATCTCCAAAGCATGTAGTTGAAGCTGCAAAAAAAGCTATCGATGATGGCCATCACGGTTATGTTCTAGCCAATGGAATTTTAGAGTGTAGAGAAGCTGTTTCTAGAAAGATAAAAGCTCTTTACAACAAGGATGTAAGCCCTGAAAGAGTAATGATAATGCCTGGTGGAAAACCAACAATGTTTTTTGCTATCTCAATGATAGGAGAGCCTGGTTCAGAGATAATACATCCAACACCCGGATTTCCAATTTATGAGTCAATGATTAATTATACAGGCGCCAAAGCAATACCTTACGATTTAACAGAAGATAAAGATTTAAAATTTGATCCGGAAAAAATTTTATCGTTAATCACAGATAAGACTAGACTTCTAGTTTTAATAAATCCCAACAACCCAACAGGAAGTTTTGTTGAAAAATCTTCAATTGATTTTTTAGCAGAAGGTTTGAAAAAATTTCCTCATGTTGCGATATTAAGTGATGAAATTTATAGTAGACAAATTTATGACGGAAAAGAGATGCCAACTTTTTTTAATTACCCGGATCTTCAAGAAAGATTGATAGTCCTAGACGGGTGGAGTAAAGCTTACTCGATGACAGGATGGAGAATGGGCTGGAGTGTATGGCCAGAAAAATTAATTCCACATATTACTAAGTTGGCAATTAATAGTTTTTCATGCGTGAACGCTCCTTCACAGTACGCTGGTATTGCAGCATTAGATGGCTCTGACGACCCAATATATGAAATGATGAAAAAATTTGATGAGAGAAGAAAATTAATTCATAAAGGCTTAAATGATTTACCGGGCATCACATGCAGTCTACCAGGCGGTGCATTTTATGCTTTTCCAAATGTTAGTGGTACAGGAATGAATGGTTCAGAATTTTCAAAAAAATGTATGCAT
>Ga0209502_10004522_pt1 | contig 10399 bp, 10 predicted proteins | sample ArcticOcean_MG_C_10_FD_187442 | JGI IMG/M metagenome (GOLD analysis project Ga0209502, IMG submission 187442) | Marine microbial communities from western Arctic Ocean - ArcticOcean_MG_CB11_90 (SPAdes) (version 2) | ecosystem: Environmental > Aquatic > Marine > Oceanic | place: Arctic Ocean...
TTTTGTAAATTTTAATAGTAAAAATTTGGAAAGTAAGATTTTATATCTTGAAAAAAATAAAAAATTTCTACTATCAAAAACACTTCATAAAAAAAAGATCACATATTTAACCTCCAATTACGATTGGAAAGTTATTTCTCAACAATATATTTCAGAGTACAAAAAATTATTTTTTTAAGAACATAAAGTTATTTAAAACCAGAACATCCATATCAGTTCTATAGAAACAATTATATGCCTCCTGAATATTACAAACTATAGGTTCATTTTCATTGAATGAAGTATTCAGGAGAATGGGCACGCCCGTTAGGTCATAAAATTTATTTATTAATTTATAAAATAAAATATTTGTTTTCTCAGATACTATCTGAACTCTGCAAGATCCATCCACATGTACAACCGATGGCACTACATCTTTTTTATCAGGTTTTATTTTTATTACAGATTCCATATAATGATTATTGGATATTTGAAATTCAAACCACTCATTTTTATAATTCTCAATAACAGAAGGAGCAAAAGGCCTAAAACTTTCTCTTCTTTTAATTTTTTGATTAATTATATCTCTTATGTTTTTATTTCTAGGATCTGCAAGTATCGATCTGTTGCCCAGAGCTCTCTGTCCAAATTCCATTTTTCCCTGAAACCAACCAATAATTTTGGAATTTGAAATTTCTTTTGCTACAAATTCTAACAAATCACTTTCGTTCATTTTTCTTACAGTAATTCTTGACTGATCTATTGTTGATATAAATTTTTTTATGTCTTCTTCTAAAAAGTTAGGCCCAAGAAATGGACTCTGTAAATTATTAATTCTTTCTTCTTGATGTTTGTAGCTAGAAACTAAAGCGGATCCAATTGCTCCTCCAGCGTCTCCAGGAGCATAAGGAATAAATAGTTTATTAATTCCACGGCTTTTATCTAATTTTCCATTAGCAACTGAATTTAGAGAGCACCCTCCAGCCAAGCATAAATTGTCACTTTTTATTAATTCTTTGGCTCTTTTTATTATTTGGAAGAAAAATTCTTCATAAACGCTTTGTATCGAAGCTGCCAAATTTTCCTTATCATTTTCAATATCTTCTTTTTTAATAAAATTAAAAATCTCGTCTTTATAAATTTTATTTTGGCTAGGAATGCCATCAAACTTGTAAGAAAAGTTTTTTTCTGTATGAGCAAAGTATTTTTTGTTTAGTTTAAATGTTTTAGAATCTTCAAACAGAGTATTTAGCATTACTTCTTTGTAGGTAGGTTGTCCGTAAGAAGAGAGTCCCATTAGTTTATATTCGTCACCAAAATTCTCAAATCCTAATAATTGTGTCATCATTTCATAAAAAATTCCTAAAGAGTCTGGAAAAAAAATTTTTTCTTTGATGTTAATTTTGCTTCCTTTTCCTTCCGCTATAACCACACTTGCAAAATCACCAAAACCATCGATGCTAATACATATTGCATGATCAAAATTGGATGGATAGTAGGAAGATGCTATATGAGATAAGTGATGATCTATATAATCTATTTTTATTTTTCTTGAAAAATTGAACTCCCTAGATAGTTCATCTTTAATTGTTAATTTTTTTTTTAGTCTTAAAAAAATCTCTCTTTTTTTGGAACCCAATATGTAGTTTTTTAAAAAATAAATAGATTTTTGAGGAAGATTTGAAAGAGGGTTTGTATTAAGTGAAATGTTTGTGAGTTGCTCTTCTTTTATATTCGCGTATTTTAAGCATTCTTTTATTGCTAGAATTGGTAGGCCAGCCCAGTGTTTTTTTCTGTTAAGTTTTTCCTCTTCTATCGCAAACACTAACTTGTTATCTTTTATAATACAGGCAGATGAATCCGCATGATTAATATTAAGACCCAAGATAATGGGCATTATTAATCTGTATTTTTAGTTATCTCGTTTTTAATCCAAAAGTATGTCTGTTCCAATCCTTGACTTAAAGTAAATTTTGGTTCCCATCCCAATTTATCCTTAACCATGGTATTGTCGCTAGATCTGCCCCTCACACCTTTTGGTTTATCCAACAAATATTGCCGCTTAAATTTTTTTTCAGCAACAGTTTCAATTTTTTCTAACATTTGATTAATAGAAACCTGTTCCTCACTACCTATATTAATAGGGCCTGTTTCTTTAGAGTTAATAAGCTTAAGAGTAGCTTCAACACAGTCATCGATGTAAAGAAATGATCTTGTTTGCTCTCCATCTCCCCAAACTTCAATGCTATCCTCAGAGTTTCTGATAGCATGAACTACTTTTCTGCATAAGGCGGCTGGCGCCTTTTCTCTACCTCCATCATACGTTCCATTTGGACCATATATGTTATGGTATCTTGCAACTTTCGTATCTATACCAAAATCCTCTTGAAAGTGTCTGCACATTCTCTCACTAAATAATTTTTCCCAGCCATATCCATCCTCAGGCATTGCGGGGTATGCATCCGATTCTTTTAAACCTTTAATAAAAGTTTTTTCTTGCAAGTCTTTATTGTAAGCACATGCGCTTGAGGAAAAGAAATAATTCTTAATGTTATTAACTTTGCAAGCCATAAGTAAATGCGTATTAATCAAAACTGATATCATACATTCAGCTTTATTATTTTCTATAAAACCCATCCCCCCCATGTTGCAGGCCATATTAATCACTGTTTCTGTGTTAGCTGAATATTTGATGCAATTTTCTTTTAACGTCAAATCGATTTCAAAAAAATTTTGGCTTTGTTTGAATATTTGAAACCAGTGTTCTTTTGGCTTTATGTCAACCGCAACAACTTCATGACCGGTTTCTAATAATTTTTTAACTATATGACCACCAATAAATCCACCCGCTCCACAAACAAAATATTTCATAATTTTCGAATTATCATTAAAAATAATAAATAACAACAATAAATCTATAGACTTAGAATTTTATAACATCAAATATGTCGATTAGCGAAAAAGTAGGGTGTAATGACCAGGTAATTAAAAAAATAATAAAAAAATATTTCCACTTATGACTTGGAGACTTTGCTTTTCTTGGTTCAGATAGTTTTGAAAATAGTAACATAATAGGAATGTAAGCCAAGGTAGTTAATCGTATAACATTCTTTCCCGTTATTTCTGTACCACTGAGGATAGGTTGCGCAACAATCAGGGTAGAAAAAATAAAAATGCTTAATAAAAACTTAGATTGTATTATTTTTTGAACAGAAATTGTTAATTTTCTAAAGCAAACAAAATATAAAAACAAAGGTCCAAAGCTCAAAAAGGGCCATATTAAAAATTTTGTTTTTTCAAAAAATTCTGAGTTTTGAATAAAAAATCCAAACAATCTGTTTTGCAGAGAGTATTGATCTAGCCTCTCATTGTCATAACTTATTGTATGCGAGGAGTAGTAATAATTTAGAACAAAAAAAATGAAGGCTATTGACAGGCCTATAAAATTACTCTTTTTATTAAATATTTTTTTATACTTTATTTTAGTTATAAAAAAAGAAATGATAAAAGCGATAGAGCTTTGTCTTGATGCAAAAACAAAAACACAACCTAGCATAAAAGAATTTAATTTCTGTTTATCTTCAATTATACAATAAATAATTATGAGAGTTCCTAGTATAAATATTAAATCATTAATAATAGTAGGAACTGCTATATAAAATCTTGTAATATAAGGGTTTAGATTAATTAATAAAAAATTAAATAAGATTAAACTTCTGTCTAATTTAAGTTTTGTAAAAATTTTAAAGCTTACTAAATTAATTAAAATAATAGATATTAAGGCAAAAAATTTATATATAAAAAAGACTTTAATATTAGTAAATTTTGCCAGCAATCCAAAAACATAGGGGAAAAAAAATCTTTCAGAATGAATGGGTTGTATTTTTTCTTCTGCTATATTTGGGGCTGATTGGGAGATCGACATATACGAAATTCCATCAGCTCCTCCGAATTTTAATGTTTCGGAAAAATCAAAATGACTATTGGTCATTAATATAAAAAACAATAAAAAAAAGAAGAAAGCTTTTTCTCGCAAGTATTTAATTTTATATTTTTTTATTGTCATAATACCCAAGTATCCAGAATTTAGCCATAATATACCAATCCACGAAAGGTTTCATTTTTGTATAATTTTTTTTAGAGGGGTAGTTCATTGTTATGGGAACTTCTTTAGACATTATTTTTTTAGAATTAATAATTTTTCCATAACTAAAATACTCATATCCATATGTAAAAAGATTTTTTTTTAAAAAATTTGATTTAAAATTTTTAAATACACTGGTTTTAAAGGCCCTAAATCCACATGAGCAATCAGTAATTTTTTTTTGAGCAACCAAGGATAGAAAAAGACTAAAAATTCTAATCAAAATTATTCTATATAAAGGGTTTTGTTTATGAGATTTTTTTTTTAAAAATCTACTTCCAGAAACAAAATCATACTTGTTTTTAATAATTTCTTTTAAAAAAACAGGGATTTGAGCGGGGTTCATTTTTCCATTTCCCGCCAGGTGTACAACTATTGTGAAATTATTTTTTTTTGCATGCAAATATCCTCTTATTAGAGCATATCCGACACCATAATTTTTATTCAAACTTATGTAACTCAATTTGTTTTTCTTGATAATTTTTAAAGAATTGTCTGTCGAGCCATTATTTACAAATAAATACTTAAGATTGTAAGATCGGTGTAAATTTTTTTTAATAGCTTGGATAAGCTTATTTAATTTTGTTTCTTCATTGAAAACAGGTATTATGCATAAACATTTCATAATAAGGAGTTATACTAATTTTGACAAAAGATAAATTGGGAATTATTGGAGCTGGTTACTGGGCAACAAATATAATTAAAACGCTCGAAGATATGAATATTAAGAATATTTATGTCTACGACAGAGATCAATCAAAACTAAAGTTAATTAAAGAAAAATTTAATCACGCAAAAATTATTTTTAAAGAAGATGACTTTTATCAAAAAGTTAACAATGCTATCATTGTTACACCACCAAAAACCCACTACAGAATTGCAAAAAAATGCATTAATAAAAACCTAAATGTTTTTTTAGAAAAACCAGCAACTTTAAAAAAAAAACATTTAAAAGAATTGGGTGATCTAACTAAAATAAAAAATAAGAAACTTATCATCGGCTACATATATAATTTTAATGTCTATATTGAATATATAAGAAAAGTTTTGTTAAAAAAAACTCTTGGAGATATAAAATATATTTCTATTGAGCGCTCTAATTTAGGACCTATTAGAAATGACAATTCTTGCTTTTGGGATTTGGGTTCGCATGACCTATCAACACTAATCTATTTAACCGGTAAAATACCCAAAATTAAAAAAGCAATAGGGTATAGTTTCTTAAAGAAAAAAATATTTGATGTTGGAAATGTTTTTTTAAGTATTGGGTCTACTCAAGTAGAAATTAAATCTAGCTGGCTCAATCCTGAAAAGATTAGAAAAACCACCATAGTTGGTTCAAAAAAAATGCTTCTGTTTGATGAGATGAATTTAAAACAGCCAATAAAAGTTTATAATCAATATGCCAAATATCCTGACATTAAAAACTTTAAAAAAAGTTTTTTTTCTGCAACAGCAAATATTTATTATGGCAGAGTATTTTCCCCTAAGATTAAATTTATTTCTCCTTTAAGAAAAGAAATGTCTTATTTCTTAAAAATTATTAACTCTAAATTAAAATTTTTTAAAAATGATGTGGATCACGGTTTGAAAGTACACAGTTTATTAGAAACAATAGATAAAAAATTAAAAAACAGTATTTAACACACTGCAAATTTTTATCATTTCTTTTTTATTTAGGTTTGGGTCTATTGGTATACTTAAGCCAAACTTAGCAATGTACTCTGCATTTGGATAAGATTGATTTTTAAAAATTTTTTTTACTGCTTTTATTTTATTTATTGATTCTGGATAGTGTTGTCCAAATTGTATTTGATTTTCATTTAGTAACTGCATTATTTTCTTTATCTTTTTGGACAAAATTATGTATTGATGAAAAACACATCCCGGGTAATAATTTAATTTTTGAATATCCTTATTTTGAATATTTTTATTATAATAATTAGCTATAGATTTTCTTTTTTCATTATTTCTATTCAAGCTATCTAGCTTAACATTTAAGATATTTGCTTGAATTGTGTCTAACCTTGAGTTGTAACCAACATAAATATGTTCAAATTTTTTTAGACCACCAAGATTTGCTAATTTTGCAATTTTATTTTGATAATTTTTTTTCTTACATGTAATCATGCCACCATCACCGTACGCACCCAAGTTTTTTCCAGGGTAAAAACTAAAACATCCAAAATCTCCAATTGACCCAGCAATTTTTCCCTTGCCACAACACTTTGTTAATTTTTTGTCACAACCAGAACAGTCTCTAGCGCCATGAGCTTGAGCGGCATCTTCAATAATAAAAATTTTTTTCCTACCAATTACTTTCCTTATATTTTTAATGTCACAGCAGTTTCCATAAAGATGAACTAAAATTATAGCTTTTGTTTTGTTGGTTATTTTTTTCTTCAAACTATTAGGAGAAATTGTTGCAGAATGAATATCAACATCTACTAGCACAGGTCTAAAACCTGCTCTTAAAATTGAAAATAGGGTTGCGCAGTATGTCATTGCTGGCAAAATTATCTCAGAATTTTTTGGAAGGTTTAAAGATTTTATTGCTAAAAAAAGAGCATCTGACCCGCTATTGCATGATATTGAGTATTGGGATTTGCAAAATTTTGCAAACCTATTTTCAAAATTCTTAACAGCATCTCCCTTAATAAAACTACTTTGTTTTATTGTGGTATTTATGTCTTTAAAAATTTTCTTTAAAGATTTATAATCTTGCTTGTAGATATCTAAAAATTTAATCATTTAATATTTAGTAAACGTTATGACTACTAAAAAAAAAATATCAATTAAAAATATAACCATAGGAAAAAATGTTACTATTATTGAGCCAGTCAATTTATATAATTGCAAAATTGGAGACAACTGCTTCATAGGACCGTTTGTTGAAATCCAGTCCAATGTCATAATAGGAAAAAATACAAGAATACAAAGTCACTCGTTTATATGTGAAAAAGTAAAAATCGGCAATAATTGCTTTATTGGCCATGGAGTCAATTTTGTAAATGATAAGTTTTTACACAACAAAACAATTAAAGATAAAGAACAATTTTTAAAAACCAAAATTGGAAACAGTGTTTTAATCGGGAGTAACTCAACCATATTACCTATTAATATTGAAGATAATGTTGTTATTGGAGCTGGAAGTGTCGTAACAAAAAATTGCACTAAAAAAGGTTTGTATTTTGGCAATCCAGCAAAACTGAAAAAGTAAGCAATCTTAAGATTTATAAAACTCTCTAAATGATTTTAAATAAAATTGTTTTTTACATATATTTAAATAACTAAAATAATAAAACTTTTTATCCATCTCGTCATAACTATTATTTTTCAATATGCACTTGGATGAGTAGATATCCTTAATAATGCTCTCATTGTATGCGATGTCTCTGATATGCAATGTTTTTGATATTCTCTGATTATAATGAAATTGATAAATAATAAAATATAAAGTTAACAGAAGTAAAATTTCCATAGATACTAAAAATTTATTTCTTCGAGGTATAGAAAAACTTAAAAAATATAAAAAAATCACAAATAAGTAGTTTAAAAAAAAACCACTAAAAATTCTTGGTGCTGGGTCTTTATTAATCAAAAAAAACATAAAAAAATGAAAATACATGATGAATGCTATTTTTTTAGGAATTTTGTTTGTTTTTATATTTAACAATAGCAATATGATAACTAGCAAAATAGAAAATAAAAAAATTTTATCAAAAAAGTAAGTATTTTTTATAATGGAAATTATTGAAAAACTTCCAGCATTCGCATATGCTTCATAAAAAAATATTCGATTAAATCCCGAAAATAAAATATCAAATAAATTATTACCTAAATAATCCAATGCTAACAATAAAGAGTAGTCAGGTAGCTTAGCCTCGGCAAGTCCAGTTAGGATTGTTGATAAAGAGTAAAAGCATCCAACAGGAATGCAAAAAAACATTAAGAAATATTTTACATTTTTTTTGTAAAATTTTCTGTTTGTGAAAAACAAACAAACCAAGATTGGTATGGACAGGTACAAATTAACTAGATGACTATATGTCTGTATAAAAAGTAAAATAAAAATTATTTTACTTTTTGAGTTGTCGTCATTTTTTAAGATAAGATAAAAAATGAGTATAAAAATAAAAGATGAAAAAACATAACCCACATATAAACCAGCATAAACAATGAGGTAACTAAGCAAAGATAGAATAATTAATAAATATAAAATGGCAAACGATCTAAACTGTAGATAAAAAATAAATATGCATCCAACAAACAAAATGTAGGTTATTATCCTGTAGTTTATTAATTCATAACCAAAAATTTTTGTAGAAACAAAACCTAAAAAGTGAAAAAAGCTCACATTTCCAGGGAAGTTTTTTAAAAATAGAGTTTTTATATTTGTAGAGTAGACTAATATTGAGTTCAGCTCATCCCCTAGAATACCAATACTAGATGAGATATGAATTTTAAAAAAAATAAATATCAATGATAATAAAATTAAAATGGCATGTATTTTTTTATGATTGGTTGTATTATTAAACATATATGAAAAAAAAAATTTTAATTACGGGGGGGAATGGTTTCCTTGGACTGCATCTTGCCCAAAGACTAAAAAAAAATTTTAATATTATCCTTGGCTCAAGAAATAATAAGAACAATTTTTTGGTTGAAAAAAAAACTAATTGCAAAACATTTCCTTTAGACATTACTAATATAAATTCAGTTAGAGATGCAATCAATTTTTGTAAACCTGATATCATTATCCACGCCGGAGCAACTAAATTTGTTGGATTGTCAGAAACGCAACCTTTTGAATGTGCTGATGTTAACATTATGGGCTCTTGCAATATAGCAAGAACAGCCATTGATAAAGGGGTAAAATTAGTGATTGGAATTTCAACAGATAAAGCAACACAACCGATTCAAAACTTTTACGGAATGAGCAAAGCTGCAATGGAAAAAATTTTTTTACTATCTAATAAGCTTAGTAAAACTAATTTTTTATGTGTACGATATGGAAATGTTGCTTGGTCTACAGGATCTGTTTTACCTATATGGAAAGAGATGTTTAAAAAAAATAAGACTATTTTAACCACAGGCCCCTATATGAGAAGATTCTTCTTTACAGCAGATGACGCAGTAGATTTGGTTATTGCTGCATTAGAAAATTCTAAAAAAATAGCTGGAAAGATTCTCTGTCCCGAAATGAAATCTTCAAGAATGATTGATATATTAAAAGTTTGGGTGAAGAAATTTGGAGGTAAGTATAAAATTATAAATCAAAGAGATGGAGATAGATTAGACGAATATCTTATAGCTGAAAATGAAAAAGATTTTACAAAAAATTTTTATCATAAAAAAAAGAAATATTATGTGATTGATTTTTCTAAAAAAATTAAAAATGCAATTAGCCAAACAGTAACTTCAGAAAATTGTCAAAAACTTTCAGAAAAAGAAATATCGCAATTGTTGGATTTAAAATATTAATGCAAGTATTTAAGCATGCAGTCATACTAGCTGCCGGCAGGGGGGTTAGGATGATGCCATTAACCAAAAGAATACCAAAGGCTCTGATCAAGGTTAAGGATGAAACCTTAATTCTTGGGGGTATAAAAAAAGTAAAAAAATTTATACAAAATATTCATATAACTGTAGGCTATAAAGGAAGTGCAATAGCCCAACATGTTATAAAAAATAATGTTAGTTCTGTTATTAACACCAACGGTAAAGGTAACGCCTGGTGGATATTTAACTTTCCCTTTAATTTAATGGACGAACCAATAGTCGTATTAACTTGCGATAATATCACAAGTGTTAATTTTGAATTCATTGAAAAAGATTATCTTAGACAAAAATGTCCTCCCTGCATGCTAGTTCCTGTTAAGCCAGTCGAAGGATTGGAAGGAGATTTTATTCATAAGCAAAACGACAAAGTCAACTCCCTATCTAGAAAAAAAAATAGTGATATTTATTGTTCGGGAATTCAAATTATTAATCCTAAAAAAATTAATCAATTAATTAAAAAAACACAAGATTTTAATATTCTTTGGAAAAGACTCATGGTTCAAAAAAAATTACATGTATCAAGAGTAGTACCAAAAAAATGGTTCACAATAGACAGTGTAAATCAATTAAATTTATTTAAAAAAAATCTATAAACTATGTACCAGGATTTTCTTATTGTAGTCCCGGCATACAATGAAGAAAAAAACATCGGTAAGCTCCTGTCAAAACTTGTTCCTAAGTTTAAAAATATATTAGTAGTGGATAATAATTCAC
>Ga0209502_10004523_pt1 | contig 10395 bp, 9 predicted proteins | sample ArcticOcean_MG_C_10_FD_187442 | JGI IMG/M metagenome (GOLD analysis project Ga0209502, IMG submission 187442) | Marine microbial communities from western Arctic Ocean - ArcticOcean_MG_CB11_90 (SPAdes) (version 2) | ecosystem: Environmental > Aquatic > Marine > Oceanic | place: Arctic Ocean...
AGATCAGATTTTCCCTCAAATCTTTTTTGACAATGAGCTAAAGCAGAGCACCACATATCATTGAATGCTTCTGTAGTTTGATAATCTGGAGATTCAATTCCATAAGGATCAACATTCACTTTGTCAAAATGTTCATCAACTATATAGGGGGATGTTCCGCCTTGAACACCCAATCCTTCAATATCAGGTTTGTAATAAATTCCCCAAATTTTATCAGTAATTAGTTTTTTATCTTTATCTGAATATAGTGGAGCAGTAGAATCAACATGGATGACCGGTGGTTGATTGCCATTATCCATTTTTAAGAAATTTTTATCAACTCCAATTACGCCCTCCTGCAACATCCAGTATTTCCACATTTCTGTTTCGTGAAATTTACCGTCTTTACCCTTAATGTTAGCAGTTTTTGGAAGTTCTAACATATTCCAGAAATCTCTTACCCAAGGACCAGCGCCTACAACAACCTGTTCACATTCAATTATACCCATGTCAGTTTCAACTCCTGTAACTGCTTTACTAGAACTACCTTTTTTAAAACCCGTAACTGTCACACCTTTAATAACCTTCACACCATTTGATGTTGATTTATTTTCAAGAGCTTTAATAGAATCTTTATTAAATGCGTAGCCACCTTTTTTTTCATGAAGAACTGAAGTTATTCCCTGAGCCTGCCAATCTCCAAACATATTTTTCATATATTTCATGCAGTCTGTTTCACCTTCTATAAATTCTGAGTCATATCCTATTGCTTTTTGTTGTTCAGCAATTGAAGCAACATCTTCATGCATAACTTCTGGAGATATCTGTAAATAACCAACAGAGTTATATTTAAATGCTTTTGGATCACTTTCCCAAACTGAAACAGAATGAGCCATTAACTCTCTCATTGCTGGCTGAAAATAATTATTTCTAACAACACCACATGCAATACCACTTGCGCCTGCAGCAATATTTTTTTTCTCTAGAACAACTATATCATTTTCATTTTTGTAAGTTGCTGAAAGTTTCCATGCTGTACTTAGACCATGAATACCACCACCTATAATTACTACTTTTGCTTTTTTTGGAAGCATGGACATAAGTAAAGATTATTTTTTTTGAATAAAAAAAAATACAATTTTTTTTAGAACTATTATTTATATATATAAAATATACATTCCAAGGTCTCTTTGAATAAATAGCTAATAACTTATGTTTTTTAATGTGTTTAGATATTCTTTAAACTCACTAACAAATGACTCACTAGGCACTATGTTTTTTATTCGCTGGTCAGTTGAAGTCTTTTCAAGACGAAAGAATCCTTTTTCACATGCTTCATTAATTATTAAAGCTGATTTTGGTCTAGAGGTCTTAAATAATTTAGTTTTTAATCCTTCAACAGATAATTTTTCATTTAGCTTATATGAGGACATTACCAATAACATCATGTGATAGTGTGAAGGTGACTTTCTAAAAAAAAAGTTACTCGAAGTATGTGACTGCTTCATTTGATCTTCCCAAAAATTTAATAAATCTTTGCTATTATTAGACATTGTTAAGCTCTAACTCTTGATTTTGTTGGATCATAGAAAGGGAAGGGAACGACTTTTGCTCCAATTCTTTTTTGATGACCATCAAGCTTACCAACCTCAACTTCAGTTCCTATTTCGGCATACTTTACATCAATTTTACAAAGTGCAATATTTTTACCAAGTCTAGGTGACAACATTCCGCTAGTTATTACTCCGACTTGTCCACGGCCTAAATGAACACAATCTCCATTTACTGCTGGCTCATGACCAACTAACTCTAAACCAACTAATTTTTTTTGTGGGCTAGCTTTTCTTTTAACCAACTCTTCTTTACCTATAAAATCATCTTCTTTAGTTTTTAAAGGAACAGTAAAACCAATACCAGCTTCGAATGGATCTGTTTGATCGTCAAATTCGTAACCATAAAAAATAAGACCAGCTTCAATACGAAGCATATCTAATGCTTCTAATCCTAATGGCGTAATATCAAATTCTTTTCCAGCTTCCCAAACTTTATCCCAAACTTCCACAGCATCTTTTGGATGACACCATATTTCATAACCAAGTTCACCCGTGTAACCTGTTCTTGAAACAACAATTGGTGTTCCGGTTTCATTATCTATTCTTGCAATATTAAATCTAAACCACTCTAGTTCAGTAATTGATGGCTGTATTGGAGGCGTCCATACAAATTTTTCTAAAATTTTTCTACTATTAGGTCCTTGGACTGCAATATTGTGAATATGATCTGTTGCAGATTTTATCCAAACTTTATAATTTTTCTTTTTAGCTTGTTTTTTTAACCATTCACCACTGTACTCATCTCCACCAATCCATCTAAAATTATCTTGGCCTAATTTAAATAATGTACCGTCATCTAGCATGCACCCATTTTCATAACACATTGCGGTATAAACAACTTGTCCTACAGATAATTTTTTTATATTTCTTGTAAGAGTGTATTGCATTAAATTTTCTGCATCTGGTCCTAAAATTTCAAATTTTCTAAGCGGTGAAAGATCAGTTGCTATCGCACTTTCTCTACATGCTGTATATTCTTTTATCGTTCCAGAATTTGTAAAATTATTAGCAAGCCAAAAACCCTTATACTCAACAAAGTTTCTTGTTAGCTCAGAGGTTTTTTTATGAAAACCTGTTTCTTGTGTTAATTTTGGTTCTGAGTCTGTTTTCATTCTAAATGCTATAGCTTTTGAATATTTTTTTTCCTTAGGATAAGTCCTAACAAAAATATCAGTGGGATTCCAGCCATTTGCACCATCAACATCACAGGGGCAAGCAGAAGAAATACATGTTAGATCTTTTAAAGCTTTAAATAAAACATAATCACCCGGTCTAGACCAAGGCTCATCAAAGGAAGCAACATTATTACCATCTATAGCTGTATTAAAAAAAAGATTTATAGCTGACCAACTTTTTTGTGAATTAATATCATATTTACTTAATCCATTATTAAAATTGTCAGTACAGTTAATGTGCCCCATATAACCCATATCCTCATAATACTTAGAGGTACAAGCAAGATTAAAAGTGTCATGTCTTCCAACGGTATCCCTTACAACTTCTATCATTGCCTCATGATTACTATCATAAAACTTTGAAAATAACCCTGGTCCTGGATAAGCTCCTCCCATGAATGTTCGAGTTGCTTTATCATCTATAATACTTTGAACACCATCATTTAATTTACGAGTATCAAAAGCTAAAAAATCAGAACATTGTCTTCCACCAGGATCAATTATTTGAATATATTCACCAGCTTTTACCTCATATGTTTCAGCTGTTCTTCTTTTTATAAGTTGTTCAAAAATTGGATCGCTAAGTGGATCTGGTAAAATAAACTGCTCATCTGTTTCAGTAAATTGAGCTTTATTTAAAAAAATTGTTAAATCAGTTGGAGGGTTTTGCTCATGGACATTCATTGCATCACCAGGCGCAGCAATCATAACCACACATTTATCTTTTGAAGTTAAAATTATTTTTTCACCCATCAAACAATCTTTACTAAAAATAATTGATGACTTTGCTTTACTAAGGTCTAAGTTTTTTTTTTTGAAAAGCCTTGAAATTTTTTCATCATTAGAAACAGTTTTTTTTGTAAAACCTGCATTTGCATTTTCTTTTAAATTTAAAATTGATAAATCTGATTTACCATTTGAATTAAAGGCAATTATTTCACAAATTTGCTTTCCTTCTTCATTAATTATTTCTATCTTATCTTCTGGTGCAACTTCTATTACAGATAGTCCACCGCCTTTTACAAAATATCTTTCAACTCCTGGTGGTAAAGTTCTTAATCCCGGATTTCTTATATCTTTACTAGTATGTAGCATTTGCAGTGTAAATTTAAATAATTTAACATTAGCATAATATAATCAAAGCCCATTGACTATAAATTTAATAAATGAGAACATACTTACTTAAATATTAATATTAAGGAGAGAGAATATGATGAAAAAAATAATATCATTAATATCTGCTCTAGTAATTTCAGTAGTAAGTTTTTCTGGAGTTTCTAACGCAGCAGATAGTAAAAAACCCATCGTAATCGCAACTCATAACTGGTCATCACAAATTGTAATGGCATATGTTATTGGTGGGATTTTCGAAGAAATGGGAAATAATGTTAAATATGTAAACACAGACTCACAAGCAGTGTATGAATCAGTTCGTTTAGGCGATGTAACTCTAGCACATGAAGTTTGGGAATCTGCTTTTGGTAAATCATTTACTACAGCGGTTGACAAAGGTGGTATAGTTGATTGGGGTGATCATGAAGCAAGATCTCTTGAAGATATGGGATATCCAAATTGGGTTACTGATAAAGGATTATGTCCAGGTCTTCCAGATTGGACTGCTTTAAAGAATCCAGACTGTGCTAAAAACTTTGCGACACCTGATTCAGGTGGAAAAGGTCGTTGGTTAGAAGGACCGCAAACTTGGCACCAAGATTTAATGCCTCAGCGTATGACTGCGCTTGGACTAGACGATCTATGGACAGTTAAATTTGCTGGTAGTGCCGATGCACTTTGGGCAGAATTAAAAGCAGCTGAAAAAGAAGGTAGAGGAACTATAATATTCAACTGGACACCAAACTTTACAGATGGTGCTGGTTTTACATTTATAGACTTCCCTCCATATTCTGCTGGTTGTAGACCAGAAGACGGTGGTGATGGAAAATGTGGTTCGCCAGATGGTTATTTGAAAAAAGCTGTAAATGCAGACTTTCCAAAAACTCATCCATCAGCAGCAGCAGCGTTTAAGAAAATGGCATTTTCTACAAGTCATATTGGAGCAATGGCAGCTTTAGTTGATCTTGAAAAAATGACTCACGAAGACGCAGCTAAAACATGGTTGAAGAAAAACAAAAAGGTTTGGAAAGCTTTTATTAAATAAGAATAAAAGTGGATAAATTAATATCTCTCCCAACAATGTTGGGGGAGATTTTTTTTAGTGTAGTACCCCAAATAAATTCGAAATGTAGACCTATTAATGAAATGGTAAAATATTTTTTATATATATCTCTCAGCTTATTATTTTTTAATTTATCTTCGGCAAAAAATATAAATATAGAAGAAGATATTAAACTCAGTTTCGTATGTGAGTTAGAAAAAAAAATACTCAAGAATTCAGAATATAATTATAAAACTTTTTTAGTCAAAGATTTAGATAATAAAAATTTAGATAAATTTGAAATTAATTCAAAACAGCCAGAAACACTTTTGATTAATGGATTATCGCCGTTCCTCTCAAAAACTGGTAAATTTGATGTCAAAGTTGTAAATCAAGACGTAGTTTTATTTAAAGCTTTTGATGAAGAAAAAAATTATTCAGAGTCAGGTATAATTAATAGAAAATCAGGAGAACTAGTTCATGAAATTACAACGAGTATAAAAAGTGATAACTTTGAAAAGGATATTTCTTTTTATTCATGTAGCTAAATAAAAAATGAAAAAATATTTCTTTTATATAACTTTAGTTTTTTTAATTACGACATCAGTGTTGGCGCGAAAAACAGGTTGTGAGGGAAATTGTGAAAATGGTTTTGGTAAATGGACTTATACAGATAACACAGTTTACGAAGGAGATTGGGTCGAAACACAAAAACATGGACAAGGAGTTGAAACTTGGCCAAATGGATATATTTACAAAGGTGAATTTAAAAATAGCGCTTGGAGCGGAAAAGGAATTTTAATTTTTCCAGATGGATCAAATTATGAAGGTGAATGGGCTAATGGTTTCATGAATGGAAAAGGAAAGTTCACTTGGTCTGATGGACAAGAAAAAAATGGAACTTGGAAAAATGGAAAATTACAAGAATAATTAAAATAATGTCACAAAATAGATATTTAAATAGACTAAAGATGTTATCTGAACCAGTTAGACAATTTAGTGGTCTTGTTACCATAACAGTTGTCGTAATTTTATCTTTTGCAATTTTAAATATTTTTTTTGGTCAAGGTGATGAATTAGTTGAAAAAATGAAAAAAGAAGAAGAAAGAATTGCAGAAGCAAACAAGCTAAGTAAACTCATTTCAACCCTTCCATCAGGTCTTTTAGTATTCTATGAGGGGTCTGATCATTATAAATTGTCTGAAGAACTGTATGAAACAGTTTGTAATGTAACAAAACTAATTCCTCAACGTGCTGTTATGGGTGCTAATTTAACAAATTTTAAAGCTAAACAAATATATACCAATAATGGTAATCTAATTGATGAAACATTTGTTAAATGGGACAAAGAAAATAATAAATGTATTGCTGGTTTTGTTTTAAGTGGAAATCTTGATAGTGGAGAAAATAAAAAAATTACTGTTAGCGGTGAGGTTTTAAATTTTTTAAGCACCGGAATTGATACAAGAGTTTATTTTATTAAAAATTTTTAAGGAGGAAAGTAAAAAGTATAAATAATATAAAAAGTGTTTTTTATTTTTATTTCGTATAACTTGTTAAAAGATTATGACTGATACCGTAATTAAATGTAATTCTGTATATAAAATTTTTGGTACAAACGCCAGAAAGATGCTTCAAGAGGCCAATGGAAATGTAGATGCAAAAACATTCCAAGACAATGGATGTATTGTAGGCGTGAATAATGCTTCCTTTGAAGTTTCAAGAGGAGAAATGTTAGTTGTGATGGGATTATCAGGTTCAGGCAAATCAACATTGTTAAGATGTATTTCTAGATTAACAGATGCAACTGCTGGAAATATTTACATAGAAGGCCAAGATTTACTCTCATTAAACAATAAAGAACTAATTGAACTTAGAAGAAATAAAATGGGAATGGTGTTTCAAAGCTTTGCTTTACTTCCACATAAAACAGTTTTAGAAAATATTGCTTTCCCACTTCAAATTAAAGGAGTTAAAGATCAAGAATGTATTAATAAGGCTATGGACATGGTTAAACTTGTAGGCCTTGATGGAAGGGAAAACTATTTTCCAAGAGAACTTTCTGGTGGACAACAGCAAAGAGTAGGTATTGCTCGATCATTAGCTGTTGAACCTGATATTTGGTTTTTAGATGAGCCTTTTTCAGCACTAGATCCATTAATTAGAAAAGAAATGCAAGATGAGTTTTTGAGACTTCAAGGAAAGTTACAAAAAACAATTATGTTTATTACACATGATTTTGATGAAGCATTAAAGCTTGCAGATCGTATAGCTATCATGAAAGATGGAATAATTGAACAGTTAGATACACCAGCTAATATTGTATTAAATCCAGCAACAGAATATGTAAAAAAATTCACTGAGGAAGTTCCTAGGGAAAAAGTTTTAAAAATAGAAGATGTAATGGAAAAACCAAATAATGAAAATTTAAGTGATTTAAAAGTTTTAAAAAATGAAATAATTGAAAATGTAGCTGAAAAAATTTTAACACAAGAAAAATCAGTAACCGTAATTGATGAAAATAATAAAATTGTTGGCACCCTTCATCCTTCAAAGATAATTCATACTGTTTTCGGAGGAAGAAAAAACAAAGGTTAAATTATGGAATTATTAAAAAGATATCCAAAATTATTTCAATGGTTATTTTTGCTAGTTGTATTTTTTACTTTATGTTTTGCGATTGATGTTCCAGAAACCTACAAATTTATTAGAGGTCAAGCTGAATTCATTAAAGATCCAAATCAAAGTACTTACACGCTATTTGGTATTGAAGTAAGGTATTATGCATTTGATACTCTTTGGAGACTACCACCTCTACTTGGATGGTTGCCTATTTGGATAAATGATTCCCTATTTTTCTTATTAAATGACTGGATGCCAATTGAAATTTGGAATGAAGATACACAAGAATACAAAACTCGACCCTTAGTCTTGCAAATAACAAGAACTTTAACCTCATCTATGACATTTCTAATTGAATTAATTAGAGAAATTTTATTAGGTGGTGTGGAGACAATTGTTGCATTCACTAGTTGGGATTGGATAAGTGAAAATCCTTGGGCAAAACTACCAGGTTTGCCTTGGACAGTTGTTGCAGCAGGTGCAGCGATATTAGGTTACAAGCTGAGTGGCAAGGGTCTTGCTATATTTGCTGGTATAGTCATGATTTATATTTCTATATTTGGTCAATGGAAACCTTCAATGCAAACTCTTTCTTTTATATTGGTAGCAGCACCACTTTCTTTCATTTTTGGTTTAAGTTTAGGTATTATGGCATTCAAAAGTAAACGTGTTGAGAAAGTTCTCCACCCAATACTTTTAGTTATGCAAACCATGCCTCAATATGCAGTATTAGTTCCTGCAATTGTTCTTTTCGGTGTTGGAGATCATGCTGCGGTTATTATAACAATGGTTGTAGCTATTCCGCCAATGATCCTTCTAACCTTATTAGGTCTTAGAGGGGTGTCTCCTGAAGTTATTGAAGCTGGAAGAATGAGTGGATGTAATAATTTTCAGCTCATGTTTAAAGTATTAATTCCAACTGCTAGAAGAGATATTTTAATTGGAGTGAATCAAGTTATCATGGTGTGTTTTTCTATGGCAGTTATTTCAGCTTTTATAGGTGCCAAAGGATTAGGATTTAATTTACTGTTAGCTTTAAATCAATTGAATATTGGATTAGCATTAGAAGCAGGTTTATGTATTAGTTTGATTGCAATATTGTTAGATAAAATGTCTTTAGCTTGGGCAAATAAACAAACAGATTATTTTGGTAATTTAACCTTTTATCAACGTTATAAAAATACATTATTTTTTGTTAGTGCGGTATTGATTTCAGTAATATGCGCTTATGTTGGATCTTTTTACTTTAAAGAAGGTTTTAATTATTTATATGAAGTTCCCCATAACAAAGGAATATCAACTGCAGATTTCTGGAATAAAGGTGTTGATTGGATTTGGGATACCTTTTTTTATACTTTAAAAATTTTTAATACATGGTTAATAGTAGATGTATTACAGCCCATGCGAGCTGCCTATTTACGTATGCCTATTGTTGCAACATTTGTTTTAGTCATGGGAGCCGGCTATATAATTGGTGGAATACGTTCGGCTTTAGTAGTGGGAGGATTAACATTGTTTATAGCACTAAGTCCATGGTGGGACAGGGCATTAGTCACAACATATATGGCAACATTCGGGGTTATTATTTCTTGTACAATTGGAGTAACCGTTGGAACTTTATGCTCACAAAATGAATATACTAAAAATTTTATGTTGGCAGTTTGTGATATCTTTCAAACATTTCCCTCATTTGTATATTTAATTCCAGTAATGATGCTTTTCGGAGTAACAGATACATCTGTTTTAATTGCAGTAATTGTTTATGCAACCATTCCTGCTACAAGGTACACTATTGAGGGATTAAGAAGTGTTCCAGCTGCGTTGCATGATGCAGGCTCAATGTCAGGTGTAACAAAGTTACAAAGATTATTAAATATCGAATTTCCAATAGCATTTCCTCATATGATGCTTGGCTTAAATCAAACAATAGTATTTGCACTCTTTATGGTAATTATTGGGGCATTTATTGGAACAGAAGATTTAGGACAATATATTCTAAAAGCTTTATCTGACAGAAAAGGTGCGGGCATAGGGTTAACGCTAGGTATTTGTGTTGCTTTCATAGGGTTGATATTTGATAATTTAATTCGTACTTGGGTGGAAAAAAGAAAAAAACACCTTGGTATAGATTAGTTAAAATACTCAACTTCAGAAAAACGATCTGTTGGAAAAATCCAGTAAAATTCCAAAGTTTCTTTTCCAATATTTTTTAAAGCATGTTTTGCATTTCCTTCAATATAAACCACATCTCCTTTCTTAATCTCTTCAAGTTCACCAGATTTATTTAATATTCCTGTGCCATTGGTAACTACATATATTTCTGCAGGTGAATGATAATGTAGTGTTAAGTCACCCCCTGGAGCAATCTCTGCAAAACCAAGCGAAAGCCCAGAACTTTTCATAAAATCTGCATCTATTAAGAATTTCCATCTAACGCCTGGATATTTCTCAGTCGTTGACCACTCCTGATCAGAGACAGATTTAAGATTTTTTACAAATATCATAAAAAGTTAAAACTTATAACTTACTATTTTGGTTGATTTAGAAAAGTTTTTAAAGAATCATCCATTGCAGTTTCCCAATCTGTATGATGTTTTGGACCAACAGATCCAGTTACAGGTGAAGAAAAAGATTTATTTCTGTATGTCATAATATTTTCTACTTTATGATGTTCCCATTCTTTAAAAGTTTTTCTTATTAATTCAAAATCAATTTTTGGGTAATCAGACAAAGTATGAAGTTCTTTCGTGTACTCAGTTTGAAAATCTATCATTTGATCAGCACTTTCTAATTTTTCTTCAAGAGATACCCATTTATTAATATCTTTTTCAATTTCTGAGTCATTTGGAAC
>Ga0209502_10004525_pt1 | contig 10393 bp, 1 predicted proteins | sample ArcticOcean_MG_C_10_FD_187442 | JGI IMG/M metagenome (GOLD analysis project Ga0209502, IMG submission 187442) | Marine microbial communities from western Arctic Ocean - ArcticOcean_MG_CB11_90 (SPAdes) (version 2) | ecosystem: Environmental > Aquatic > Marine > Oceanic | place: Arctic Ocean...
GAATGCAACCTCTTAGATATCTTATGCAAAAAGAAGGATTATATAATGCAGGTACACAAGACTTTACAAAAGAAGATTTAGAAAAAGCAAAACAAAATAAGACAATAAAGAACAACGTACATTTTCAAAACTTAATGGAAAATGTTAATTCTGATGAGGGTTTTATTGAGTTAATGAATAATGTAGCTTCAACAAATAATCTAAATAGTCAAAGACTTAATATACCAATGGCAAAACGTGGTGGTGGTTTGTTAAATAAAACTATGGAGTGTAATAGCTGTGGTTGGGAATGGAAAGCTGCAGATGGTGGTAATGATGTGTCTACATGTCACAAGTGTGGTGGTAGCGCATTACCCAAAGCTCAAGCTGGTACAGAAGTAGATTATATAACAGAAAGAATGGATGATTTTGATGGAAACTTTATTTCTCCATTACTTATACCTGAAAATATTAATCCATTCATTAAAGCACAAAACAGACAGAGTAAAGAGCAAGGTACATATTCAGCATTAAGACATCTTTATGCAGGGAATAAAATAAAAGATAGCATAATATCAAAATCTAATTATAGACCTACAAAAGGGGACACGCCAGAAAGCAATTATTATAGCATAACTAATGATCTTGTAAAAGAACAAATGGGTGATATAATAAAATATTTAGAAAAAAATAAAGGTCGTTATTTACAAGCATTTAAGGAAGATATGTATAATAAATATCCTGATGATCCTGAGTATGCAGAAAAAATATACAACTCACATAAACATAATAGTAAAAATACTGGTCCAGTAGATCAGTTAAATGATACTAAATGGAATATACCAAGAATGTTGAATCCAGGAAATAGAGAAAAAGTTCCTCTTGGTGTCTTAGGTGATTATCAAATAAGTAGCGGAGAAGATGAAAGAGGAAAGTATTATACTTACTATGATGTATGGGACACAGCAACCCCTGCTGAATTTCTAGGTGCAGGTAAAAAGTTTTCTGTGTATGATAGAATTTATTTAGATGAATTAGATCAGAAACAAACAGGTGGTAGCGCATTACCTAAAGCACAGTTTGGATTGCCTGATTGGTTATCCTCTGGTGCTGACTATGTTATGGATACTGTAAATAATGTTGCTGATTCTGTTGAAGATGGGTATAATGTTGTTGTTGATAATGCAGAAGATATTTTGACTGATGTAAAAACTTCACTCAATCCATATAATTTTAGTCAGACTAAAAAAGGAGATAACCCTTTAAATGCTTTTTTATCTGGAGATTTTAAAAAAATACCTACATATGAAGGTGCTAATAAAGATGAAGCATTTAAGAAAGCACGTAAGAAATTAGGGCCAGGTCAAGAATTTCTTTATGATGGAGTAAGATATGGAACAGATTTTAAAGGAGAAACAACACATAAAGGTACTAATAACTTTTTTAATAGAATGAATAAAGGTATTGAAAAAGGAGAAATAACAAATGAACAGTTTGAAAGATTTAAAGAAGTATGGATTGAACTAGGACAGCCAAAGCTTGAAGTAGGTGAGGATAAATATGATAATATACTTACAGGAAAAAGTTGGGCTGAACTAGGTCTTGATAAATCTGATCATGTTAATCCATTTACAGGTAGCGTATTTATAGCAAAACCATCTTATTATGCTGAAAATTATATGGAACAAGTTCTAAATGAATTTACACATGTTAAACAACAAAATGATGTGGGAAGGGTAGATTATACGTTGCAGTATTTAAAAGATCTTGCAGGTTCGGGTATTGAAGAGGTTAATAATTTTATTAATGAAACTAAATTAAATTTAGATAACGAAAAAGGTATTAAATTTGGTTCCTTTAATCTTGACAATATACAAGAGAATTTATATGATACTCCTGGTACTTTAGAAAATCATGCTCATAGAAGTGACAATAATTTAAAAGACTCATATATCAATTATGTTATAGACGGTCAAAAACTTAGATATGGAGGTTCTTTACCAAAAGCTCAACCAGGTAGAGAAATTTTTAAACAAGGTGCTAAGCAAATAGCTAAACATTCTGATGAAATTATTTCCGCTTTAAGAGGATTTATAAAAAGCGCAGATAATAAGAAGGAGCTTTTACCTGAAAGTTTCTTAAAATTACTTAGCGAAACAAAACCTAAAATAATAACTCAATATAACCCTAACGAAATATATAGAGGTGTATATTTAAATGATGAAATAAGGAATTCAGCAAAATTTGCAGGCAAATCAGATGATGAAATTTTAGAGATTATGGGTACCCAGATTCCTGGTAATACTGGTACTATTAGAAAAAGACAATTTAATCAAACTTTAAACTTTGGTAGAGATTTTGATCAAGCTGCAGAACATATTAGAAAATTTACTAACCCAAATTCAATTTACACAATTGGTAACACAGATGATCTTCTTAACGGCCAAAAATATGTTTTAAAAGTAAAACCTAATTCTGATTTAAATTTTATAAGTGCAGAACAACAAAATAATTTATATAGAGAAACTATTGAAAAATTTAGAATAGGTAACCCTAATGGTGGTTTTTCAGTACCAACTCATGCTAAAGATTTTAATTATCAAAGTTATTATGATGCGGGATATGCAAAACCATTAGGTTTAGATATGCCAATAAGATCAGAAGGAACAAATGTATTAGATGGAAATTTTCCACAATTTTTTGGTAATGAAGGAGATGTAATAGGCAGGCTTTTAAAGTCTATGCCTATTAAAAAAACCGGAGGTTCATTACCTCAAGCACAAAATGGAAACTTTGGAGGAGTAAACACTGATATACTAGACACTTCCGGAGAACCTGTTTATGAAACTATAAATCCTGGTGATTCTAACTATGATGCTAAGTATAGAGAAACATATAATGCAGGTGCTTTTGCTTTTGCGCCTAATCCGTTAGATGAGATGGTAATGTACGCAGGGGTAGACTATGAAAAGTATCCTTACTATAATGATTTAAGTAAACAAGATAGAGAGTATTTTAAAGATGATGGACCTATAGGAAGAGGTGTAAGAAGAAGGGCTCAAACAAAAAGAGGACTTGCTGAAGATGCTTTAGATATACCAGGACAACTTTTACGAGGAGCGTTAGAAACTGCACAAGCACCTCAAGCTGCTATGGTCGAAGGTATAGAAGCTTTAAGGGGAAATAATTATAATTTCTCTAACGCATTACCTGGAAGTGGTGGGCAAAAATTACCATCTCAAGCATTTGGATTTGAAGATAAGCCAGGTTGGGATATAGGTGGTTCTTTAAATACAGCTATGGATATAGTTGCAGATCCTACTAATCTTGTTGGTGTTGGACTTTATGACGATATTGTTAAGTTAGGATTAAAAGCTACTCCTAAACTAAACTCTATTACTAAAACTTTTGGAAAATCTTTAAATAAGACAGATGATTTTACATCATCTATAAATTGGGGTAGTTGGAATAAAGAAATTCCAACTAATAAGGTTTTAATGAAAGAGTACAATGCCATAGAACAGGCAGCTAAGAAAAATGGTACTTGGATGAAATATTCTGATGGCTCTGCATTCAATGGAAGTCCTGAACAATTTGTGCAAATGAATAGTAAAAATCTTTATAATTTTGCAGGTGGTAAAGAAGCTGCTGAACAAATGTATAAAAACCCTAAGTTTAGAGGAGGACACCAGCATATAGATGATTTTATACATAGAGATAGAAATGATTGGGCTACATTTTTAACAGATAATAAAAAAAATGCTGAGTCTTACGCTACTTCTGATGGAACAACTAAAGAGTTTTTTAACCCTGCTGTAAATAAACCTGGTGAATGGGTTGATGGTATTTATCAATTAGGTTTTCCTACTAATTTACCAACAGTAACAAGCAATGCAAACGGTAGATCTTGGAGACTTTTAGATTATGATGATGGAATAGCACAAGGTTTAACTAATAACAGAGTTGATATACATCAGAAAAATCTATTAAACTGGTCAGATGGTTTTTTAGATGATTATAATCTACAAGGATATAATCCTTCTAACAAATATTTATCTACAGATGATTATGCAGCATATGTAAAAAATAAAGCTAACAATGAAGTAGTTGCTAAAATAAAAAATGTTAAAGATCAAATGGGTACTTCAACAGATATACCTACAAATACTGTTTATGCTGTTGATGCTGAAAGAGTTCCTTTAAAATCATTACTGTATAATAACGGAGACTTTGCTATGACTAATTCAAACATATACAAAGCAATTGTTCCTGGAGCTATTGGTGCTGGAGCAGTTTCTCAGATGGGACCTAAACAAGAAGATGAGCAGTTTCAAAATGGAGGCTCATTACCTGAAGCACAAGGTGGTTGGGTTGGTTTATTTAAAGCAGGAGCAAAACAAGCAGCTAAATACTCAGATGAAATTGCTTCTCTTTTAAAAAACCTTTATAAATTAAACCCTAATCGTTTTAAAACTAACCCTGATAATTTTTATCATAGATCTCAAAACTACAAGGATAATATTTTAAAAGATCAATTAGTACCTTGGTTGCAAGGAAACCCTGAATTAGCAGCAGAATTAACAAAAAAAATACCTGGAAAATTTAATTTATTTAAAACTAAATCAAACTATGATGAATTATATTGGAGTAAAGGTACACCTTTAGATGGAAGATACTATACTAAACAAAGCTATCCAGGCCCATATGTTTGGGAAATGCCTTCTAGTATGAAGTCAATAAATAAAGTTAATGGTAAAGTTAAAAGTTTTAATGATAATTTAGGATCATATAAAGTTAATACAGAACCTTTAAAAGTTTCTGATGCTAAATTATATGCAGAGCATTGGTGGAAAGGATATAAACAAATAGATCCATTAAAAAAACAAGAAGGTGGATCACTACCTCAAGCTCAAAATGCAGGAGAAGACGTGCAGAATGCACAGCAAAATGTGCAAAATAGAGCGGTTATATTTACTGAATCACCCGAATATAGTACATATCCATATGATATAAATAGCCCAATATATGATAGTAATGACAACCTTATTGAAAATTACCCATCTGACTTAGAAAGTAGTTATAATAATTACAACCTAACAAACACTGAAATAAAAAATATCAATGATAAAAGAATTGCTGAACAAAAACAAAGCAGTTACCTTCAATTTTTAATATCTGAAAAAGATAAAATGAAAAAGCAACATGATGCTATGTATAAAGAGTTTGAAGAAAACGGATATTATGAAGGGTTAGAAAATGAAAGTAAATTTGTAGAATTTCAAGAAAAATATCAAAATTTAGGTAACCAAATTGGACAATTTACTGAACAGATAGATAATAGAGAAAGTAAAATTAACAAACAATACGACTTACAACTTGATTCGCTTTATAGTAAAAATACAAAGGCATTTAATAATTTTTATGATAGTAAATATAATATTCCAACTAAAACTATGGATTCAACTTTTTATAAAGAGGCTCAAAACTTACAAAAAGTTTATGAAAGGTTACAACCAAACACTAATGTAGAAATAGTTCCTGTATATAATAACCCTGATACAATGAGACAAAAAGTTGCTGACTTAAATAAAAATGATGCAATGTTTATGTTTGGGCATAGCGGTAGTAAGTTAGGAGGCATACCAAATACTGAAATAGCAGATATATTTCAAGAATCTAAAGCAGAAAATTGTTATTTAGGAAGTTGTGATTTTGAAGATGAGGTAGGACCATATACCAACATGGTTAATAAAAATGTTAATTACAGACCTTCAGGATCTTGGTGGGGCGTAAACCCAGATGGAAGCTCAATAGATGATGCAATGTGGTCAAGAGTAACAAAAGACGAAGGAGTACTAGATTATGAAATGGGAACTGCAAAAATTATTACTCCTACGCTTGGTGTAGACTATCAAACAAAAAAATTAAAAAAAGGTGGTGGGATAGAAAAGTACACAATGTATAAAGATTATGTAAATGGTATTTATACAGGAGATAAAAAAGAATCTATAGCACAAAAAAATTATGATAGACTTAATAGACTTCATTATAGAGAAGCAAAAACTAATCAAATGACCCCCGCTAATTATATATTAAGCTATCTAATGGAATAAGGTTAAACATTAAATATTAGTCAGTCTATTGAATTATTCGTATATTAATAATATAAATTAATTGTTGTGAAAGTAAACAAAATAAGTGTAAAGCAAATGGGTGGACAAGGTGCACCTCAAGAAATGAATCCTGCTGTAAAACAAATTACAGAGTTTATATCTACATCTATAAATGATGGGGGAGATCCTATTGAAGTAGTTATGAATTTGGTTCAAGAAGAAGTTGATCAACAATTAATTGCAGAAGCTTTTATGACTGTTGGTTATGAAGAAGATGACGTTCTTGCTTTATTTGAACAAGTTCAACAAAAAATGCAACCCCCTAAACCTGCATCTAGAGAAGAACAAACTCAAGACCCTCAAGAAATTGCTAGAAATGAAGCAATAATGAAAGAGGCTGAAATGCAAGAACAACAGCAAATGGTTGAAGGACAAGATGCAATGTCACAACAACTACAAGCAAAATCAGGTATAGAAATTAAACCAAAAAATAAAGGTAAGTTTACTAAGTGGGCTAAAGCACGTGGTATGAGTGTTTCAGAAGCATATAATAAAGTTATGTCTAATACAAAGGCTTACCCACCATCTATAGTTCAAATGGCTAATTTTGCAAAAAATGCTGCAGGATGGAAGAAAGAAGAAGGTGGAGAAACAGCTTACTTGGCAAATAGAGATAAGGTTATTAAAAGAGAGATGGCTAAAGCTCAGTCAGGAAGTATGAAAGAAGGTGGTGAATTTGAACCACACTTTATGTACAAAGGGGACAGAAAGATTAGAGCTAAAGATATGGCCACTCATTTTAGACTTATGGAAGCGGGATATGGCCCCGATGCACCTAAAGCAGAAACAGGTTTAGAGATAGATGAGAAAGGAAACAAATCTATTAATGGTGTTGTTCAATCAAATGATACATGGACAACAGCTCCTAACTATGTTAATCCTTTAGCATTTGAATCAGGAAATAATTTTAGCGTACCTGATGCACTTCAAGTATTAGGAACGGGTTATAATAAAATGTTTGGTTCAGGTGATAAAAATGAAGATGGTTTAAAAGATGGTGCTTTTAGAGATTTAAAAGGAAAAAGAAAACGCAATCAGTTAAGAAAAGGTGATTATTATAATTATGAACTTAGTATAGATAAAAATGATCCTAACTCTTATGGTTTTGATAATTTAGATTTATATAATGCATCAAATAATGATGGTACTTTAAGAGATTTACAAACATTTACAAATGATGTAAATGAAAATTCTAGAGTTAATTATAATACAAAAACAGGTGAGTATGATTCTATAATGTCTAGTAGAAGTTTAGATAAAGATGTTTATGGAAATTTAAATGCTTACTCTGGTAAGAACCTTAATTATTTTAATAATGTAGATCAAGATACAAGACAACAAATATTAGACTATGGTAATGCTTCAAAAAATGGAATGCCTGCAGGTACTACACTTAGTATTGATCCAACTACAGGTTCTGTAAGTTATGTAGATCCAGGAGCAAGCAATCCTAATCAGTATAATACCATGATGGGCTTTAATAAATACGGTCAATCAGCACCAACTAACACATTGGCACCAACTAAAACACCGGTAAAAACTAATACACCTTCTAAAGCCATGATACCTCCAACAACACAGGGTATGTTTAATATGGGAACTTCGCGTAGTGATTTAAATTCTGGTTACTATAAAGTAGGAGGTAGTACTTTAACTGAAAAACAAGGAGGAGGACCTACAAGTATAGGTTTAGGGGGTTTATTAGCTAATACCGAATGGACTAATGGAGTATCACATTTACTTGATGTTTTAAGTATACCTAGTTCATTAGTTGCTGAAGCAACAGAATATTTTGATAATAGAGGGGATGGTGAATTTAACATTACTGATGCTATGCCAGGATTTAGCGGTGATTTTTCTTTTACAAATATGAATGATACACCTATTAAAACAGTCTCTAGCACAACTGATGTTGAAGGTAAGCCGCTTGTAGAAAATTTTTGGGGAGCCTTAGCATTAGATATGCTTTCTGATCCAACAACATACCTTGGTGCAGGAGTAATTAAAAATCTTGTAAAAAAAGGTGTAACAAAAACCGCACCTCTAGCTAAAAATATTATACAAAAACTTAAACCAAATGCTATAACTAAAAATAAAAGTTTTAAAGATATAGCTATAGATTTACAAAATAAAATACCCCTTGAAGATCGGATGGCAGATATTCCATTTACACCTTTTCCACCAGTAGATGATACACGTAAACTTCAATACATTGAAGATATATCTGATTCAGAATTTAATGAAGTTTTTAAAAAAAATGGTGCTATTGCATTACAAGCTGATAAAGAATTAGATATTATAAGAGAAGCAGTAGAAAACGGTGAAGAAATAACTCCTGGTTTAAGAGAAACTTGGGAACAATTAATAATGAAAAGAGATTATTATCGTGATTCAATGGATGTACCAGATAGGATAAGATATGGTAATAATCCTTATACAAATATAAATAGGTTTGAAATTGATGATGCAATAAACTCAAGTATAGATAGACCATTTGCAACTATAGGTAAATATGTTGATGAAGGTGACATTACAAATTTAAATTATACAATGGATTATTTAAATAATATGTATAGACAAACAAATGCACCATTTCCTTTAAATAATTCTAAGACAGGTTTTAAGTACCTTTATAATAATGCTGAAGAAACTGAAAAAGGTGTTAGAAAGGAATTGAATGATTATTTGTCAAGTCAACTTTATAGTTCATTTGATTGGAATTCAAAAATAGATTACGGAGATATATTAAAGTATATGAACCGTGATGGTGGTGAAACATTACCAAAAGCACAGGCAGGTACATTTAATTTTCCAAATAACATGATTAGTAACTTAAATAATTATATAGCAAATTATAATAATGGTTCTTTTGGTAATATACCACAAACATTTGGCGATGAAGAATCTGGTTCTAATATTGGATTTGGTAATTCTGGATCTAATAATAATTTTCTTAATAATACTGGACTTGCTTTTAATAACAACACTACTAAAACAAATCCATCATTTCAAGATCCATCAGTAACAAGAACAAATAAATTTGAAGGTGGTTTAAATAGAATACTTGATAGCTCAGGAATGAAAGGCTACACTGATGGATCAGAATTTGCTGTTCAAGGTTCTAGAGTAGTTAATAATTTATTTAAAGATATAGCTGTTAATGATGCACAAGTACAAAATCATCTTGGAACCGGAGCTGATTATCAATATGCTACATTAGAAGACTCAATGGATAAAAGAGGTAGATGGTTTAATGGAACTTTTGGTAGTGAAGGACAAAGAACTGTTGCAGGTGCAGGTACTGCAAAAGAAGGCGGTGAAGTAGTGAACGTTGATTCAACATTATTAGCAAAATTAATTGCAGCAGGAGCTGATATTGAAATACTATAATTATGGCAAAAATTAAAATAAATAAATTACCTAAAGGTTATAAATTAGAAAAAGGTAAAATTGTTGAAGACCGTGTAATGAAAGACGGTGGGATGCTTAACACCGGTGATCAAGCTGATTATGGGTTAGTAACAACTCCACAAGAGTATTATAGTAATACTAACTTTAATAATACTGATGATAAGTCAGTACGTTATAGTTTATCTAGTGTTCCTAGAGATAGGGCTAATATAGAAGCAGAAGGTGGAGAAACTGTATTAACAGATTTAACAAATGATGGTCAATTTGGTTTGTATAATATAACAGGTCCAAGACATAGTTCAGGAGGTGTTCCAATGTTTTTGCCAGAACAATCATTTATATATTCTGATACAGCAAAAATGAAATTTACAAAAGATGAGTTAGCAGAATTTGGCATTAACACAAAAAAGAAAATGACACCTGCAAAACTATCTAAAAAATATCAACTTAATGATTACTATGGACATTTAGAATCACCATATGCAGATAAAATACAAGCTGTTACATCTGAGCTTATGCTTAAAAAAAATATGATGAATTTATCTAAAGTGGCATTTGTTCAAGAATCTAAAAAGAAATTTGAAGATGGAGTCCCTTTAGCGGCTCATCCATATTTAGTACAACAAGGAATTGATCCTATAGAATTTACATCAAAAATGGAAGCAATAACTAGAGAAGAAGCAGAAATGAGAATGATGGCATCATTGCCACCTGAGCAACAACAACAAATGATGATGCTTCAACAAATGATGGCACAAATAGATCAGCAAGGTGCACAAGGACAACAACCTATGCAACAACCTATGCAACAAGGTATGCAACAACCTATG
>Ga0209502_10004529_pt1 | contig 10392 bp, 6 predicted proteins | sample ArcticOcean_MG_C_10_FD_187442 | JGI IMG/M metagenome (GOLD analysis project Ga0209502, IMG submission 187442) | Marine microbial communities from western Arctic Ocean - ArcticOcean_MG_CB11_90 (SPAdes) (version 2) | ecosystem: Environmental > Aquatic > Marine > Oceanic | place: Arctic Ocean...
CGGGAGAGACTTTGTATGTAGAAGTTAACGGTCTGGGCATGAGCGCAGTTCCTGTAAATTGTATAGCCGACCTCGTTGGATTCAATTCAAGCAAGGTTTTCGTGAGTTCCGTTTCAGCGTCAGGAAGCTCTTGGGATATCGATGGAAATGTAGGGGTAGACGCTCTTACAGTTCCTGCGGGTTGTTCGTATGGAAAGATAAGAATCACTTCTTCTGCTACGAACGTTTATTACAACGTCTATATCGGCAAAACTCCACGAAGAATTGCTCCACAATACGCCGCGACCTACATTCGAAACGCTTCAGTTGACACGCTACAGATAGCAGGAGAGGCAGCAACAATTCCTCTTTCTCTAGAGTCGGTGGCGATCGGCGGTTATCTACCGAACGCTACCGAAACGGTAGTATCAGCAACCTTGGGCGCTAATTACGGAACCAACGTACCTGGACAAGTCATTTGTTCGGCAGGGATAAAGATAGGCAGTTCTGGCTTTGGTGGTGATCTTGCATCCGCTCTTATTGTTTTAAGGTACAACACCACAAATAGCACACAGATAGCTGGAAGCACTATTGTAGAACTTATAGGGCAGCACGGAAGAAAAGGAGCGCCGCCGTATTTGTTTTTACAAAAAACAATTCCTGGTTGGTCTGGTAACAGGTACTTTTTCTTGTGCATGAAGGTCACAGGAGATCCAAGCACTGCCGCAGGATGGTGGGAATCAGACGCCGCAAACATATCTCTTTTCGGTTCTAGAAGATGACAACAGCTACTTACATATCCCACGACCAAAGTGGAAACATTATTTCGGTTGTGTCTGGTTCAGAAGGTTCCTTGATCGAACCGGAAGACCTACACATAAACTACACTGGTCCCGAAAAAGTAACGACTGATTTTTATATCAAAGACGGGGAACCTGTACAAAAACCAGATGCGCCTTCACCTGACCATGTTTTTAACGCAGGGACAGAATTGTGGGAGATGAGTTTGGATCAAGGGAAAATCCAAGCTTGGACCCGAATTAAAAAGAAGCGGGAAGAATATGAATTCTCCATCTTTTCATCAGGGGGTTACCTCTTTCAGTGTGGATCTAAAAGCCAACAAAGAATTATGTGGGCAACTCAACGCGCCCAAGCTGATTCAAGCATCTCAATCGATTGGACTCTGGCAGATAACAGCACACATACCTTTACAGGCACTGAGTTCCTAGAAGTGGGTAGCGCATTAGCAGCACATGTAACAGCATGCCATGCGATATCAAGCGGTCTTAGAGTGCAGATCGAAGCAGCGACAACGCAAGCAGAACTCGACGCTATCGTATGGTAAAAATACGGGTAAACCCTTACAAAAAAAACGTTACTAAATCAAGATTTTTGTTAAAATAAATTAGCGACCTGAAGGTCTACCTTCGGCACCAAAGGAAAGTCGCGACACCACCCTCATGGACAGAATCAAACTAGCTTTGAGGATCGATTTTGTCCGTCACATACCGTACTACCATAGAAGCAGATATTGCTATCTTGGCTCCCAACATGAGGGAACAGGACCGGCATGAAGTGTTCTGCTCCCACGGTGTGACCCCATTAGAAGCGTTAAACATATCGTTCTCTAACTCTTCCGAATGCAACACGATCATAGATCACAACGAAAAAATTGTGGGAATGTTTGGCGTTGTGTTATCGGGTAGCGATAACGCCGGGACTCCCTGGCTGCTGGCAACAAAAGCCCTCTCTGAGAAAAAAAATATACGCAGCTTTATCGTTAAAGCTAGTGGCTGGATTCAAGACATCCAAGGTCGCTTCGACAAATTAAGCAATAGAGTCCATGCCGATAACACAACAAGTATCAAATGGCTGCGATCTCTAGGTTTTAGTTTCGACCAAGAAGCTATCTGGGGTTTTCACCCAGCAAAATTCATTAGATTTTATTGGAATAAATAAAGGAGAAGCCTATGTGTTTTGGTGGTGGCGATGCAGACAAACCAGAAGAAAGTAGAGCGAAGTTGGCGATGGCAGAAGCTGCCGCTTACAACATCAGGAGATACGGAGAGCTATACGTTCCTGTGGAAAATATGGCGATCAATGACGCGATGACGTCTTTTGACTTGGCAGCAGACGGTAGTCAAAACGTTGATTACCAGAGTGCTATAGGCGACTCAGTCGGAAGAGCCAATCAAGTCTACGGAGAAGGAATAGCAGACACTCAGGCACTCGCGTTCGGTAGAGGGCTTGACCCAACGTCAGGGGCTTTCATGGCAGAGTCTGACGCACTTCGAAGCGCCCAAGCTAAAGCGATGGGTGAAGTAGGAACTAACGCCGGTAATCAAGTAACAACCGGCGGTTTCCAGAAGCTTGAGAACATGTCTGCCTTGGGTCGGGGTCTAGAAACCAAAGCCTACGACTCTATGTCTACTGTTGCTCAAAACGAGCAAAGCGCATTGGAGCAGCAAGCAGATAGAGACTTTGCTAATTCTTCTTCTGTCGCAAATATTGCGGGTACTGCTGGAGGCATAGCCTACGGTCTTAACCGCAACAAATCGGCGTACTCATAATGGCTAATCCAGAATTTCTTAACTTCTTATCAGGATTAAATGATGGAGGTCGGATGGGTCAGTTTTACGACTATGACCCGAATAATCCATACGGGAACATTAACCCCTACCGCTACTCAAACATGTCCCCAGAAGACAATCCGGCAGACAAGTTACTCGCGGAATTGACACGGGCGCAACTAGAGGATTACAGGCAAAGATTCGAGCCAGTAGAGAACGCGCTGGTAGGAAGCATAACAGCTACGGGAACAACGCAGATAGGGGCTGATTTAGATCGAACTAGAAGCGCCGTTATTGGCTCGGCTGAAAATGTTAGAGGTCAGTCTAATCGGTTCAGAGAGCGTTATGGCTTATCGGCGATGCAGCAAACAACAGAAAGATCTAACGCTACAACGGGAGCTTTGGTGGGGGGTCTTAACGCTACAAGGGCTGTAGATGCAGAGAGAAGAGACGCAATCATTTCTGGTGGTCTTTCTGCCGTAGGTCAACAAACGAGGAATATATAATGAGTCTTTTAAGAAGAGGCATTGAAGTAAAAAGTACCGGTCTCGGGCTGCTTCAGAATGTTTCTAAGCTAGAAGCGCAAGAGAGCGCAGCCAACTCTCAAAGAGAATTAGCGGCAAAGGCTCAAGAATCCCAAACGATGGGAACGTTCGCAGGTATCGGTACGGCTGAAGGTTTACGCGCAGCCAGAGAGGTTGGCGCTCCTTTAAGAGAAAGCTTGTCTACCCTTAACAGCTTTGCACCGGAAGCAGGTAACTTCGCGTCAAGCCAAGGTGGTCTTTTTTACACCCCTACCGGAGGTGAGGCTCAAGCCGTTACAGCCGGTGCAGACATAGCCAGTGTAGCACCAGGAGTGGTTGACGCGGCTATAGCTACAGGAACAGAGGCGGTAGCAGTCGAGAGCGCGGCAACAGCAGCTATCGGTAGTTCAGCAACCGGCGGCACTGCGGCAACTTTAGCTGCGGCGGCAGGACCACTAGCTCTTGCCGTTGGAGCAGGTTTTTTACTTAACAAGCTTTTTAACTAGGAACTAATCATGGCGACGAGAAACACACAAGGTTTTGGTGCGGGATTTGCTTCGGGTTACGGATTAGTCCAAGAGCAAGCGCAGGATAATCGTCGAAGCGATTACTTAGATGAGCGTAACCGCATAGACAGCAGAGGCGAGAACAATAGATCCAAGGAGAGTCAACTGCGATTAGGTCTGCAAAAAACTCAAGCCGAAACCGCTGAAATAAACGCCAACACCGCTTCACTAAACGCCCAAAACGCTGGAGTTAACGCTCAGTCTCAAGCAGATTACCGAGACAGCCAAATTAAAAAGCAAGACCTGGAAAGTGAAATTCTCCAATCCAACTTTGATGAAACTAATAGATTAATAGGAGAACAACAAGAGTTTAGAAGCACCAACGCACAAGTTATGGCGTCAGTAGACTCTGTAAATGCAGTCGAAAATTACTTTAATCAATCAATAGAAAACGGAACGTATACCCCCGAAGGAATGAAAGCCCAGCTAGACCAACTTAACGCAACGCTTGCACAGAACCCAGGTGCCAAAGGCATTAGCCTTGAATCGCAATTCTCTCCCGTAATGATGGGGACTATAGAACAATTTAGAGAAGGTGTTAACGAGTTAGCTCAAGGCGGCGAACCGGGTAAGGCGGCGCTCATAGACATGGCGAACTTGTACTTTCGCGGCAACCATGAGCAAGGTGTAGGTGATTTGGTAACAGAAGCTACGCACAGCGAGGCTTATCCCGAGATGATTGCTGACGGAAGCTACCGAATAACAAGCAAAAGAATCGGGGACGCAGAACCTGCGGGTTTTAACGCGGATGGACAACAGCAGTTCAGAGTCACCCTTGACGTTACTGCTGTCAATGAGAAGGGTCAAAAAGTTGTTTACCCAGCAAGTATGACTCAAAGCCGAAACGGGGCAGAAGGTAGCGAAGAAGTTTTATTGACAGCGGAAGAATTGTTCAAACCCGCTGCCGGTTACATGTCATGGAACAAACATTCTCAACGTTACAAATCATTCGCACAACAAGCCCGAATCAGAACCGATCCCGAGTTTGCGAATGAAGATGACACAGGTTACAGCAGCGGCAAGTATGACCTTTGGTTAAACGACAAAATAACCGATTACAGAAAAGAATCAGTAGACAAAGAAAACCAACCGTCAGGAATACCTGGGATGTCACGGCAAGACCTGATGAATGATAAGGAAAAACTTAAAGACTACTTCATTACAGAAAGGTATGACGCCGGTTCACTGTTACCTACCACCGATAAAAACCCTGTTGATGACATCATGAATCGCATAATGGACAACAAAGATATAAAAAAACTTGAGAGTTTAGTAAGTAGTAAAACAGGTAAGCCTCTAAGTAGAAGACAGATTCTACGAGCGCAGCAGTTTATGACAGTGAGCAACACAGGCGAAGTCGTATTGGACCCGAAAAAAAGAAATGGGTGGGGCGAATACAGGAACAATGTCATGGGAAGACCTCCCCGCAGACCTAACCCAACCCGGGGTAATTAATAGATGCTCTTCCTTGAAGACGAAAAAGACCGATACCAGCAAAGATTAAAAAGAGATTCTCAGCAAGACTTTATAAGCTCAGATAAAGCGCCTTTACAGAATGACGATAGGTCTGAGTTTACTAAAGGATTAGACGCTGGCATCGATCAAACCGCCGCGCTTGGCGGGGGTCTTCTGGCAATGTTTGGTTCGGCGACCGGTTCCGATGCTTCGTTCTATACGGGAATGGACTACTACAACGAGCAAATGAATCTTGCTTCAGATAGTGAAGCTGATATCGGTAGGCTTGAAGACATCGAGGGATTTGATGACTTTCTTTCTTACGCAGCTTACACCGCTGGTAACGCGATACCTTCCTTGGCAACCGCCCTTATTGGTGGCGGCGTAGGTGGCGTTGTAGCTAAAGCAGCGGTAAAGAAAGGTGTACAAGAACAAGCAAAAGAATACGCAAAAAAACGAGTCTCGGACAGAGCGGCTGACGGGTTCAGGAAAAGAGTAGCTGACGATTATGCCGCCGCAGCATTAAGCAAGAAAGCGGGTTACGGTGCGGCTGCTGGAGCCTACTTAGCAAGTACTGGAATGGGTGCAGGAGAGTCCTTTACTCGCATCCTAGAACAAGAAGGCGAAGAAGCTCCAGGTGTAGCATTAATTACAGGCATGGTCAGCGGTGGTCTTGACGCGATAGCTCCCATGAGGGCGTTAAAAAGAATTTTTCCCAAGAGACAGTACGATTCTGTAGTGAGGGATATGGGGAAAGGGGTAGAGAAAAAAATACCTTTTTACTCTAGAGCTTTAAAAGAGATGGGTAAGCAAGCCGGTGTCGAGGGCGTCACCGAAGGCATGCAGGAGATCGTGCAACAAATTGCCTTGGAGTACGTTGAGAACAACCATTCAGACCTATCTGGCGCTTTCATGGAGGCTCTTACAGATGAGACTAAATACTCTGGATATCTAAACGCAGCAGCGGCTGGAGTTATAGGTGGAGGTATGTTTGGTGGAGCAACGGGAGGGTTTGGAGATCCTTCCGTCAGACCTTCGAGAGTTTCAAGTCAAGAAATAGACGCCGCCAATGAGCAAGCAGACCCTGATACTACTAACCAAGCGGTGAGTGAAGAAGCTCAATCGATGGGTGATGATCTTGTAGTGTCCCTCGAAGAAGAATTGGCGGCAAAAAGAAAATCCAAGCAGGAGGACGCAAGAAAAAATATTGACGCGCAAGACCGATACGCGCCCCTCTTTGATCAGATTGAAGCCAGAAGAACAGTTCAAGCAATTCTTGAGCAAGAAGACCTGCAACAAGAACAAGCAGGACGAAAAATAGAGCAAGACGCAGAACAGGCAACCAAAGATAAAGCAGAGAAAGAACGAGCAGAGACGGTTGAGAGGGTTCGCGAATCGCCTGTTGTAGCAACCCCGCTTAAATCTATGCAGGGTAAAAACGTCACATACCAGGGTGTAACGGGAATACTTAACGAAACCCCGGACGGGTTTGTCGTTGTTGCCCCACAAGAAGATATCTTCATTGAGTCAGGAGAAGCTCAGTCGGCAGAATCGCTAGGGGTAACGCTTGCAGAAAACAACGTTGAGCTAGAACAAGAAATTACCTTCGACGCGAATGACTCCACGTTTACTTTGAGAGACAAGAAATACAAATACTCTAGTGTCAGAAAGGAAGGTGGGAGAGCTGTTTCTGTACAGGCGTTTGATGAAAAAGGTAACCGCCGAAACATCAAAGAGCCACGGATCGTAAAGCTCATTGAGCAAAAGAAAGCAGACGCAGAAGCGGCTCTGTCTGCGCCAGAAGCTTCTACACCGGAACTTACGCTACCACCAGCTCCAAAAACATTTCCCGCAAGCCAACCCAGAAGCGATATAGCCGCAGAATCCACATCAGAAACAACATCTGCGGCAGCGCCTCCGGTAGTAGAAGTATTAGGTCTTGAAGGAGAAAGAGTAGCAGCTTCTCAAACAGCTAGAACAACCTTAGATAAAGACGAAGCAACGGATATTGATAGCTACAACAGAATAGAAGGTGAAGTCTCCACCAATCCGTTGAACGAAAGAGCTGAAGCAATGACGTCTGGCGTTGCTACTACAGTGCAACAGAGAGCAGGAACAGACTCTGTTGAAGTGCGCCCCTTTGGAGGACGGAAAAAGCTTGTTAAGTTGATGGCGTCACTAGGTTTTAATCCTCAAGTAAAAGGGATAATTCCTGTTTTGGATGCTCTTGGAGATCCTGATGTTGCGCTCGGAGACTTTGACTCTGACACTCCGGCAGTAAAAGCATTTGTTTCCGCTGTTATGGAAATTGCAGAAAGAGGCATGCCTCAAGAGTTTTTGTTTGGAACAAAAGGATATTTTGTCAGCAGTAATCCCGACCGAATAGATCGCGGCGGTTATCACACAAAGAAAAACTTTGTAGTCATAGGTCAAAAACTAATTGATGAGGCTGTAGCTAACGGAAGTAGACGGCTATCCCACGCAATAGCGCATGAACACTGGCATCATGCCGATAACATCAATGAGTATTCTGGAAGCCTTCCAGCATTCAGGGTGTCTTTATCAGAAAATCAGGACGGGGGCGCTCCGCAGGTTGAGATGGGTAGCATTACTCAAGAAATATACGAGTTGTGGCGCTCAGGAGATGAAGAGATAGGACAGCAGTTCAGGTATCCGTTGCAAATGTTTGGCAGAGACTTAAAGAACGCTATTGCTGAAGGAAAAGAGCAAGGCGTTTTAAGAGTTAAACAGCAAGAGATCTTTGCACAGCTAGGGGCTATCTACCTAAACAATCCTGGCTCTCTTAAAATTAAAGCGCCAAAAGCCTATGCTATGATTCGAAGCATAATTCAAAACCCAACCCTAAAAGCTAGTGAGGTTATAAATGGCAAAGGTGAGATTAGAAATGACAGAACTCAGCCCGTCAGTTCAAGCGTACAGCGACCTGTTCGGACACGAACCGGCGGCAGAAGCGGAGAAGTTCCTGACCCCGACGGAACTGGACAGGCAAGCGCAGGAAGCGGTGGACAAGGGCGAACCGATACCGGAGTGGAGGGACAGAGCGACAACGGAGACGGGGACGCTTCTGGACAAGTTGTACCGTTAGTACAACCAACTAAACAAGAAGCTCTAAAGGCAGAGCAGCAGAAAATCAAAGACGCTCTTTATGAGAAGTTTTTAAGCGATTCCAAAAAGCCAGAAGTACCACCACAGCCTAGAGAGAAGGTTAAAGTACCGGTTAAAGCGTCCACTAAAAAGAAGGTTGCTCCGAAAGCGAAGCCTGTAAAAAAATCAACAGACAGGATTGCGCCTACAGCTAAAAAATCTGATGACTTTGACTCCACTGGCGATTGGAACGTGGAGATGTCAGACGGTGCCATCTACCAAATTTTCTATGATGCAGATCAAAAACGCTGGTTTCTAGGTGACACTGCGGTTCCAGGTGTACCCGAAGCAGTTGATGACTCCGTATCTATATTTGGTATTGGCTCCAACAAGAAAGAAGCTTTTGATTGGTTGCAGGAAAATCATTTTGCAGGAAAGTCAGATTCAGACGATACCTCCAACTTTCAAGACATCAAGTTCGATGAGCTTTCAGAGCAATCACAAAAAGTTACCGCTTCAAAAATTCTTTACGGAGCAGATGATCCTTTACCGATAGAAGGTAATGCAACTGTTGTTAACATCTCAAATGCTTTCGACGCAAGAACAAAGGAAGCATATCCAGATAGAGACTTATCAACACGAAGCGAAGAAAACATAGATACAGTTTCAGACCTTATAGCTCACGAAGCTATGGAAGCTCTCAGTGAAGAGGGTAATGCTGGCGAGTGGTATCAAGAGAAAGTAGCAAATGCTATGGATCTTGCCGCTCAAAGATTCCCTGAGCTAAAAACAGATCCAAACGCGAAGTTTGCTTTTACAGCAATCATGGCTGTCACAAGCAACGGTGCTTCCGTGCCAGAAAATTCTGTTAATACTTTTAAGCTTTACGAAGAATACAGAGACAACAAGGTTTTCACTTTGTTTGGCGTGGGAAAAGAAGCCAATGCGATGAAGCAATCATTTGCGCTGCTTAACGATTTAATTATCGCCTACGACAATGACGGAGGCTTGTCTGGTCTCAGGGCGTTTATGGATAAAGACGTTACCGTAAAAGAGCTTGAGCAAGATTATAACCTAAAGGTTTCGGGTGAGCTGAAAGGAACCAAACTTAAAGGATCAGCGATCCTTGGTCCCAAAGTGGGAGGTGGTTTCTACCAAAACCTAAATGGTAACTATACCCCTCTGACAATGGACCGTTGGTTCATGCGAACTTACGGGAGGTTAACAGGGTCGCTGATGTCTGAAGCTCAACGAAAGCTTCCCGCGCAAATAGTTAAGTTTAGAGAAACTGCTTTAAGTGAAGAAAACAGAAAAACCCTGAAAGAGGCTGGCATAAAAAGAACGCAGTTAAAAAATGATGATGACTACGTTGTCGCTTACGCGAAAAAAGTCCAAGGAAAATATGCTCGGGGTGGATTTAAAGAAAAGAGTGCTTTAAACAAAGCATCGAACAATCTTAAGAATTCTCAACAAGAACAGCAAGACCCTAGAAACGGAGGTGAACGGGTGTACATAAGAGAGGTAATGACCCGCGCCTTAGAAAAGGTCAACACTTCTCTGACTGACAGAGGTGACAAGCCTGTCAATATGGGCGCATTGCAAGCCATCGTATGGTATCCAGAAAAAGAACTATATAAACTGCACGGGTATAGAAACAAAAACGCGGAGCCAACAGATTATGAAACAGAATTCAGGAAAATCATCGAGGGTGAGGGACCAGGACCGAGAGTATCTGGACCAGACGGATCTTCACAGCAGCCTAGAGCAAGAGGAATTCAACCAGCAACTCGCGTCTCTGAACAAGACGAAACGCTCTCTTATCGTCCAGAAAGTAAGGAACCGCTTAAAGCGCGACCGTCTCAAGTCAGAAGCCCCGCTATAGAAAAAGCGGTTCAACAGCGTATAGACCGAGAAATTACCGCCGAGCAATTTAACGAAATAGCAGAAGAGAGCGGAAGACCTGTTCGCGAGATGGTCCCTAAGCAAGTCCCTGATCTCGTTACTGACGAAAAAGCCTTAGCTGCGCTATATACAGATAAGCGAAAGTTTTGGAATCAGCCTTTACAAAATGGCGTCAGATACGGAGCCAGGTTAGATATACCGGCTTACTCTAGACCACCGGCAGGAGCTGATCCAGCCGATATCGTCACGGTTCACTACAAGAAAGCTACAGCCCAAAGCCCGAAGGCAAGC
>Ga0209502_10004550_pt1 | contig 10345 bp, 9 predicted proteins | sample ArcticOcean_MG_C_10_FD_187442 | JGI IMG/M metagenome (GOLD analysis project Ga0209502, IMG submission 187442) | Marine microbial communities from western Arctic Ocean - ArcticOcean_MG_CB11_90 (SPAdes) (version 2) | ecosystem: Environmental > Aquatic > Marine > Oceanic | place: Arctic Ocean...
CAATTAAGCTTTTTTAGATTAACCCATTCGGATTAAAGGGGATTCTTATCTTTGCCACCAAATAAAATTATTATGGAAGGTATTTACGCAAAATTTGAAACATCAAAAGGTATAGTTTTACTAGAACTAACCTTCGACAAAACTCCTGGTACGGTTGGAAACTTCGTTAGCTTAGCAGAAGGGACATTAAAAAATGATCATAAAGGTGCTGGTGAACCATATTATAATGGGATGAAATTTCATCGTGTTATTGCTGATTTTATGGTTCAAGGTGGATGTCCGCAGGGTTCTGGTGTGGGTGGTCCTGGATATCAATTTGATGATGAATTTCATCCAGATTTAAAACACAACAAGCCAGGAACGATTTCTATGGCAAATTCTGGACCAGCGACAAATGGAAGTCAATTTTTTATTACCCACGGTAAAACAGACTGGTTAGACGGAAAACATACGGTTTTTGGTTATGTAATTGAAGGTCAAGATGTTATTAATAATATTACTCAAGGAGACATCATTGATTCGGTAACTATTGAACGCCATGGAGTAGCCGCAAAAGAATGGGACGCACTAAAAGCATTTGAGGAATTTAATTCTAGTGGTGAAACACGAAAGCAATCGGCTGTTGATGCTGCAGATAAAGCAATGTCTACTTTAGTAAAGGGGATGAAAAAAACTACAAGTGGATTATATTATACCATTACGAAAGAAGGTGAAGGAGAACATCCACCAAAAGGAGCCAATGTTTCTGTTCATTACAAGGGAACATTAGTCGACGGAACTGTTTTTGATTCTTCTTATCAACGAGACCAACCGATAGAATTTTCAGTAGGCGTGGGACAAGTTATTCCGGGATGGGATGAAGGAATTTTATTACTTAATAAAGGTGCTGCTGCTCGTTTTGTAATTCCAAGTCATTTAGGATATGGTGCTAAAGGTGCTGGTGGTGTTATTCCCGCAGACGCTACGTTAATATTTGAAGTAGAACTTATAAAATTCTAAAAACGATCTTCAGGGCTATTGCCTTGATGCCATTTTATATTACAGCCTATACTTGGATATTGCATTTCAAGCATGGGCTTTTTTGATAGCATGATTTTAACTGCTTTATGTAAATTTTCACCTGTTATTGGTATTTTGTTTCCAGGCCTTGAAGCGTCATATCGCCCCCTATAAACTAGCTTCAAGCCTTCATCAAATAAATAAAAATCCGGAGTACACGCAGCCCTATATGCATGAGCGATCTCCTGAGTTTTATCATATAGATATGGGAATAAAAACTTTTTATTAAATGATAATTTCGCCATTTCTTGAGGGCCATCTTGAGGATGAGAATGTATACTATTACTTGATATAGCAATCGTATTAATACCTTTTGATTCTAATAATTCTGCACTTGAAACTATTGAATCTATTAAGTGAACAACATACGGACAATGATTACATATAAAAATAATTAAAGTACCTTTTGAACCTTTTAATGACTCTAATTTAGACTGTTTTCCTGTCACCACATTTAGAAGAGAAAAATCGGGAGCAATTCTTCCTAATGGAAGCATATAAGATTCAGTAAGCGCCATTTTTTATATATCTGAATTTAAAAGTAGTATTTTTATACCATTCAAAATAGATTCATGATTGATTATAATACATTTGAAAAAATAGATTTACGAGTAGGGACTATTATCTCTGCTATTAATTTCCCTGAGGCTAAAAAGCCTGCTTTTCAGTTAAAAATAGATTTTGGGCCCTTGGGGGTTTTACATTCATCAGCGCAAGTAACAAATCGCTATTCCCTAGGAGAGCTTCTAGATCGTCAAGTAATAGCTGTAGTGAATATTGGAACAAGAAAAATCGCAAATTTTGAAAGTCAGTGCTTGGTTCTTGGAGCTACAGAGGAAAAAGATGTTATCCTATTGGCCCCTGAATCTAAATTGGCCAATGGACAACAAATTTTATAGGCTACATTTTGTCAGATAGATAAAGTGCATTTGTTATTATGCGATTTGTGCCGTACCAAAATGCTCTAAAGTTAGTGTTATCAGTTAATATGATTACTCTTCCTTTGCCTATTCGATTAACTTTAAAAGGGACTGTGTCTTTTAATAGTGCTAAATTTTCTTCAGATATATAACCACTAAGTAACGGAGTCTTCGTGTATTGGATTGGGTTATTATAACTATTTTCATCTGCTTTAATGAAAATATTGGTATTTCTAAAAATGGGTAATGTTGTATTTTGGTAACCAAAATTTATAGGATGACTTCTATCAATTTTTGTGTTGAAAATTGCTCCACCTGTAACTTGGGCACCTTTAAAAGCATTTTTATTGTCAAAGCTAATATTTTTTGCTATTATATTTTCTTCTAAAAAATCTAATGTTATAAACTCATTTTTATTTAACCATTTTGTGGTGTATCGATAACCAATAAGGGTACCTCCTTCATTTACAAATTCTTTGATTTTATCAATATGTGGATCTAATCCTGAACCTGAAAAATTCGGAATAATAAAGTGACTGTATCGACTTAAGTCAACTTTCCTTAAATTACGAACATCAATTTTAGTGATTGTAATCTCATGTCTTGTGTCAAGTAAATGCCATATTTCACCTGCATCATAACTGCGAACTCCATCGCCTACTAAAAGAGCTATTTCTGGTTTTTTAACTTTTGAAAAATCACCAGACCCAAGGTCAATTCCCTCAGTATGGCCAGTATTTGCTCCTACAATAGTCACATGAGTTTCTGCCGCAGCTTTTTGCAGAATCTTATAAAGTTCATTTTCATCAATAACTTGATTTTTAACAGGAACCATATAGGTCCCATAATCATAGTTATTCCCCTCTAAAGTAAAAGGAGTAAGACCTACTTTTATTCTAATATTTTGTTGTTGTAATTTATTTATCAATTTAGGCACATAGTAATTATGTGCTTCAAATACATATGCATAAGAACCTTTATTTGTTACTTTTCCTATGGGAGCTTTTAAATCATTTACAATATTTCCAATATTTTCAATGCTGTTTTGATATTCATAATCTAGATTAAAAGCATAGGGGAGTGTCCAAGCAGAAACATCATAAAACAAACTGTCTTGAAATTTTGTTTGAGTACTGAACATTGCATGTATCAATTTATTTTTCTTTTGTTCTAAAGGAATAATATAGCTTGTTTCTGGGATGAATTTTTTTCCTTTTTTCACTATATTATTTTTTAGATGATGAATTACGATGTCATGACGTTTAAAAATACGTGCTAGTTCATATGTGGTTACTGGATCCTTAGGATTTCCGAAAACAATAGCTTTTCGCTTATTTTTTTTAGCTTCAATTAAGGACGTTTTATAGAAGTCTTGAAAATAATTTAATAGCTCTATGCGCATCGAACTAGCTGCTTTTAAGGTGGAAAAAGCTGCAGTTAGTTGATTACGAATAGTAAAAGGAAAAGTAAGTGTTCCGTTGTCGCTTTCTTGAATGTGGCCTCTTGAACTTGCTTGTTCAAATAAAATTCCAATACCTCCATTAACATCTGGATAGGTAGATCCTTTTCCGTAATAAAAATCATCAAAATTCTCTTGAGAATAATATAATGAACCTATTTTATCAAAAGCATCAATATGGAATGCACTAATTTTTTCAGTCAATTTCTGATTCATTAATGGAGTCAATGGATTAACACGAGAAGGATGTCCTGGTTGAAAAAAGAAACTAGAGTTAGTTCCCATTTCATGATGATCTGTTAAGATATTCGGAAGCCACTTGGTAAATGTTTTTAGACGAGCTTGCGATTCTGGTAATTGTCCAGGAAGCCAATCTCGATTTAGATCAAACCAATAGTGATTAGTTCGACCTCCAGGCCAAACTTCGTTATATTCTCTATCATTTGAGTCTGCTGTTAAGTTTTGATTTCTATTAGTATTTGCCCAATAGGCAAATCTTTGAAGTCCATCAGGGTTAAAACTTGGGTCAAATAGTATTACCAAATCTTTTAACATTTGAAGTGTTTCTGGAGCTTGGCTTGCTGCCAGATGATAGGCTGCTAAAAGCCCAGCATTTGCGCCACTTGGTTCATTTCCGTGAATTGAAAATCCTTGATAAACTACTAATGGTTGAGATGCAATGGAAACTTTACTTCCTATAGGGTCTGACAGTTCAAGATGTTCTTTTTGTATAGATCCTATATTTTTATGATTTTCAGGACTGGTAATCGTGAGTAATAAAATTGGTCTTCCCTCATAAGTTTTGCCTCTGTTCTCAATAGTAATACGATCAGAAGCTTTAGCGAGTTCGTACATATAGTTTATTAACTTATCATGTGAGACATGCCATGTTCCTACTTCATAACCTAATAATTCAACAGGGGTAGGAATTTTATTATCGTAAGGATGTGTTTGATCTAAATAGTAATCGAGAGTAACCTGGCTAAATATAATTCCGCCTGATAGAAGAAATAAAAGGGATAGAAGATTTTTCATAATTAAGTTTCTTAATTATTAAAGGTTGAAATAATTATTTAGAGGAAAAAATAAAAGAGAAGTATTTTAAAGTAAAATCTTTTTTTTATTGAAAAAAGTATTGATTTAAAGTTATATGAATTAAATCTTTTCAGAATAGAAGTTTTTATAATGTCATTTTCTGATCAATCTAGGACCTAATTTTAAGGAAAAAATCTAATTGATTGATTTAATAACTTAGTAAAGTTTTTAGAAAACATCTTATTCCTATATATCTGAATGTTGTTTTTTAGATAATTCTTTGTAATAACCTTTAGCATTAATTAAATCAATGTGCCTACCTTTTTGAACGATTTGTCCATTTTCAAGAATAATTATAAGATCTGCGTGTCTTACAGACGAAATTCGATGGCTAACTATAATTGTAGTTTTATTTTTAGTCGCTGTTTTCAGGTGTTTTAAAATCTCTTCTTCAGTATCGGTATCAACTGCAGAAAGACAATCATCTAAAAGTAAAATATTTGGTTTTTTTATTAATCCCCTGGCAATAGAAACACGCTGAATTTGACCTCCAGAAAGTGTAACACCTCGCTCACCTAAAAGGGTTTTGTATCCTTCTTTAAAACCAATAATGTTATCATGAACTTTTGCATGTTTTGTTGCCTTTTGAATTTCTTCTTTGTTAGCATTTATTGATCCAAAACGAATATTATCTTCAATGCTTTCAGAAAATAAAAATGCATTTTGTGGTACATAGGCCAATGAACCCCTGATTTCTTCAATTCGATAGTCTTTTAAGTTAAATCGATCAATTTCAATGGATCCTTCTGAGGGATCATAAAGTCGTGATATTAAATCTAAAAAAGTAGTTTTACCTGAGCCAATATTCCCAATAACCCCCAGGGTAGTTCCTGAAGGAATTTCAAGAGAAATATTTCTTAAGGCAGTAATATTTGTTTCGGGATAGACTAATGAAACATTTTTAAATTTAATATTCCCATTTATGGGTTTATTTATTCCTGGACCATCATCAATTTCAGGTTTTTCTTTTAAGAAAACATTAATTCTTTTTTGAGATGCTTCTGCTTGTTGAACTATTGAAGTAATCCATCCCACGACTGCAACAGGCCAAGTAAGCATATTAACATAAATAATAAATTCTGCAAGTACCCCAATTTCGATTTTTCCATTTATGTATTGATTTCCCCCTACATAAATAACAATAAGGTTTGAACACCCAATAAGTAAAATCATAAGTGGGAAAAACCAAGCCTGAACTTTCACAAGACTCATGTTTTTTTCAAAACTATCGTTAGCTAAGTCAGAAAAATTCGCATTCATTTTATGCTGCAGGTTGTACGACTTAATTACAGAAATCCCACTAAATGTTTCTTGAGCGAAAGAAGACATTTTAGAAAGTATTTCTTGAACTAATGTGCTCTTCGTATTAATAATTCGACTCAGTTTATAGATCGTTACAGATAAAATTGGAAGTGGTAACATAGTATATAAAGTCAGTTCAGGCGCAATGCTTATCATATAAGAAATTACTATAATAAATAGTGAAATTGTATTAACACTATACATAAAAGCAGGGCCAACATACATTCTTACTTTCCCAACATCTTCGCTTATTCGATTCATCAGGTCACCCGTTCGGTTGTTTTTATAAAACCGTTGAGTTAGTCTTTGATAATGCCAAAAAATTTCATTTTTTAGATCAAACTCTATAAATCGAGAAACATTTATAATAGTTTGTCGCATTAAGAACGTAAGGAATCCAGAAATTAAAGTAGCTCCAATAATAATGAGAATATTAATTAGTAAAACCTTTTTTATAACTCCTGATTCTCCACCAGGAGATTGCAAATATTTTTCAACTGCCGTCAAAGAGTTTCCGATAAGTCGAGGAGCAAATAATGAAAAAATTCTTGCTATAATGGTAATTAAAAAACCTAAAAGAAGTTTTGTTCGGTATTTTAAAAAGTATTTATTTAGATATTGAAGTTCTTTCATAACTGTTGCTTCAAATATAAGTAAATGGAAAGGGTTAAATTCAAATATAATCCTGAAACTTTTATTGAATAATTACATTTTTTTCCACTTTATTGGATTAATTTTGTGTCTAATAAAGTTCTAAAACATGCTTACAAGACGCCACATTCGCATTAAAGTAATGCAGTCTGTTTATTCCTTTACTGTTGGGAAACAATTTAAAATTGATGATGAGGTTAAGTTTTTTAAAGAAAGCGTAGAACACACCTTTAATCTTTACCTTCTTCTTCTTGGTCTTATCAAATCCCTTCATGCATACGCTGAGCAACAGTTGGAAACCATTCAAAAGCATAACATTCAAAACGAAACTCACTTTTTTATTCTTCAAAAGTTTGCTCAAAATAAAGTTCTTCTTTTTATTAAGAATCATAAAAGTTTGTCTAAGCATTTAAATAATAAAAAACTCATAAATTGGGACTTAGAGTTCAAATACTTAAAAGAATTATTTGAACTCGTTACTTCTTCAGCTATTTTTAAAGCCTACATGGCTCTTGAAAACATAAAAATAGCAGATGATTTAAAACTTGTCTTAAAAATATTTAAAGACCATATCGCTACTTCAAGTTATCTATATGATCATATTGAAGATCAGCGATTGACATGGATTGATGACTTGCCAATGGTGAACACCTTCATGCTTAAAATGTTAAAAAAAATAAAAGTAAATAAACCTCAAACTTTATTATTTCCCAAGCCAAATGAAAACCAAGAGGATACAGATTTTGGAATACAACTTTTAGAAAAAGTAATTGTAAATGATGAAAAATTACAAAAAGAGCTTTTGGGAAAAACACCAAATTGGGATGCAGATAGAATTGCACAACTTGATAATGTTATTTTAAAAATTGCAATTGCCGAATTATTATACTTCCCATTAATTCCGTCTAAAGTAACCCTTAATGAATATTTAGAGATTGCTAAAGATTATTCCACTCCCAATAGCAATAATTTTGTAAATGGTGTATTGGACAAGAAAATCGTTTGAACAAAACAGGGAGGGGCTTGTTATGATAACTTTTTTTATTACTTTTGAATTCACTTAATTTATATATTGATGAAAAAAATATTAATCATTTGTTTAGCAATTATCGCCACTACTTTTACAGCATGCCAAGACAGTGCAGCGAAAAAGGTAACCAACGCAACAACAACTAATGCTTCTAGTTCGAACCCTTCATCGAATGTTTCAGGGCCAATTATCACTTTTGATAAAACAGAACATGATTTTGGAACTATTAATGAAGGAGAGACAGTAACAACAGAATTCAATTTCACAAATACTGGCCAAGAGGATTTAATTATTGTTGATGCCCGTGGAAGCTGTGGCTGTACAGTTCCACAATATCCTAAAAATACTCCTATTGCTCCTGGAGCTTCAGGAAAAATAATGGTTAGCTTTGATTCAAGTAATAAGCCTGGAATGCAACAAAAATCAGTAACACTTTCAGCAAATACAGCTTCTGGAAGAGAGATGTTAAGAATAAAATCTAACGTTACTCCAGATCCAGTAAAGCAACAACAACGTGATGCACAAGCTAAAGCACGTCAATAAATTTTAATTTAATTACTATGTCAGAAGGCTTATCAAGTCAACTTCCTTTTTTACTGTTAATGCTAGTGGTATTTTTCTTTTTTATAATACTTCCAGGTCAGCGTAAACAAAAAAAGGAAAAGAATTTTATGAGTGCCATGAAAAAAGGTGATCGTATAATCACAAAAAGTGGTTTACATGCTAAAATCATGGAACTCAATGATAAGGATAATACTTGTGTCATAGAAACATTGGCAGGAAAGCTTAAGATTGAACGTTCAGCTATTTCATTGGAAATGAGTTCAAAGTTAAATGCTCCCCAGATAAAAAAATGACAACTTTTAATCACGGCTCTAGGCGGGATTTTTTTTAATAAAGGATGTATAAATTCTTAATAAAACCAATACTCTTTCTTTTTGACCCAGAATGGGTTCATCATACCGTTTTTTCTACGCTTAAACTTATACACCGGATTCCTGGAATGGGAAGTTTGATTAGGGGTCTTTATCAAGTAAAAGATGTGCGTTTAGAGCGAAAACTATTTGGCTTGACATTTCCCAATCCTATTGGATTGGCAGCAGGCTTTGATAAAGATGCTAAACTTTATCAAGAACTTTCTAATTTTGGATTTGGATTTATTGAAATAGGTACATTAACTCCTAAGCCCCAGCCAGGAAACCACAAGAAGCGTTTGTTTCGTCTGCCTGAAGATGACGCCTTAATCAACCGTATGGGATTTAATAATGAAGGTGTTGAGGAGGCCATTGAACGTTTAAAAATGAATAAGGGTGTTCTCATCGGCGGAAATATTGGTAAAAATAAAATCACACCCAACGACGAGGCAGTTTCTGATTATGTTCAATGTTTTGAAGCTTTGTTTCCCCATGTTGACTATTTTGTTGTAAATGTTAGTTCACCTAATACACCTAATTTAAGAGCCTTACAGGATAAAGAGCCGCTTCAACGCTTATTGCAGGCTTTGAAAGATTTGAATCTGAAAAAAACTAGCCCAAAGCCTATTTTACTTAAAATTGCTCCTGATTTGACTGAGAACCAATTGCTTAATATTATTGATATAATCACCTCGATTGATATTGACGGAGTTATTGCAACCAACACAACACTTTCTAGAGAGGGATTAAAATCTCCAAATAAAACTGAAGCAGGGGGTCTCAGCGGAAAACCACTTACCGATAGAAGTACTGATGTTATCCGATTTATTCACAAAAAAAGTAATAATGCTTTTCCTATTATTGGAGTTGGCGGAATTCATTCTCCTCAGGATGCCTTAGATAAACTAAATGCAGGTGCTTCTTTAATCCAATTATATTCAGGTTTTGTATATGAAGGTCCATCTGTTGTTAAGAAAATTAACACAGCAATTCTTAATAACACCCAAATATCTTCGTAGTCAAGTATTTCAAGCTAGATATAGTTTTAGTTTTTTTTAAAAATTATATTTTTTTTAATAGTAAAAAGCAAGATGAATTACCCTGGTTAATATCAACTAGCCGTTTTTATTCAAAATAACTAAATGTTTCTCCATTTTTAATAGTTTGAAGGGTTTCATAAATTAACTTAATTACATTTTCAACATCTTCACGATGAACCATTTCTACGGTTGTGTGCATGTAGCGAAGAGGTAATGAAATTAGAGCCGAAGCAACACCTCCGTTACTGTAAGCAAAGGCATCGGTGTCAGTACCTGTGAATCTAGAAGACGCGTGGCGTTGAAATGGTATTTTATTAGCCTCAGCAGTTTCTATAATACGTTCTCTTAGATTATTTTGAACTGCAGGTGCATATGAAATAACGGGGCCTTTACTTATTTCGGTTTGACCTTCTACCTTCTGATTAATCATTGGGGTTGAGGTGTCATGGCAAACATCTGTTACTATTGCAACGTTAGGTTTGATTGTTTGAGTAATCATCTCTGCACCTCTAAGTCCTACTTCTTCTTGTACAGAATTAGTAATGTAAAGTCCAAAAGGTAATTTTATATTATTTTCATATAATAAACGGGCAACTTGTGCAATCATAAAACCACCTGCACGATTGTCGATGGCGCGACAAACAAATTTATCTTTGTTAAGAGTTTTAAAAGTATCAGGATAGGTAATGACACAGCCAACATGAACTCCCATTTTTTCAACTTCTTTTTTATTTTTTGCGCCAATATCAATAAAGATGTTATCCAACTTAGGTACTTCTTCTTTTCCACTTTTTCGGGTATGAATTGCTGGCCATCCAAAAACACCTTCAATAATTCCTTTTTTTGTTTGGATATTTACCCATTTAGAGGGAGCT
>Ga0209502_10004554_pt1 | contig 10337 bp, 12 predicted proteins | sample ArcticOcean_MG_C_10_FD_187442 | JGI IMG/M metagenome (GOLD analysis project Ga0209502, IMG submission 187442) | Marine microbial communities from western Arctic Ocean - ArcticOcean_MG_CB11_90 (SPAdes) (version 2) | ecosystem: Environmental > Aquatic > Marine > Oceanic | place: Arctic Ocean...
AAGCCTACCAACTGGAATGTCTCTAACATCCGAGGGCTTACTAACAGGATCTCCGGCTGAGGTTGCCAAGAGAACTCTTTACACTTTCGTCGTGCGAGCCACGGCCGGATCCGCAATAACAGACAGATCATTTACCCTGGATGTGTCAGGTGCAGATGCACCCACGTTCACAACAGTGGCAGGACAGCTGAACAAACCACTGTCCACGGTGTACACCACTGACAGCTCATCGACCACTGACAGTACATTGTCCACGGCAGACGTGACAGGAAATGTCACGGTGCTTGATGGTTCATATATAGAATATGACATAGTGGCTACAGACACGGACACGGCAACAGGACAGAATCTTGTCTACGAAGTAGTGCAGGGATCACTACCACCAGGGGTGACAATGACATTGGGTGGTAAGATATCTGGGGTGGTCGAACTGGCCGTTGACGAAAATTATGGACCACAGGGTGGTTATGACTTTGACCCTTATCCAGATTTCTCAGCACTGAACCCAAGCGATGGTGGAAAATCAACTGCTCCACAGAACATCTACGACAGGACGGTTTTCTCAAAATCCAGATCTGTGAACTATGATTTCATAGTGAGGGTGACTGACGGTGTTTCTAGTCTGGATCGTAATTTCAATATTTTCGTCTACACAGCTGACTACTGGATCGTTTCCAACTCGCAGGTAACGATAGACCAAACAATATTCACCAACAACGCCATCACTATGGATCTACACACAGGTAGACCTCCTGTGTTCACAACGGAATCAGCTCTCGGAACGTTTAGGCACGACAACAAGGTTCTCATTAGGATCGATGTTTCGGACTTTGATCCCTTACAGGCCGATCTGGAATACAGCATAACAGCAGGAGCATTACCAACAGGACTTTCGATCGATTTACAATCTGGCGAGATATACGGCACACTGGCCAATCAGTCTGCTGTAGAAGTGGATTACACGTTCACAGTCAAGGCCAACAGGGTTGTGGCCCCGGGTCTCAGCACATTCTCGGAAAGAACATTCACAATGAAAGTTGTTGGAGAGATAGATATAGGTATCAGTTTCACCACTCCGGCAATCATAGGCACACTGACAGCAGACATCCCAAGCACATTGTCGATAGAGGCCGTGACTGAGGAAGCGAACAGGGTATTATCATATTCGATCACAGCAGGCTCACTGCCAACAGGCATTACACTTTCAGATGCAGGTAACCTGATAGGAACAATAGATCCCAGTGACTTCACTGACTCCACGAGGGCATTCACATTCACCGTCACGGTCAGCGACCAGTACCAGAGTGCGGCCACTTCGCAGGAATTCACGCTGAACATAAACATACCGTACACTACGGTCGAGTATGGTAACATGACAGGACATGCAACATCATTCATAGACCAGAACATATTCTATTCGATAGCACAGGATCCCAACATCAACTCTCCGGAATACATATACAGGCCCGAGGACAACAACTTTGGAATGAAACTCAAACCCAACATGTTGATGATGGCGGGACTAGAGGCACAGACGCTCACAACATTCCAACAACAGATGGAACAGAACCATGCTTCCAAGACACTGTACTTCGGAGATCTAAAAACGGCCGTTGCAAAAGAGAACGGTGTTGTGAAATACGAGGTTGTTTATGTTGATATCAAAGATAACATGGTCAACAACAAAGGTGAGTCAGTTTCCAGTTCTATAAAATTGAGAAACGCTATCGCGAAACCTGTACTAGGACCTAGGGCTTCAAGTACGAATGCCACAACCGATTACGAAGAATACGAGATAACGACAGATGGAGGTCTTGCGTTTTCAACTTCCGGGTCAAAGGTAAGATTTGCAAATCAACTAAGTGCTGACCTAGGATTCATGGAAACATTATATCCCAACGCTGTTGCAAACATGAGATCTAGGATGAAAACACTAGGACACAAGGAATGGACTTATCTGCCAGAATGGATGAGGACAACACAAGCAGGAGATCTTGCTCCGTTAGGATATGTTATGGCAGTGCCAGTTTGTTACTGTAAGCCAGGAACATCAGCATTATTAAAGAAAAGAATACAGGACAAGGCCCTGACCTTGAAAAACATAGCATTCACTATAGACAGATACACAGTCAGCAAGAGCCTGGTATCCCCGATAACCTTCACGGCAGATGGGTCGACTACCACATTCGAGCTGAACGAGATCTTGCACGAACAGGATATATTGGTAAAAGAAGGCACAGAAATAGTGCATATCGGTGATGGTGTCACAGCAGACAACAACATAGACCCCTCTTATATGACCGTGGACGGCACATTGAGATCGGCCGATCATGAATTTGGTATAGAACTCTCCCACAACACAACGACCAAAAAAACAACAATAACATTCACTAAACAGGTTCCTAGTTCAGGCACAATTATAAAGGTGGAGAGAAGCAACGATAAATACCTTAAATTTAGAGACAAAGGAATATTTTAATGGCAAGTAGCATAGTACCAGGAAACATAGACGGAACATATCCTAAGTCAGGACAGGACAACAGTTCACAGGGCTTCAGGGATAACTTCAACGCAACAAAGAACAACTTCACAACAGCCGCATCTGAGATTACTGCACTGCAATCTAACAAAGCTTCATTAAATGCTTCTAGTAATTTTGCCAACAACGAAGTGCTAAAAGCAAAATTCAAAGACACATCGGAAGTTGTGTTCGCACACGGATCAGTATCCGGTGGGACTCTAATATTGAACCACAACAACGGACACTACCATACCGCAACAATAACAGCAGACACCACTTTTAGTTTCACCAACTTCCCGGCCGGAGCATTGGGCAGGATAGTGTTGGACTTAACAGTGGCACCAACGTCAACTGGTATTTTGACTTTCCCTAGTGCAGTGACCAAAGCAGACAACGTGACAGGCAGTGATGGTACATCAGACAGTGTCACAACAGGACTTGGTAGAGTTTTATATGAATTCATGTCGCCAGACGGTGGCACAACAATACTAATGCACCAACTGGGCAAACAGTACGCCTAATAGATAAGGAGTAACATGTACTTCCATCCACTACAAGAAGAGATTGGTAACCTATCCGAAGAGGACATTTCAAAAAGAATAAAAGAACTTTCGAGGAAAGTGAACACCGCGAAAAGGTTTGGTAGGAATCCAGAGGTGTTGGCACAACTGCAACACGCACTCATGACATACCAGAATGCTGTCCGGGAAAGAAGGATAGAGTCATGGCACAAGAACAACAAGAAGATGAGGAACGAACCAGACCTGGGTGACCTGGTCAACATTGAATAGTAAATACTTTTGATGTCAAACACATTTTCCTGGAAGACAAAATTCAAATCAATTATCATAGTAGACGGTGAGTTGTTCGGCAACGAGTACAATTTAAACATCTCCCTGACTCCACACACAGCAGACTTGAAAGAACAGACAGACTATTTTGAAAGACTTAAAAATCTTTTCGAAATGGTTTTCGCAAACACTATCACCACGTGGAGAGATGAAAAACTTTATCACACACTAAAGAAATCCAGCAACAACAGATTCGTGGAACTGCCCAGACCACCATATGATCAGATCATGGCGGCGGTGTGTTTCTGCAAGGCGAATGCCATACTGGACAGCAAGATTACTATAAACTTTATCGAACTATCCTCATGGCAGGGCGATGGTATTACCTACACGGTTGACAAAAACAGCAAAGAGCTTATACTGTTAGATGCACCAAATTGGTTCTCAGACAAATATATTAAATTCGACCCTTGGTGGTTGAGAGCGGACACGGCAACTTATGATGAAGAATTTGAAAAAGGCATATACACGGGACATTTCAGTTGGAACACCAACAAGATTCCGGTTGACAAGAAGCACGATGACCATGCTAAAATATTTGAGTTCAATCCAAAGGTATTAGATGGCGGAAAAGATAAAAATAAATGATCACGGTGATGTTATATTCTCCGAACAGGACGCAATAGACTTACTATACACAGATCCTAATTTTGACATTTCAAAATTATTCTTCGAAGACACAGAGAAATACACAGCAAGTCTCAAAGAGCTAGGCATAGACCTACCCATCATAAACACAGCACCCAACAGAGAATCATTGAAGGAGTTCGATTGGAATAACATCAATAACTGGCACATGCCCGAGAAATATTACCAAATAGATGTGCTAGAATGGTTGTTAGCCAAGTGTCAGAATGACGATGAGAGGGCAAGGGTACAAATGGAGTACATGTTGTTTGAACAGAAAGAATTCGTAAAGGTATTACAATTCCTGATATACTTCATAGACACATTAAGAGCGAACAACATTGTCTGGGGAGTGGGTAGAGGATCCAGTGTGTCTAGTTTCTGTTTATTCCTGATAGGGGTACACAAGATCAATCCATTGTTGTACAATTTAGATATCACTGAATTTTTAAGATGATAAGTAATTATATAGGAGTTTAATTATATGGTAATGAGAGCAAAACCAAAAAGAATGTATAGAACCATGCAAGGACGTATGGTAGACATAGAGAAATTAAGAGCGGCCAATGAGTCCACTCAAGCTGTTGGCAACATGAATGTCAACGCAAGAGGAGATGTATTAGGAGCAGGTGGACAAGTAGTGACCCCAAAAGCGAAAGTGATGCAGAAATACTACGAACAGCCAAAAGGTGTAGCAGACGACACTCCCGCAAGGAACAAACCAGCACCAGCACCGGCACCACAAACAAAAGCAGTCGAAACAAAGATAGTAGAACCTAAAAAAGCGGCAACACCCAAGGTGGCACCAAAGAAAACTGTTGCACCTAAAAAAGGTATCGACGCGGCTCTCGACGGATTGGAATAATACACATGAAAAAACTAACAATGATACTGTCAATTTTATTTTTAGTATCTGCTTGTTCTATCAGCGAACCAAAATTATCATTTGGAAAAAAATGTGAAGTGAATGGCGACAAGATCACTTATTCATATGTTTGGTTGTATAACAAAGAAGTAGGATTGCCTGCCACAAAAGAACAGTGTGCGGCACTGCCTGAGAAAGCAAAGAAGTAATTAAAATTTAATGCATTGACAGACCTTGATGAATCTGTTACAATTATCACATAATGGACATTAAATCAGCACAGGCAAAAGGTTTCGGCGGTGACGGCGGTAAGCAGTACACAGTTGAAAACGACATCACACCCCTTAAGAAAAGAGTATTAGTATCCGACATGCACTTCGGGGAAACAAAATCCAAAGGCGGAATTATCATTGTTGATGATGACGGTACAGCAGGAGGCATACACCCTAGATGGGGCAAAATATATGCTGTTGGCAAAGATCAAGTCGATGTTAAAGTAGGCGAATGGGTAATGGTCTCACATGGCAGATGGTCCAGAGCATTCAAACTCAACAGAAAAGAAAAAGGTACAGCAGGTGACATAGGTGTTGAACTAGAGGTGAGGATGATTGATGAGAATGATATCTTGCTAGTGTCACAAGACGAACCAGAATTCAACAGCAAACAAGCAGGATACATCAACATGGGCGGTGCCCAACAGATGACTAAACTGCCGGGTAATGATTAATCATACTTGTTACGTCTGCAAGAAAACTTTCACAAACGCAATTTACTGGTACGACAGTCTACACGATACCAAGTACGACAAAAGAATTATTAGACCATTCTGTGGTCCACCATGTGCCAACCGGTACAGGGAGATATCAGACGTGAATGACTACCCAATAAGAAAACCGTTGCCACATGGTCCCGAATGGGAAGTAATAAGCAACATAGATTATATACAATATGAAACAGATTAAAATAAAAAAAATTAAAGTTGAAATAAACAAACTGGTCACTATGGCAGAGATGGGCCTGGGTGTAGCACGTCCTCTGAACAAGGAAAAGAAAGGGTGGATAGCGAAGTTGAAGAAAGAAGGTGCGTGGGATCCTATCCTAGTAACACCTATAAAAGATTCAGGCTACTACTTGCTTACAGATGGTTGGCACAGGGTACAGGCCGCGAAAGCACTAAAGAGGAAAAAAATAAACGCAATACCAATACCGGCCAATGTGGGCCTGAGCATGGCAAAGGCCAACAAGATCCTGCGAGATATAGACAGGGAGTTCGGTTTCAAACTGAATTGCAGTGACATAATAGGACACTGGGCAATGATGCAGTCTCTATTGGAAGACTAGTTGACAAATCCAGATAAGTAGTTTATAATAATTATAAAGAAGGGATCCTTGTGATTCCTTTTTTTCGTTTAAAGCTAACCATTGCAAATGCTTACTATTTGCAAAAACAAGGAAAACATATTATGGAACTAAAAGATAGTAAAACAGCAGAGAACCTTAAAGATGCTTTCGCAGGTGAGTCACAAGCCAACAGAAGATATCTTTACTTCGCACAAAAGGCCGACATAGAAGGAGCACCAGATGTAGCATCTGTGTTCAGAAGCACTGCTGAAGGTGAGACGGGACACGCACATGGACATTTAGAGTACCTAGAAGAAGTTGGTGATCCAGCAACAGGTGAGAAGATGGGCGAGACAGCGGACAATCTTAAATCTGCAGTCAAAGGTGAAGTGCATGAGTACACAGACATGTACCCAGGCATGGCAAGAACTGCCAGAGAAGAAGGCTTTTCAGAAATCGCTGATTGGTTTGAAACACTAGCCAAAGCAGAGAAGTCACACGCAGGTAAATTCCAAAAAACATTGGACGCCTACGAATCACAAAAGTAATATTCTATTACGAATAGTAGGGCGGTAATACGCCGCCTTGCTGTTGACACACTTCTAATATCTGTTATAATAACAACATGCACAAACGTATCGGCTTCTGCTGTAAATGGCTCAATGACACATCTGAATTTGGTGGAATGAAAGTCAACGCCAAGGACAGAGAACTCAATGGCAGATCAACAACAATGCGTTGGTTGAGGGAACACAAGGACGAGGCAGAACAACGACAGTGGGACATCATGAATCATAATTCTGCCGCGGCAGTACGTATGATAGAACGTGTTGGCACACTACCGCCAGGACGTAGGATGGTCAGACTGGGCAGTGAGCAGTTGCAGGGCTACACAGAGAAGGACTGGAAGGCATGGTGGCAACAACGAGAGATACAGGATCACCTAGCAAAAATATTCGCACCCGTGGGAGAAGCATCCAGGAAACATGATGTAAAGATCAGTTTCCACCCAGGACAGTTCTGTGTGTTGGCAAGTGCAACACCAGAGATAGTGGACAGAAGTATAGAAGAATTCGAATACCATGCAGACCTGGCACGTTGGATGGGCTTTGGCAAGAGCTTCCAAGACGGTTGCAAGATAAACGTACACATCTCAGGCAAACAAGGACCAGATGGTATCATAAAAGCACTACCCAAGTTATCACCAGAGGCGAGGAACCTGATCACAATAGAGAATGACGAGATGACACATGGGTTGGAACAGTCGTTGATGCTTGAAAAACATCTGGCACTGGTCATGGACATACACCATCATTGGATCAGAGATGAAGAATATATGGAACACAACGATGATAGAGTCAAGAGAGTCATAGACTCGTGGCGTGGAGTGAGACCTTCCATGCACTATTCATACTCCAGAGATGAGCACCTTGCAGTCGCAGGACTGGGTGACAAGATGCACACAGAGATGCACAACATGAAGGATCTACTGGAACGTGGTTGTAAGAAACAGAAACTGAGGGCACACTCGGATCTGTTACCAAATCAGAAAGTGAATGACTGGGCATTATCGTTCTCAGATAACTTTGATATACAAGTAGAGGCTAAAGGTAAGAACATGGCCTCAGAACAATTACATAGACAAAGAGAATCGAATCTAATAAAGTAAAATCATATATGAAAATATTTCCTATAGTGTTAACCCGCATGGAACTACGTAACACAGACAGCATGGGTGAGGATGAACAACAATTAGTGCAGACCGCAGTTGATGCCTATCTAGGTGGAGCAGTGGTCGAGTTCAGCGATTGGATTCACAGGAAACAATGGGATTATTTTCATCAGCAAACTAAAAACAAGATTGGCAAGATACGAGTACAGTGTCCTATGCCTCTGGATTGGCCTGTAGATAAGGGCATGGAGGTTGAGGTCATGCAGGATAAATGGTTACACAAGATCTCTAGCGAGTTTAAACAGATCAAAAAAACATTCCCCACGCAGTATGGCAGACAGGTAGAATCTTTTGATTATGATTTCATCTTGCCTTATGGCACTTGGGAACAAGAGAGAGAAATCGTGATACAGACCCTAGAAAGATTAGACGTGCTGGACAGGAGTATCTACAGTCGACCACCCCAGATTTTGGAATATCAAAAAAATATCAATATCGATTATCTATTCCCCATTCACAGCGAGGCAGTCGCACGGACCATCGAGCAGACTACTAACACTATTACACACAAACAGAGATACGAACATGCCTCTAATATTTTTAACCTGTTTGACGCCTCCAAGAAAGCCCACTGTTGGGTAGTGATGGAGAATCATAATCTCAATGACGACATGATAGGCCTAGTGTCTGAAAAGGTACTGTATCCCATCCTTTACGGTGTTCCATTCATCTACGTGGGCAATCAAAGACAGAGACGTACCTTGGCGAGATGGGGGATACACCCCAACGATTCCTTCAGATCCAACGTGAGGAGTGTAGTTGAACAAATGCAGTGGTTAAAGAGCATATTCCGAGACCCCAAATTAGCACAGCAGTGGCAGGATCATCAAGGGGAAACTATTATTTCCAATCTACAGGTACTTGAAAAGTTACCTGATCTAATAAAAGCAGGAAATTAAAGTAACAGATTTTTCTAGACAAAGAGAATTAAATTTAATATAATAATACTATATGAAAGAACTTTGGGTAGAAAAATACAGACCTAAGACATTGAAAGAATATGTTGTTAGGGACGATGCACAGCGACAACAGATACAATCTTGGATCACAGACCGAGCGATACCGCACTTGCTATTAAGTGGCGCACCTGGTGTGGGCAAGACCACACTAGCAAAAGTGTTGTTTGGAGAACTTGATGTGAGCAGTTATGACATACTGGAGATAAATGCTTCAAGAGAAAATTCCGTGGATACTGTGAGGGAAAAAATTAACAACTTCGTACAGATAATGCCATTTGGTGATTACAAATATGTACTACTTGACGAGGCAGACTACATGAGTCCAAATGGACAGGCGGCGTTGCGTGGTGTGATGGAGATGTATCACACATCAGCAAGATTCATACTGACTTGTAACTATCCCAACAGGGTTATCCCTGCACTGCACAGCAGATGCCAAGGTTTCCATATGGAAACTATTGACAAGATAGAATACACTGCAAGAGCTTGTGAGATTCTTATCACAGAAAATATTACCCCAGACATAGAAGTTCTTGACACGTATGTAAAAGCATCGTATCCTGATCTAAGGAAATGCATCAACATGCTACAACAGAATTGTAGAGACGGCAAACTACAACCACCGGCATCAGGGGACTCAGGACAACAGGATTACAGACTGCAGATGGTTGAGCTTTTCAAACAGGGCAAGATCAACGAAGCAAGGAAACTTGTATGTGCCCAAGCAAGACCAGAGGAGTGTGAAGAGATATACAGATGGCTGTATGACAACCTAGACATCATAAGCAAGGAAGACGAACTGCAAGACAAGGCAGTGCTGATCATCAAACAAGGACTAGTGGATCATTCGTTCGTTGCTGATCCAGAGATCAATCTAGCAAGTGTGATGATCAAACTGGCAAGGTTACAGAATGGGTAGTAAGCACAACAAGAAAAGATTCCTAATAGTAAAATACAGTCTGAACATGAAGGGAACATACGACGAGCTCGTAGAACTTTCTAAAAAGCATGTGGGATCAGGCAAGTTGGCACAATCAGGTATAGTGTTAGATCTAGTAAACAAAGAAGTGCTTAAATGCGAAGTGCCAGGTGCTCCAAGCCAAGCTGGTGTTCCGTATGAAATCGTCTATGAACATTTCCATAAAGCATATGGAAACATGCTAGATCCGTTTGTCAAATAACAACTAATCGCCGTACATACTCAAGATCTCAGTAACAGCCGGATGCCTTTGAACGTCTGCTTTGGTTAGTTCAATAAACTTCACGTACTCAGGATTCGCCCACCCCTCGTATATTCTCCTGAAGTCTATCAACCCGTTGTCAGTCATTCTATCCGATTGCCTTGTGTCTCCAGTAATAACCATTGATGATCCTCGGCCCAATCTAGTCATCAGCATCTTGATCTGGGACGGTGTGCTGTTCTGCATCTCGTCACCTATGA
>Ga0209502_10004555_pt1 | contig 10335 bp, 12 predicted proteins | sample ArcticOcean_MG_C_10_FD_187442 | JGI IMG/M metagenome (GOLD analysis project Ga0209502, IMG submission 187442) | Marine microbial communities from western Arctic Ocean - ArcticOcean_MG_CB11_90 (SPAdes) (version 2) | ecosystem: Environmental > Aquatic > Marine > Oceanic | place: Arctic Ocean...
CTACTATCAACTAGTGAACCTGGAAGGAATGCCATAATGCCATTAACTGTAACTCTTAGCCCGCCTTTAACTTTGCTGCTTACATAGCCTTTGATGATCGTTCCATCATTCATTGCATCTTCTAGATCCAGCCATGCTTGCATTTGTTTGGCTTTAACTCTTGATAAGATTGTTGATCCATACCCGTCTTCTAATTTTTCAATTGCAACTTTAACAAAATCACCAATCTGAACCTCGGTATCACCCTTATCATCAAGGAACTCTTCAGTCTTGATTACACTTTCAGATTTAAGCCCGGCATTAACAATAATAAAATCACTTTCAACAGAAATTACTTCTGCTGTAATGATTTCGCCTTGACGCATTTCTTTAAGCGCCATACTTTCTTCAAATAATTCTGCAAAGCTTTCTGTGTCAGAAGCCTTCAATTTTTCTGTAGTTGCCATTAATATATTTAACCTTAAACAATAAATCCCAACAAGCGATGGGCTAATTAATAAAAATCAATGAATTTGACTCATTGATACGAAAATTTAATTGATGAATGTAAGTATTTTATCGACGGTTTGACCTATAGTCAGGTCATCAGTATTTAAAATTTTTGCTTCATCAGCAATTTTTAATGGAGATGCTTTTCTTTCTGTATCTCTCTTGTCTCTTGCTTTAATTTCACAAGTAAGCTCTTGAATATTAACATTGTTTCCTTTTAGTATCAACTGTTTATATCTTCTGTTAGCCCTTTTATGAGGACTAGCATCTAAATAGACCTTGAGGTCAGCATTAACAAAAACTACAGTAGTCATATCTCTGCCTTCCGCAACCAAACCATTTCCTCTATAAAAACTTCTTTGAAGATTTAGTATTTCATCCCTTAATTTTGAATGCACTGCAATTTCAGATGAAAATTTACTTACTTCAGGGGTTCTAATTTTATCCGTAATTACCTTATTGTTTAGCAACACATCTTCTCCTTCAAACTTCATATTAATGCTTCCGACAAGAGATGTTAATTTTAGAACTTGATCTGAAGGAATATTATTTATGATTGCACTGAATGCTATTACTCGATAGATAGCTCCAGAATCTAAATAGTTTAGGCTAAGTTTTTTACTTATTAATTTTGCAATTGTTCCTTTGCCAGAACCTGCTGGACCATCAATTGCAATTAAATAAGGTATTTTTGGTAACTTCATGAGGTAACAGTTTTAAAATCTTGAAAAAAATTAGGGTAGGTTTTGTTCACACATCCAGGGTCATTAATGGTGACAGTTTTATTGGCCAATGTAACTAATGCAAAACACATTGCCATTCTGTGGTCATCATATGTATTAATTACAACATTATTACTAATAACGCTAGGAGGTGAAATTGAAATTGAGTCAATTGTTGAAGAAACATGAGCACCTAATTTTTTTAGCTCGGATTCCATTGCGTGAATTCTGTCAGTTTCTTTTACTCTCCAGCTACCAATATTTCGTAATACAGTCTTGCCTTTGGCAAAAATAGCCATTACTGCTAATGTCATTGCTGCATCTGGAATTTCTTTACAATCTATATCTAGTCCTTTTAACCTATCTTTACGGGTAACTTTTACTGAATTTTCATGATATTCAATGCTAGCCCCCATTTTGTTAATAACTTTTAGAAAGTTTAAATCACCTTGAATGCTATTTTTATTAATACCACTTACCTCAATACTCCCTAATATTGCTGCTGCAGCAAAAAAATAAGATGCTGAGGAAGCATCTCCCTCAACCGAAATTTCACCTAAACTTTTATAATTAGAGTCATGATTTAGTTTAAATGATTGCCAATTTGAATTTTTGTAGTGAATGCCAAATCTTTCAAGAAGTTTAAGGGTTATATTAATATATGGTTTTGAGATAAGGTCGCCATCAACTTCGATAGTTATGTCCTGATTAGCAAGAGGGCAGGCCATTAAGAGAGCTGTTAAAAATTGACTAGACACTGCCCCATTTATTTTTATTGGTGACTTGTATGCGATGTTGCTAGATGAAATTTTTATAGGAGGAAAACCTGAAGCTCCCAAATAACTTATTTTGGCGCCAATTTGTTCGAGTGCATTAACTAAGTCTTTTATAGGCCTTTCATGCATCCGGGCTATCCCAGATATTTCATAATGCCCACCCATCATTGATAGGACTGCTGTCAAGGGTCTGAAAGCAGTTCCGGCATTACCTAAAAATAACTTAGCTTCTGGAGCAGGAAATTTATGGTTTACACCTTCAACTATAAGGGAATTTTCAGTGCGCTTAAATATAACTCCGAGCGTCTTGAGAGCCGCAATCATATGACTAGTATCGTCAGACTCTAAGTAGTTATTAATAGTTGTTTTACCCCTACATAGTGCGGCCATTAATAATATCCGATTTGTGATACTTTTTGATCCTGGTAGGGAAATTCTGCCATTTACTCTTGTTACGGGCTTTAGAATTTTCTGATTCAATTTTTCTTAGCCACCCAACTTTGCCTTGTAGAGCTAGCGTTTGTAAAGTAATTTTTTAGGCCTTCCTTATTTTCATTATCAATTAAGTCAATAATTTTAATGAGCTCATTTTGGTAAAGCTTTAAATCACCAAGTATGGCATCTTTATTAGCAATTGAAATATCGCGCCATACCTCAGGCGAGCTTGCTGCAATTCTTGAAAAGTCGCGGAATCCACTAGCAGCAAAATTAAGAAGAGTTTCTTTTTTCTTATTTTCATTAATTAGGTTTACTAAACTAAAGGCTAATATATGAGGTAGATGACTAACGGTTGAAAAAATTTCATCATGATCTTTGGGTGTCATAACTGTAATATGACCTCCCATGGCTGACCAAAATTGATTGATCCTTTTCTTCATAAAGGCTGGTGCTTTAGTTGGTGGTGTAATAATTATGTTCTTACCTTCAAATAAATCTATTATTGCTGCACTAGGACCATGTTTTTCTGAACCAGCGATAGGATGTGATCCAATAAATTGTATAGATTTTTCCTTAAGAGCTTTTGTTGCAGCATCCATTACATTAGATTTTGTACTTCCAACATCGGTAATAACTGTATTTAGTTTTAAATAAGGGTATATATTTTTTAAAATCTCATAGATTTGTGCAACAGGCGTTGCAATTATAATTAAGTCAGCATTAGCGATATCATTCTCAAGATTAATTGAGATGTGATCCAGCATACCCGAGGCTAAAAAAGGGGATAGCGGTGTCCCATTTTTTCTTTCGACGGCCACTACCCGCTTAAATAACTTGGTATGTTTGGACTTAAGAGCAATTGAACCACCAATTAGACCTACACCAAATATAAGAATATTTTTCATTCGAATTATGTCTTTATGAGATGCTGAAATTGTATCACGTTGATTGGTTTGGAGATTCCTGCCACGCACCATTTATCATTAATTCATAAGGCTTGAAATTAATTTTATATTTCATTTTTTTACTATCGTTTATCCAGTAACCAAGATATAAATAATTAAAATTTTCATTTTTACAGAAATTTAGCAACCATAGAATTGAATAAGTCCCAAGACTTAACCTTGAATCATTGCAGTCATAAAAGGTATACACAGCTGATATACCATCTTTTAGTTGATCTACTATGGTGACCATCAATAGCTTTTCTTCAGCTCGAAATTCGATCATTTTAGTAGTTACGTTACTTTTTATTAAGAAGTCATTGTAATCATCAATATCATTGTTGGGTTCTGAGCTCTTACGATGGCGACTATTTTGATAGGTTACGTATAAATTGTAATGCTCCTCTTCAAAATTAAGCGGTAATATCTTAGTCGAAACAAAAGAATGTTTTTTTAGAATTCGTTTTTGGGATTGGCTTTTCTTGAATTTTTCAACACAGACTCTAATGGGGGTGCATGCACTACATTCATTACACTGTGGCTTGTAAACATATTGCCCGCTTCTCCTAAATCCCTGCTGTATAAGGTCTGCATAGGCATTGGTATCAATTTTTTTATAAGGAGTTGCCACCAGTGATCGCGCTTCTTTATTGTTGATGTACCCACATTGGTACTTAGTGGTTACATAAAACTGTATCTTCTCCAAGATATTCTTATCAAGATAATTCATCGCTACTCGTTAAATTAAAGTTGAATAATTATTTTAACCGATTTTTAATTTGATATACGATATCTTGTAATTAGAATGCTGTTATCATCTAATTCCTATGAATTTCTCTAATTTTTATTTATATGTATTTTTTTTATAAAAAAATAATTTTTTTGTCCTTAATTTTTCTTCTGCCCCCATTAGGAGCTGAAGAAAATTCAATTTTTTGGAAGCTAACATCACCCAATGGATCTGAGCATTATTTGTATGGCACTATTCATACCGATGACAATCGTGTTTCTGATATTAATACAGGGGTAATAGAAGCCCTTAAATCAAGTCAAATATTTTTAATGGAGACTATGGAGATATCAAATCCCAAGCTATTGTTAATGAATAGCATTGATTATTCACTATATTTTAATGAATCTGACTTAGATAAAATTAAGTTATTAGCCAATTTTCATACAATGTCATTTGAGCAGGTCCTGAAAATGAAACCATGGTTATTAGCTGTTATTTTTGACTCACCTAGACCAATTACTCCTTTTAACCTTGATAATCTTCTTAAAACTAAGGCAAGAGATTTGGGCTTAAGGATTAAAGGGCTTGAAACATCAGAAGAACATTTTCAGTTGTTAGATAATTTTTCTATTCAAGAGCAGATAAATTTTCTTAAAAAAGTGTTGGAAAAATCATTAGAGCAAAAAGAAAAAGATTATGAGCAATTAATGTCAGCTTATTTGTCTCAGGATATAAATAATATAATAAAGATTAATGAGGGTCTGACAAGTAAACTTGTTTCAAAAAGTATGTGGATTAAAATAAAGAAAAAACTTTTAATCAATCGTAATGAGTTATTTTTCAATAGAGCACATAAGCTAGTAGATAACAATCAGTTATTTATTGCAGTTGGAGCCTCACATCTTGGCGGTGAAAATGGGTTGCTTAAGCAATTTGAGCGCGCTGGCTATCAACTAAAAGCCCTAAGGTAGATAACTTATGGCGGAACTAATAATTAAATCTATTGAAAATGAGACTTTTAAAAAATTTCGTAAGCTCTATACGAATAAGGCTTTTAGGAGGGGGTTATTACAATCACTTCTAGATGGGCCTCACTTAATAAAAGCTTATATTGCTAGCGGGGGAAAGGTACTTGAATTTATAAAAGACTCATCGATTAAGTCAGATGAGATTAGTTTAATAATTCAAGATAATCCAAATATAAAAATCCACACCATGCAACATGATCTCTTTGCAAAAATTTCTGATCTTAATTCTGTAACAGGTTTAATAGCCCTTATTAATATCCCACCTAGCCATTCTATGAAGCCACATGGTTTAAGTTTACTTTTGGATAGAATCCAAGACCCTGGAAATTTAGGGGGAATTATACGAACTGCTGCCGCAGTTGGTGTTAGCTCGGTATTTTTATCTGAAGGATGTAATGATGTTTGGTCCCCAAAAACACTCAGGGGGAGTCAGGGCGCGCATTTTTCTCTCTCCTGTTACGAACATCAAAACATTGAGAATTTAATGGTGTTATTTGATTTTCCTGTTTATGCTCTAGGCATGAAGGGGGAGTCTTTATATGAAACAGACTTACCTAAAAATTTAGCAATTATTCTGGGTAGCGAGGGCCAAGGTCTGGACCAAAAACTCCTTGATAAATCTACAAAGACTATTTGTATACCAATGACCCAAGGGGTTGAGTCATTAAATGTTGGTTCAGCTGCTAGTATTATTATGTATGAATATTATCGTCAATCTCAATTGCAGGTAAAGGCTTAATTAGATTTTTTGACCAATATCTAATAGCCTCACAAACAATCTCCTCTATTCTCATTGAGCTTGAAAATCGCTCCATTGGTTGATTTAAGAATGCTAGACATTTTAACCAAATAAATACTTCGTTACCTTTTACAATAATTTCGTCACCACAGCTTTTACTTATTTTTTTTTGAAATTTAGTTGCAATAGGAATGTGACAAAATTCTGGGATATCAAAGTTAAGCAATTGATGTAAATAGACCTGCCTAGGCACAGATTGTATTAAGTCATACCCCCTTATAATGTTTGTGACTCCATCTAGATAGTTATCAACTACAACAGCAAACTGATAAGCAAATAAACCATCAGATCTTTTGATAATAAAATCACCAATATCTGTAGATAAATCTTGCTTGTCCGATCCCTGTATAAAGTCTGCTGTAGTTATTAATGCACTTTTTACCTTCACTCTATGAGCCTTTTTATTTCCAAACTCAATTTTTTTCTCTCGGCATATTCCTGGGTAGACAAAGCCATCGACACCTGTAAGTGCTAATTTAATTATATCTTTTCTTGAGCATTCACATGAGTAAGTCATATTCATTTTTTTTAAATGCTCCATCTGATTTTGATATTCTTTGATACGTTGACTTTGATATATAACAGGTTTATCCCAACATAGATGTAATCGTTCCAGACTATCTAAGATACTTAGATCTGCTCCCTTAAGGGCTCTAGGCTGGTCAATATCATCAATTTTTACAAGCCACTTCCCGGCATTTGATTTTGCATCAAGAAAACTTGCGATAGCTGTAACCATGGAGCCAATGTGAAGAGGTCCCGAGGGAGTAGGCGCAAAACGTCCGATATACATATTAATTATCCTGGGGATAAGGTGGAACAAACCAATCAGTTAGAGATTTTCCAGTTAAGGTTAGCTGGCAATGCAGTCTATCTTTAGTATTGGTGCTGACATTAAAAATATATATTCGCTTAATCGATGGCCAGTCATCCTGAGTTCTTATTAAAGTAATTTTACTACAGTGAATACTTTCATCTAAGAGCTGAAGATGAAATTTTTTGGCCAATAATTTTCCGTGATGAATAGCAGTTTCTCTTTTGGAAGCTGTATCCCACCAAAATAATACAACAAGACAGAAAACTAGAAGAAAAAAGTAATCGAACATTGTTTATATATTAAATCAATCTACATCTTATTAATATTTTTATATTTTGCACCAAAATAATACATAAAATATTTTAATTTGCACTAATTTAGATATTATCCAGTTATTTGTCGCAAAACATTTTGTAATTACATTAAAATTACTCAAAATTTTTTTTGCAAAGGAAGAGTGAATCATGGAAAGTTTAGTTAATCAAAGTGATGTTCTATTTATTTTATTAGGGGCCATCATGGTTCTTGCGATGCATGCTGGTTTTGCATTCCTAGAGGTTGGAACTGTTAGGCAAAAAAATCAAGTCAATGCACTTGCCAAAATTATGGCAGATTTTTCTGTATCGACAATAGCTTATTTTTTTATTGGTTATAGTATTGCTTATGGCATTGATTTTTATGGGGCAGCATCCGTCTTAAGTGAAAAAAGTGCATATGAGTTAGTTAAGTTCTTTTTTCTTCTAACTTTTGCTGCGGCTATTCCTGCTATTATTTCTGGTGGTATTGCTGAAAGAGCAACTTTTAACCCACAACTAATAGCCTCTTTCTTAATAGTTGGTTTTTTATACCCAGTCTTTGAAGGTGCTGTTTGGAATGGCAATTATGGTTTTCAAGAATTTTTAACTAGCCAGTTTGGAGCGCCCTTTAATGACTTTGCTGGATCAGTTGTAGTTCATGCGATGGGTGGATGGATTGCCTTAACAGCAGTTTTAATATTAGGTGCTCGGCATGGAAGATACACAAAAGAGGGTAAATTAATTGCCTTTCCTCCCTCTAGTATTCCATTCTTAGCTCTGGGTTCATGGATTTTGACAGTGGGTTGGTTTGGTTTTAATGTTATGTCTGCCCAGACCCTAGATGGGCTAACAGGTTTAGTAGCTGTAAATTCCCTCATGGCAATGGTTGGAGGTACTCTCGCTGCATTAATTGTTGGAAAAAATGATCCTGGATTCTTATATAATGGGCCTCTTGCTGGGCTAGTTGCTGTTTGTGCTGGGTCTAATTTATTTCATCCGTTAGGTGCCTTGGCTGTTGGTTTAGTTGCCGGAGCATTGTTTGTATGGACATTCTCGCTTACTCAAAATAAATGGAAGATTGACGATGTATTGGGTGTTTGGCCGTTACATGGATTATGTGGTGCTTGGGGGGGGATAGCAGCTGGAATTTTTGGATTAGAGATTCTTGGTGGGCTTGGCGGAGTAACATTTATGTCTCAACTGGTTGGAACTCTCGTAGGTATTTCTGTGGCACTTGTAGGTGGATTTATTATTTATAGTATTATTCATAGGCTCCTCAATTTTAGACTGAGTCAAGAAGAAGAGTTTAATGGGGCTGATATATCAATTCATAAAATTCACTCAGTTTCTCAAGATTAAATAAAATATTATAGAATTTTGCCATGCTAAAATCATAGCATGGCAAAAATACACCTTATTATTCCCGCAGCAGGTGCAGGTTCTAGAATGGGGAATCCGATACCCAAGCAATTTTTAAGTATAGGTAGCAAGACGATTATTGAATGGATAGAGTTTATTTTTTCTAATATTTCTTCTATTCATTCTATTTCAATAGCAGTTAATCCTAACGATCGTTATATTGAAAATATTAGCCGCCGTTTTTCTTCTAAAACGACGATTTATAAATCAGGTGCAGATACGCGCTCAGAAACTGTATTAAACACTTTAAATCAGATTAAGAAGATTGCCGGTGTTGACGATTGGGTAATGGTCCATGATGCCGCGCGTTTAGGAATTAATGAGTCGATGATCAATAAATTTATTTCAGAAATAGGTAGTCATGAGGTTGGCGGAATTATGGCTGTACCTGTCGCAGATACTGTTAAGCGCGTTAATAAATCAGGAATAATTATCAGCACTGAAAATCGTAATGAGATTTGGTTAGCGCAAACACCACAAATGTTTCGATATAAAATCCTAAAAAAAGCTATTGAACAATTTAAGGGTGATCCAACAGACGAATGCGAAGCAGTTGAATTTTTGGGATTAAAACCAAAAATATTTCAAGGAAGTGCTGTCAATTTTAAGGTTACGTATCCGGAAGACATGGAGCATATTAAAGCAATATTTAATCCTGATAGTGAAGGAGTAAAAAAGTGATTAGAGTGGGGCAGGGTTTTGATGTTCATAAATTTAGCGCTGGACGTCTTTGCATTATTGGTGGGGTCACTATTGATTATCCATTAGGGCTAGAAGGGCATTCAGATGCGGATGTATTACTCCATGCTATTAGTGATGCCATTTTAGGTGCTGCAGGTTTAGGAGATATTGGACACTACTTCCCTGATAACAATCCAAAATTTAAAGACATGAGTTCACGGGATATATTAAGAATTGTAGTTGGCTTGATCCGAGATAAGGGTTACTCCGTTAATAATATTGATGCTACTGTAATTTGTGAGGAACCAAAAATTTCTCCTTATACTAAGAAGATGGTTGAAAATATAGCAGAAGACTGTTTGTGTGGGTTAACACAAATTAATATTAAGGCAACAACAACTGAAGGTCTTGGATTTACAGGGCGCTCTGAAGGAATAGCTGCCCAGGCAATTTGCACTATTCAAGCCTTATAATTTAATATTCTTTAAGCAATACAATTGCTACACCACTTCCACCATCATGTCTTGGTGCTTCAGAGTAGGCGATTACCTCATCTTTTTGCATAAGCCAACCCCTAACCTTTTTTTTAAGGACAGGCTCTTTGTTTTTTGAGCCATAACCTTTGCCATGGATTATCCTAATACACCTTATCTTTTTCCTCTTACAGTCTTGAATATAATCGACTATATATTCTTTAGCTTCTTTTGAGATCATTCCATGAAGATCAATGGAGCCTTGTATTGTCCAGTATCCTCTCTTTAACCTCTTGATAATATCTGGAGAGTGACCACTTCGTAAATAAGATGAATCGTCATCTAATTCAACTCCGTTAGTTATATATTCATCACTTAATGATTCTATAAGTGCATTTTTTTCATCTTGGATAAGTTGTCGAGCAATAGGTCTCGGTTTTGGCTTTTTTATTGCTGCATCAATTAATTTTGACTTAATCTTTAATGGCTTAACATCCTTTACTTCCTCCCAAAAAAGATCATCATCTTCAGCCATTATGTTGTCAAGTATCGCTCTGCATCTAGCGCTGCCATACATCCAGTCCCAGCGCTTGTAACAGCTTGACGATAGATGAAGTCTTGCACATCACCTGCAGCAAATACCCCTTCAATACTGGTCGCAGTAAAATTACCCTGTCTGCCGCACTGGGTAATAATATATCCATTTTCCATTTTTAGCTG
>Ga0209502_10004558_pt1 | contig 10333 bp, 8 predicted proteins | sample ArcticOcean_MG_C_10_FD_187442 | JGI IMG/M metagenome (GOLD analysis project Ga0209502, IMG submission 187442) | Marine microbial communities from western Arctic Ocean - ArcticOcean_MG_CB11_90 (SPAdes) (version 2) | ecosystem: Environmental > Aquatic > Marine > Oceanic | place: Arctic Ocean...
CTGAAGCACCGTATTCGATACCTTCAATAATAATTTGATATTTTTTCATTTTTTATAAAATTTATATTTAAAATTATTCAGTTTAAATGTTTGCCAACGTTTTAGCTAAACTGTGTTTTAATGCAGTTTAGGTTTTGTTGGCAAATGTTATTTTTTGAATATGATATTGCTCCATTCATTTATTTTTTTTTCTCGGTTATATCCATTACTTCGATAACCCCTTGAAGGTGTAACTAATTCCGAAGTTGGAATTGATAATTCTTCACATTTATCTTTTATCAATTTCCAATGACTACAAATAGTTGAATTGCTTGCACACTTTCGAGTAAAAAATACGCCTTTCAATTTACTATTTAGTAGCTCATAAATTCTATCGTTAAAAACTAGTTCGTATTTTAAAAGACTTTGGTCTTTGACACTAGTAACATCTTTGAAATGAAGCTCATTATCTTTTTTAACATTTTTCACTTCCATTATTATATCTGTCAATGCAATTTTTTTTGTTTGCAAATAGCTAACTAGAAGTTTTGAGTCTGACCTTTTTTCTTTTGCCATCAAAGAAGTATCACCAAATACTTCTGGCAAAATATGCCAAAAATCATTAGTGTGCCTACTATAAAAATAATTTGCATTATTACCATTAGGATTATTCCACTCTGGATTGAAAGTTCCAATGAATAAGTATTCAAATTCCCAACTCGGAATTAATTTGTCGTAAAATCTATGTTTGCAACTCATATTTTTTTTTATTGTTGTTCTTTAATCTTTTTAAGATATGCCGTTAGTTCTTCATCTTTTAGTACTATATATTCACCACCATCTTCATATTTTTCTTCGATCAAATAACCATCGGGTTTTATTTGAATATTAAAACAACCACTTAAATTTAACTCAGTAAGTTTAGTAAGATTAGCTAAAAAATCTACATTGATAATTTCATCAGGGTACCAAACCCCGCAATCGGTTAAAATTAAATTGGTGAGGTTAGTAAGATTAGCTAAGGAACTTAAATCAGTTAATTCTTCACAGTAACTTAAATCTAAGTAGGTCAGCTTATTAAGATTACTTAATCCATAAATATCAGTTAGCGAACGACCATACACAAAATCTAACTCAGTAAGGTTAGTGAGGTTAGCCAAACCATCTAAGTTGGTTATCTTAGTACACCCCTCTAAATTTAATTTAATAAGACTTGTTAGATTAGCTAAATCATCTACGTTTTTTATTAATGTAGATTCAATATTTAAAGAAGTAAGATTTTTTAGATGGGATAGCCCAGTAAAGAAGTTAAATCCTTCTTCACCATCATGAATACCATTATCTTCAATAGATAACTTAGTGAGATTAGTAAGATTAGAATATCCCACCAATCCATCTAAATTGGTCAGGGATGAGTATCCATCGAGAGTCAACTCCGTGCTTATCCATAACTCAGTCAGGTTAGTAAGGTTAGCCAAACCATCTAAGTTGGTTATTTTAGTACACCCTTCTAAATTTAACTCAGCAAGGTTAGTAAGGTTAGCCAAACCATCTAAGTTGGTTATCTTATTGCACCCTCCTAAATTTAATTCAGTAAGATTATTTAGATTAGCTAAAACATCTATATTGGTTATGGATTCGCCTAAACTTAGTTTAGTAAGGTTGTTAAGATTAGCTAACCCATCTAAATTAGTTAGGGAACTGCAACGAGTAAGATTTAAAGTTGTAAGTTGCGTAAGATTGGCCAATCCATCTATATTAGTTAGGGAACTGCAAGCAAGTAAACTTAATTTAGTAATCTTAGTAATCTTAGTTAGGCCATCTAAATTAGTTAGAGGTTTACAATATTCTAAATCTAAGTCAGTAAGATTATTAAGTTTAGTTAAGCCATCTAAATTAGTTAGGGATTCACCTCTAATTATACTTAAATTAGTTAGTTTAGTAAGAGAACTTAGCCCATCTAAATTAGTTAGGGATTCGCAACTACTTAACTTTAATACAGTAAGATTATTTAGATTAGCTAAAACATCTATATTGGTTAGAGATTCGCAACAATCTAAACTTAGTTCAGTAAGATTGGTAAGATTAGCTAAACCATCTATATTGGTTAGGGAGCTGCAAGACCATCTTAAAATTAAAAAAGTAAGATTAGTAAGATTAACTAAGCCATCTACGTTTGATATGCTACTTTCATATACTATATGGAATGTTAGCTTTTCTCTGATTTCTTTGGCTCTTGGTCCTTCTGAAAAACTTGACAAAGCACATATGAAATAATCGCTTATCTCTTCTTTTTTATTAACTAATTTACCTTCTTCATTTACACTGCAACCATCTAATAATTCTTCATAGACTTCGGTTGCATCTAATTCTTGTAATAACTCTAATCCAGTATTAACCACATCAAAATCTTCACTTTTTAGTAGCTCTTTGATTTTATTTGTGTTTTGTTCTATTTCAGAGGGTTCCATATTATTTCTTTTAAGTTGTATTTATGTTTGCCAACAATTGTATATGCGCATTGTTGATATATTGCATATATGCTTTACGGTCTAAAACTAATGTTTTTTAGCATATTGTCCAAAGGACTTTCTATATTTTTATTGTTAATATGAATCGTTTTGGTGTATATTTCTGTAGTCTTGGGAGAGTTATGCCCTAGCATATTCTGTAAGTACCTTAAATTTACATTGTTTTCTATACAATGTGTAGCAAATGAATGCCGCAAGGTGTGCACCGTTGCCCAAGGATTGGAATTCGTTTCTGCTACTGCTTTTCTAAAAATAGCGCGTATACTTGTAGTGCTGTATTTCCCTCCTGTTTGTCCTTCAAACAACCAGTACGATGGTTTTTCTTTTTTAAAATAATTACGCAATAGCAAGACTAAATGATGTGATAATATAGTTTTTCGATCTTTTTTTCCTTTACTATCCTTCACAAACAAGTATCCTTCTTTAGAATGAACATCTATAATCCTCAAATTTAAGACCTCAGAAATTCGAAGTCCAGCACTATAAATAGTCCATAAAATGGCTTTGTGCTTAATATTTTTGGGATGTTGTATAATTTTTAAAACTTCTTCCTTACTTAATACATTTGGAATGCTCACCGCCTTTTTTGGGCGTTGTATTTCGTAATATTCTCTCGGTAGTTTTAAAACGTGTTCATAATAGGCTTTAATAGCATTTATAAGTTGATTTTGATAACTCTCTCCAATTTTATTTTTTGTAATTAATTCATAAACAAAACCTTCTATTTCTTCTTTGGATATTAGGTGAATATCTTTATTAGAAAATTTGGTTAAAAAAACGCTAAACATATTCTTGTAGGTTCGCACACTTGAGGCACTATACTTCTTTAAAACTAGCGCTTTTTCCAATCTAAAAAGCTGTTCTATTGCATATTGGTTAAGCGGTCTTTTTTCAATAGGAGTAGGCGTTACCTCATTTACTATTTTATAGTTTTTACCAAAAAGGGTTTTTATCAGTACCACGTTTTCTTGTGTATACAGAATAGACCATAATTTTTGATTGGGATGCCAAAAAGTAGTATTAATTTTCTTAAAAGTAGTACGTAGTTCCTTTAGCTCATAAGGAATATAAATTTTAATGCGTTTTGCATTCTTTAAAGGCTGATAAATAATTGGTATTGTGTGCATAATAATACTATTAGTCTCTCAAATATAAAAGATAATAGTATCATTCTAAAGTTGATTTAAATATAGATGTATAATAACCGTTAATAACGAATAGCGTGTAAAAACATATAAAACGTACCTTTGTTAGGTATATGAAATGTAAAATATGTAATAACTTAGTAAAAGGACGAAGTGATAAGAAATTTTGTTCGCAGCGCTGTAAAAATTATTATCATATTAATTTACGAAAAGTAACTGCCATTGCTGTCAAAGATATCGATATCATTTTACACAGAAATCGATCCATATTGTTAGAAGTTTTAGGGAAAAATTTGTTGCAAAAAAAAGTGCCTCGAATGCTATTAGAAAAAAAGAAATTTAATTTTAAGTACAATACACATTGGCATATGAATAGCAAGAATAAAACCTTTTTTTGGGTATATGATTTTGGTTGGATGTCTTTCTCAGATGATGAAATATTGCTTGTTAGAAAAAGAACAATATCTTAATATTTGTGCCTATTTTCTAATAACCTTAACTTTTAAAGGATATCCATTTAAAAGTCTTTTTTATCTTAGTTCTTTGTTGGCTACAGTTTTTAGTTTTTATATAATTCCGCTTTATGAATATCGATACGTAAATACTCTTTTTCGCCCATTACAAAGTCGAAATACGACCAAAGTTTTATAGCATTCGAATCAGCACAAAGAACACACTTACCATTAGAAGTTTTACAGATTGTTAGAAAAAGACAGCCCATGAATCCTAAAATTGCTTCGTTTAAAGCCTTTTGTTCATTTGCAGCTTAATGACATGTATAACGTCAGCAAAAAGTGAACTAATTATCACTTTAATATAAGAAATAGTTTTATTTTTTTTTAAAAACCTTTAAATCTTAAATGATAAAGAAAAACAAAACTTAAAATTACCTGAAGCCACCACTTTAGAATCCACAACCCTCAACGTTATGGGTTTTTTATTTTATATAAATCCTCCCCAAAATAGTTCGACTTCACTCCCCTCTGCTCCACTTTTTATTCCCAAGAATAATTTTTTATTTTTAAGAATAATTATTTGTTGTCAACTTATATACTTAGGTAAAATTCGTTTATCATTATTTAAGATTTAAAGGTTTGTAAAAATAATAAAACCTCTCTCTTATATTAAAGTGATAACTAGTTCACTTTTTGCTGACGTTATACACTTGTTCTACTTCCATAATAAAAATATTTTATTAATTACAATCAAATATAAATTTATTATAGATGAAAACAAAGGTATGCCTTAAATAAACACTTTTGAATACCTAACTACAAGGGCATCATATAAATCAATTGTTGTTTACCATCACCCACACAAAAAGGGGTTAACACCATGTATAAGAGATGATTATGTAATGTATAAAGAGTATTTTTGTTAGGGGTTATATAAACTTCGTGGTAGGGTTACCCTTTACCTCTTAGTATAAAGCTTAACCTACTTAAGTGGTTTAGAGATAGCTGAATTAAAGGAGGATGATATGCCTATGGTTTAGAAAAAACCTCACATTTCTGAAATGGCTCTATTTACCTGAATAATATAAAACAAGGGAATCTAAATCTCTAAAATATAAATTTGCAGTTTTAAGCTCAGAAGCAATTTGTTCAAATTTATTTAGGTCCTTAATGTTTTTAAAATAATATGCAGTTATAGCATCTTCAAACAATACAACTCCAGGTGGTTGAAAAACCAAAATTCTATTTAATTTTATTTTATATTCTTTTTTTATGTTTTTAGAAATTTTGTTTAATTGTCTTAAATAAACTTTAGATTTTTTTTCTGATGTATACCAGATTTTAAATGATTTTATAGATTTTTTTTTGAAAATTTCAGCAGCTTTATTCTGCTCCGCTTTTTCTTGAACTCTTTTTTTTGAATCCAATCTTTTTTTAATTGCTTCTGCTAGTTGTTTCTCCTGAGCTATTCTTTCTTCATCTGCTCTTCTTTCCTCCTCATTTTTTTTCTTTTCTGCTTTCTCTTGAGCTCTTTTACTGCCCTCTATTCGTTGTTTCTCCCTAGCTATTCTTTCTTCCTCGACTATTCTTTCTTCCTCGATTATTCTTTCTTCCTCATCTTTTTTCTTTTCTTGTTGTCTTTTTCTGGCTTCATCTCTTTCTTTTTTTTCTCGAGCTAGTTTCTCACCTACTAGTGATGGGTTTTTACTAAAAATTAATTCTATTGATTCTTTTCCAACAAATGTTTCATAAATAAGATTAATTTTGAAATCAGTTCCAAATCTGTTTTGAGTTTTACCTAAATATTTAAAAGTATTATAATCATCTAAAATATAATAAAAACCATAGTCCTTTCGCTCATCACGTGCAATATCTCCTCCTCTGACTACAATATCATCACCTAATCCAATTCTTGGTACACTCCAATTTTTACCAGAGTTACTACTTTTTACTTGATTATAGCCTGTATCATCAATATCAATGTAAACTTTATTTTTACTGTCCTTAACTCTATATGGAGAAATATTCGTCCTATAATCGCTGCCTTCTTTAACATAAAAATAACTCTTTGTATTGTTTGAGGATTTAAGCAAAATTATGGAATCTGTATCATTATAAGCCCCATAAGTAATCTTAGAGTTTTTAATAACATCCGAATGAACTATATTGAAGCTATCTCTAAATATTTTGAAAACTTCCTCATTCATCAAGTTTTCACTAACATCATCAAAGGAAAGACTACCATAACCACTTCCATATTTAGAATTATCAATTTTTGATATAATTTTTTCAGCTGTTTCTATATCACGTTCAGACTGACTTAAAAAAGCAAAATCAAATCCATAGGTGTTAATTTCAAATGGATCTAGCATTGGTAAATTATTTTCAAATGGAAAATCCTTATCGACTACATTCCAGCTAAAAACGAAAGCAATTGATGCTATAAAAATCAAAACAAATGTTTTAATTCTATTTGATCTTACAGTGGCTGCACTTTTCTTTTTATCTACAAGGTGCTTGGCGATTCTAGTAAAAGTCCATGCAATGTTGATTACAAACAGAAGAACAATTAATGAGGTCCAACTAGGTAGGAAAAACCAAATTGAAGTATATCCAATTAAGGAAATAACAAGTGACAAAAGCTTATTTTTTTTCCCAATTGTATTAATTAAAAAACTCTCATATTTAGAAATATTAGTTTTATTTAATTTTCTAATAGCATCAAGTTTAACTTCATTTTTAGTGTTAGAAATAATTGTTTGGTCTAAAATTTTGTATTCTTTAATTTTAGCAAAAGTGTCTTTAAATTCAGGAATCTGTAGCGTAATTGGAATTTTAATTGATTCTAAAGCTTTAAAATCTTCCTTAATGTCTAGGGTCTTAATAATATTAAAAAACAGCTGATCTAATATTGTTTTATCATAAAATAATTCACCATTATTATTTAAACCACCTTGATAAATATTTCCCCCAATATTAATATCAAATGTCATTGAAGCACAATCATCCAATTTGAATTTTATTTTTTTTGGTAATTGATTGTTAGCAAAATTTTGACTTAAAAAAAGGTTTTTTAGTTCTGGTGAATGTTCTTTCAGATTTTTAAACTCATATTTACCATACAGTTTGTGGTAATCAAACTCTTCTGAATAAGTGTTTATTGAGCAAAAGTTTACATTAGGCTCACCGTCTAAAAATTGCTTATTTGAACTATCTTTTAAGGTACTTGAAATTATTAGGAAATCTGTAAAAGAGCCCTGTGCATTACAACTACTGCAATCAACTTTTCCTGTAGCGCTGCATGTATAACAAGATTTTCTTCCTGAACCTCCACATGTACCACAAGTATTGAATCCGTTTTGACAATTTGAACAAGGGTTTTTTCCTGTTGGACCACAGCTGCTACATTTTGTTCTAACATCCCTTTTTAAATCATAGTCGTATTCAGTTTTGTGTCCTCCAGAACACCACATACAATCAACCTCAGCAGTTCCTTGACAATTTCCACACTTAACTTTTCCGGGGGGGGTGCAATCACATCTTACTTGTCCAGATCCATCACAATTGTAACAAGGTACCTGGCGATTTCCTCTACAGCTTAAGCAAGTTTGTGTTTCGTTAGTTCCATCAACGCGAAACTGCTTATTTTGGGATAAATTCCCGAAATCAAAATCATTCCTTTTATAAATATCGGAATATAGCTCAATATCTCCCTCTGATTTGGATCTAGACTCTCTAACGCCTCTGTTATTAATTTCTCTTCCCTCTTTAATAATTCTTTCATCAAACAATGTCTGCGTTACAAGTCGTCTTGTTTTGGTAATTAGTAGGTTAGAAATTTCTAGATTAAAACCATCTAATGATAATTCTTTCTTAATATTGTTCTCTAATTTATTTTGTAGAATTGGCTTAATCTTTTGGGTATTAGTATTAAAAACTAAATCCATAGATTTTTTACTTAGCTTAAGACTTGAATCATTATTTTGAACTGATGCAGAAGAACTTATTTTTTTATTCTTTTTTTCAAATTCATTAACAATATTTTTATTAACTAAATCTAGTTCAATAACTAATAATTCAATGTATTTTTTTTCAATATCAGAGAATTCTCCATCGGAAGAAGCAGTAAAACAAAGTTCATTTATAAGACTCTTTGATTCTTCATCAGTTAATTTAATTCCCTTTAAGATTTGCTTTAAAAATCCTAAAGTATCTATGGAGTTATTGTTATTTTGTTTGTTTACTATTGACTTACAAAATTCAAAATTTACATCACTGTAAAATGAGTCAACTAGTTTTGAGTTTTTAATGAAGTTTGTCTCTGTTACTTTAACTTTTCCATCTAATGAAATTAGCCAATACAATAAGGTGAGATATAATTGCTGTTTACTATCCATTAGCTTTGTTTAAAAATTTGATTTGAAAATATCTTCTCCAAATTAATTGCGTTATTAGATTCGTCGATATTTTCAATAAATAGCTTGATTGTTTTGTAACTCTCATTAGTATCATTATCAAGCTTTGGATAACTATTTGCAAATTCTTTTTGAATTTTTTTGAGCTTTAATACTTCGTTTTTTAAACCACTAGAAGTTTTGTTTTTATAAGCATCTATGTGTTTGTTAATCTCATGTACTAATTCATTATTTGCGTCTTCACAAAAAGATTCTGTTTCTTCAAAGAATTTAGGTTTTTCAATGGTGTTGATAATATTTAAATTATTTTCATTTGTTTCAATTAGATCAATTGTACTTTTAATTGACGTGGGGGTTAATAATGCAGCACCAAAAAAAGTTTTTAAGGCCTTTACTTTTTTTGCTAAACTTGTCTCATAAAAACCTAATTTCATTGTAAACTTAATATTACCATAAATCTTTTCTTTCAAAAATTTTGCTTTTTTTTCAATTAAAGTATTTGAATTATGGTTGAACTTATAGGATTCAGAATTTGGAAGTCTAATTCTAATTAACTTAGTAGCATATTTTATAAATTCAACGACATTTTCATTATTCTCCTCGTATTTAAAAAAGAGCATTAAATTACCTAGTTGACCTTCGCTTAATATATCGCTCATATATTGATTGTAGGCTTTCCCGCTTAGAACTAAAGCATTTATATATTTCAACTTTATTGGCAGGTGCTCCTTACTAAATGAATTAATCGAATTTTCATAGAATTCAATAAGGGATTCGTAAGATTTATTTTCTAGAAATTCTCCAAAAGAAAAATTAATAAAATAATTAATTGAGTTCTCTTTAACTTCATTTGTAGTTTTTAGATGGTACAAAAAATCAGTACTGGTCAATTTTATAATATCCTCAAGATTTTTAGGGTTCATCTTTTTATCTTTCTTTTTATCTGTAAGATATATACCCACTAAAGAATTTATATTAAGCGGATTAGCTTCAAAAGATTTATTGAAACTACTGGCTGCCTTGTCGTAAAATTCTTGTTTAAAAAGCTCCATACCTATTTTAAACTGCTCCGAAGATTCAGTTGCATTAGAATACTCAATTAATCCAACAATTTTCCCAAGTTTATCGTCAATAGATCCCAAATACCATTTGATTTCTTCCAAGCCAGAAATCAATGAAGCCTCCAAAGAATTGACTGCATTAACTACAGATGAAAATCCTTCAATAGTATTTTCTTGTAATTCATTTAAACAATTTCCTAAATAGTCCGTTTGCTCTTTAATTTGACTATGTACACCTCCAACAGCAAAAAGAGTAGCAGCCTGTAAACCAACTTGCCAACCCATTCTAGATTTGATCGATTTTAATTTATCATTATCCATATTTATACTCAAATTATTATAATATTTTTATTTAAAAATGAAACTAGTTTCTAAATATTTATAAGTGCCCCTGTTTATCCATTCTAAAACAGGAAATATGTCTGTCATCCCTCTGTTCCATCTGTTATAGGTGTAGGCTGCAACATTTTTAACAGAAAACAGCTTATTTGACTCTAGAAAAGACCTTAATTCAGAATGGAAGTAAGTTTGACCTTTCGTAAAGCTAGCATTTAAATCATTTATCATCTGATTTTTAGTGTCAATCATATTTTTATCTTTAAATAGTTTAGTATAGTGCTCCAATTTCTGAAGTTTTCTGATCCAAAATGCAACCATTCCCCTTTAAACTCAGAAGCTCCGTTAAATCTTCTGTCATCGATTAAGTAATCTCCGATCAACAAGTGTTTGTGATGAGATAAAATTAAT
>Ga0209502_10004567_pt1 | contig 10326 bp, 8 predicted proteins | sample ArcticOcean_MG_C_10_FD_187442 | JGI IMG/M metagenome (GOLD analysis project Ga0209502, IMG submission 187442) | Marine microbial communities from western Arctic Ocean - ArcticOcean_MG_CB11_90 (SPAdes) (version 2) | ecosystem: Environmental > Aquatic > Marine > Oceanic | place: Arctic Ocean...
CTAAGGCAAAGATTTCAGATGAATTTACCAATGAGTTTGGTATCTATGATCTAAACGAATTTCTATCAGCAGTATCAGGTTTTGCTAAACCTGAATTGTCTTTACAAGATAAGTATATGACAATATCTTCTGAAGGTAGTAAATCAAAAGTAAAATACTTCTATTCTGATCCATCAGTAATAGTATCACCTACTAAAGAAGTTAAAATGCCAGAAGCAGATGTAACCTTTAGTCTATCATCAACGAACTATAAAGAACTGTTAAAGATGGCGGCGATTTTAAAATCACCAGACTTAGCATTGATCGGTACAAAAGGTGGCGATATTGTTCTTAAAGTTTGTGACAAGAAGAACGATACATCAAATACATTTGATATCGTAGTTGGTCAAGGTGCAACAGCAGATTATACTTTCTATTTCAAAGTAGAGAATATGAAAATGCTAGATGGCGACTATGATGTTTCTGTATCTTCAAAATCAATATCACATTTCAAAAACAAAAAATTACCTATTGAATATTGGATTGCTTTAGAACCAGATAGTCAAATAACTAAGTAGGTCTGTATGAACGCAGATTTTTTGTGGGTCGAGCAGTATCGACCAAAGACTATTGATGATTGTATATTACCTGATTCTCTAAAATCTTTATTTTCAGCCTTTATCAAAAAAGGTGAACTATCAAATCTATTACTTTCTGGTACACCAGGTATTGGTAAGACCACAGTTGCGAAAGCATTGTGTGAACAGATGAACTGCGATTGGATTATGATAAATGGATCCGAAGAAGGTGGTATAGATGTATTAAGAAACAAGATTAAAAACTTTGCTTCAACTGTATCGCTATCAGGTGGTAAGAAAGTTGTAATACTAGATGAGGCAGACTATCTTAATCCACAATCAACACAACCTGCGTTAAGAGGGTTCGTAGAGGAGTTTCATAAGAACTGTAGATTTATTCTTACTTGTAATTTTAAGAATAGAATTATAGAACCTTTACATAGTAGATTCTCAAACATAGAGTTTAAAGTTAATCCAAAAGATAAACCTAAACTTGCAAGTAGATTGATGGAAAGAGCTATCTTTATTCTTAAAGAACAAAATGTAGATTATGAAGATAAGGTTCTTGCAGAATTAATTACAAAACACTTTCCAGATTTTAGAAAACTCATTAATGAACTACAAAGATATTCAGTAAGTGGTGCCATAGACGCTGGCATTTTAGTGAATGTATCAGATGAAAATCTAAAAACTCTAGTTACACATTTAAAGAATAAAGAGTTTGGTAACATGAGAAAATGGGTTGTCAATAACCTTGACAACGATCCTGTTAAGATTTTTAGAAAGATATATGATACACTATATACTAATTTAGAACCATCTACAATACCTCATGCTGTATTAATCATCGCTGACTATCAATACAAGTCAGCCTTTGTTGCTGACCAAGAGATTAATTTAGTTGCCTGTTTAACTGAACTAATGTCACAGGTAAAATTCAAATGAACAATAGAACATACGAATATTGTTTAACTGCTTGGAATAACTTAAAAGCAAATGCTTATAGATGGCATCCTGAATTGAACACGAATGCTGAAAGAACTATTTCCAGAATGTTTTATCAATCTGTTTTTGATTCATTACCTTACAAGACAGGACTTTCTTCAACACCAGGTGCAAAAAGCACTTGGGAAGGTATGGTAGATGACCATTACATGGCACCACAAACTGTTGCTAAATTTGTAATGGAAAATCCTGAGTTAATAAATGATTACAAAAAATTTCAAGAGATATTTCTTTTTTGTCGTAGAACTATTGTGGTCACTAAAGAAGAAAATAATAGATTAGCACAAATAACTAAAAAACAACCTGTGCTTACTAAAGACAAATATTATCATTTAGGTATAAAACTTTATCATGGTAACGAAGAATTGCCTACAATGAATCAAGTATTAGATGTTCCAGAATCTTTTACTAAATGGGAAAATAAGTTTATTAAAAATAATTTTAGACCGACAACTGTTTATGTTCCTAAAAAACCTAATTTAGATGAGTTTTTTTAATGTATGAACTTAAAGACTATCTAAACTCCATAAACTTTACTAAGAAGGACTTGATGAAGTCTGAAGATAAAGAATGGATTAGAAAGTATCCTGCTTTTATAATCAATAAAATCTTGTCTGGTTTTTCAGATACCATAATGCTTGTTAATGAAGTGAATCGTAATCACTTCCTAGATAAGGATATGCAATATCAATTTCTACTAAATAGTATTAGATCAAAGAAAAGGTTTAGTCCTTTTCTAAGAGCTGATAAATTGAGAGATATTGAGTGTGTAAAAGAGTTTTATGGATATAGTAATGAAAAGGCAAAGTCCGCTCTTGATATACTCACCAATGATCAATTGAAATTGATTAAAGAGAAATTATATAAAGGTGGGATAAAATGAATGAATTAAATAATACCTGGCATCCTGAAAAGATGTTAGAGGTTCAATTAAAAGAACCAGATGATTTTTTAAAAGTTAGAGAAACCTTAACTCGAATAGGAGTGGCGTCAAGAAAAGATAAAAAGTTATTTCAATCTTGCCACATATTACACAAACAAGGAAGATATTTCATAGTACATTTTAAAGAACTATTTGCTTTAGATGGTAAGACAGCAAGTTTTTCTGAAAATGATGCTGAGAGAAGAAACACAATTACACAACTATTAAGCGATTGGGGATTAATTGCTATATTAAACAAAGAAATCGCTGAGAAGAAAGCACCTCTATCACAAATTAAAGTTTTAAGTTTTAAAGAAAAGAGTGAGTGGGACCTTCAAGCAAAATATAATATAGGTAAAAAAATAGAAAATGAAGGCACCGAAGTTTAAAGATTTTATAACAGAAGCTAAAACTGAAAAGTATAAGTTACTGATTATAACAGATGAACCAGAAAAGGCAAAAACTTTTCATACAGCTAATAGATTACAAGAAGAAGCAAAAAAATTAGAATGGAAAAGTTATCTTTATCGTCTTACTGGTGGTTACACATCATTCGAAGATGGTATTTTAAGATTGCACAATAAAGAAGACGAGAAAGGTTTTGAAGTTTCTCGTAACGATACAGTTGCAATCATAAGAGGATCAGTTGTAAGAAAAGATAGTTGGTTAGATATTATTTCTACTTTAGAAAAACATAGTATATGTGTAGTCAATAGCAGACAGACCATCAACGTATGTGCTGATAAGTATAGAACTTCATTAAGACTTTCAGACTATGGTATCAAACAACCTAAAACTGTTCTAGTAAGTGATCCTGAAAAATCAGCATTAGCATTTGATAAACTAGACACAGACTTTCCTATTATAATGAAAACTTTAAGAGGATCAAAAGGTGTTGGTGTATTGTTTGTTGAGTCAGAAAAATCATTAGACAGTATTGTACAATTAATTAATAAACAAGACGAAGATACTGATTTACTTTTACAAGAATATATCAAAAATGATTATGATGTTAGAGTATTAGTATTAGGTGGTAAGGTACTTGCTACAATGAAACGGCCTGTAATTGAAGGCGACTTTAGAAGTAATGTATCTTTAGGTTCTAAACCAGAAAAAATTAAACTCACAGAACTAGAAATAGAAGCAAGTTTATTAGCTGCAAAAGCAGTTAATGGATTATGGACTGCTGTTGATTTTATACCAAGTAAGAATAGAGAAAAGGATGCTCCATTTATTATTGAAGTAAACTCATCTCCAGGTACAGAAGGTATAGAAGAAGCAAGTGGGCAAAATATTAGTAAAGAGATTATTACTTTCTTTGCAGATAAAAAGAATTGGGTTAAAGTACCTAGCGAGTGTGGTTATAAAGAAGTAATATCAATTAAACCTTTTGGTGATCTAGTTGCTAAATTTGATACAGGTAATTCAGGTATGCCAGTTATTCATGCTGAAAATATAAAAGTTATTGGCAAACAAGTCAAATGGACTTTATTAGACAAAACTATTACAAGTGATATAATTCGTAAAGAAGAAATTTCAGTAGGCGGTTTAAGAGATTATGACGAAGAAAGATATGTAATTAAATTAGACGTAGAATTTTTAGGCGGTATATATGAAACTGAATTTACTTTAGATAATCGAAAAGATAGAACTCTAATACTACTTGATAGAGAATTTATGAGTAGAGTAAATGTAATGGTAAATCCAGACAGAAAATATGTAGTGACAACAAAATATAGTTTAGAATAGATGCTTTACATTCTATTTTAAATATGTTATAATATTATATAATGAAAAGGAGTGAACAATGGCACAAAATCATCAAATAAACAATCCACTATACAAAGCACTAGAGGCACAATACAAGTCTGAAATTGCAGCTGCAACAGCAACAATAATAATTTATTTTGACAATCCAGTAGCGATAGGAGAACATCCTCAGCATCTAGTTGAAATGGATAAATTACTATCAAAAATGTCACAAGCAGATGAAAATCTAGCAACACTAAACAAATATTTTAATAATAAACAAATATAATAATTAATGAAATTCTATACTTCAGTATTGCCTTATCGTGGCAGACTATTAGTCCGTGGTGTTAATCACGATGGTAGTCATAAGAAGTATAGAATTAATTATAAACCATCTCTATTCATACCATCAGGTAAAGAATCAAAATACAAAACACTAGACGGTCGTAATGTAGGCAAGGTTACTTTTGAAAGTATGCCTGAGGCTAGAAAGTGGATTGAGCAATATAAAGATGTTACTAACTTTGAATACTTTGGTAATACAAGATATCAATATCCATTTATTGCAGATCAATTTCCTGGCGATGTTAAATGGGATATCAAACAAATAAGAATACTCTCAATTGATATTGAGTGTGAAAGTGAAAATGGTTTTCCTAATTCAGATGAGGCAACTGAGCCTTTAATTTCTATTACAGTAAAAGAACATACTACAAAAAAGATAATTGTTTTTGGTATGAATAACTTTGTTAATGATAGAGATGATGTAACCTTTGTTAAGTGTGCTACTGAACAAGCACTTATTGAAAAGTTTTTAGAATTTTGGTTAGATTATAATCCTGATATTATCACAGGTTGGAATGTTAAGTTTTTTGATATACCTTTCTTGATGAATAGATTTAGAAGATTAATGGGTGATGAATATATCTTACAGTTTAGTCCTTGGAATGTAGTTTCACAACAAAGTGCTAGAGTGACAGCAAAAGGTTTTAATAAAGAACAAAACTATTGGGATATCATGGGTGTTTCTGTATTAGATTATCTTGATCTATATCGTAAACATACATTTGTTAGACGTGAAAGTTATAAACTAGATTACATAGGTAAAGTAGAACTAGGTGAAAACAAACATGAGAATCCTTATGATACATTTAAAGAGTTTTATCAAAAAGATTATCAAAAATTTATAGAATATAATATTCAAGACGTAGAACTTGTTGATAAACTAGAAGACAAAATGAAATTGATTGAGTTGCATTTGACTATGGCTTATGAAGCGAAAGTTAATTATCAAGATTGTTTTGGTCAAGTCCGTATGTGGGATACTATTATATTTAATCATTTAAAATCTAAAAATATTGTTGCACCAGCTGTTGTAGAATCTAAAGAGTCAAGAGGTTATGAAGGTGCATATGTAAAAGATCCTGTTGTAGGTTTTCACAACTGGATAGTAAGTTTCGATTTGAACAGTTTGTATCCGCATTTAATTATGCAATACAATATCTCTCCTGAAACAATGGTAGGTTATGATTCTAACCTAGTTAATGTAGAGAATATGTTAAATCAAAAATCCGATTTGTCTGGTCTAGAAATGAGAACTATAACTCCCAATGGTGCTCAATTCAGAACAGACAAGCAAGGATTTCTTCCTGAATTGATGGACAAGTTATACAAAGAACGAGTTATCTATAAAGATAAAATGACTAAAGCAAAAGCATTGTATCAAGAAACTGGTGATGAAAGATTAAAAAATGAAATTTCTAAAAATTACAATATTCAATTGTCAAGAAAAATTGCTTTAAATAGTGCTTATGGTGCTATTGGTAATCAATACTTTAGATACTTTGATGTAAGACAGGCTGAAGGTATTACAATGGCAGGTCAATTAACCATTAGATGGATTGAACGTGATGTGAATATTTATTTAAACAAACTATTAAAAACAAAAGATCATGTTTATGTAGTTGCTTCTGATACAGATTCAATTTACATTAAACTAGGTGGCATGGTTGATAAAATCTTTAAAGATAAATCCGATAACAAAAAGATTGTAAAAGTATTAGATAAGTTTTGTAATGAAAAACTACAAACATTTATTAATTCAAGTTTTACTAAATTGGCAAAGTATGTTAATGCATATGATCAAAAAATGATTATGAAACGAGAAGTAATTGCCAACAAAGGTATATGGACTGCTAAGAAAAGATATATTTTAAATGTGTTTAATGAAGATGGTATTAATTTAAAAGAACCTAAACTAAAGATCATGGGTATTGAAGCTGTTAAGTCTTCAACTCCTGCACCTTGTCGTATAAAGATTAGAGAGGCATTGAAAGTTATAATGAATAAAGATGAAACAGCATTGATTGAATTTATAGAAAATTTTAGAACACACTTTAAGAAGTTACCACCTGAAGATATTGCTTATCCTAGAAGTTGTAATAATCTTAAAAAGTATAGCTCTACAAAAGACATATATCAAAAGTCAACACCTATTCATGTGAGAGGTGCTTTACTTTATAATAATCAATTGAAGAAACATAAACTAGTAAAATATGAAACAATACAAGACGGTGATAAGGTTAAGTTTATTGCATTGAAAGAACCTAATCCTTTGAGAGAAAATGTAATATCTTTCTCAACTCAATTACCGAAAGAATTTAAACTACATCAATATATTGATTATGATGATATGTTTACCAAATCATTTTTAGAACCATTAAGATTTATTGTGAAAGCAATCAATTGGAACTTTGAGAAGAAATCAACCTTAGATGAATTTTTTTAATTTAAGCACTTGACATTTGAGAAATAGTTATTATATAGCATAGTATAGTAAAAAAAGGAGAAACATATAATGAGCAAAATAATAGGAATAGATCTTGGTACCACTAATTCATGTGTAGCAATCATGGACGGTTCACAAGCAAAAGTATTAGAAAACGTTGAGGGTGTGAGAACAACTCCTTCGGTAGTCGCTTTTGGTGATGAAATATTAATCGGTCAACCAGCAAAAAGACAATCGGTAACTAATCCAGAAAACACTATCTATGCAGTTAAGAGATTAATTGGTAGAAAATTTGATGGTGTATCTGTACAAAAAGATATAAAGACAACACCATATAAAATTATTAAGGCAGATAATGGAGATGCTTGGATAGAAGCAAAAGATAAAAAGTATTCACCTTCACAAATCTCAGCTTTCACTTTACAAAAAATGAAAGAAACTGCTGAAAAATATTTAGGTCAAGAAGTTAAAGAGGCTGTGATTACAGTACCTGCTTACTTTAACGATTCACAAAGACAAGCAACAAAAGACGCTGGTAAAATTGCAGGTCTTGATGTTAAAAGAATAGTAAATGAACCAACAGCAGCTGCATTAGCATATGGTTTAGATAAAAAGAAATCAGGCACAGTAGCAGTTTACGATTTAGGTGGTGGTACATTTGATGTATCTATTCTTGAATTGGGTGATGGAGTATTTGAAGTTAAATCTACAAATGGTGATACATCATTAGGTGGTGAAGATTTTAACAATGTAATAGTAGATTACTTAATTAACAATTTTAAAAAAGACACTGGTATAGATTTAAGTTTAGACAAACTTGCTTTACAAAGAGTTAGAGAGTCTGCTGAAAAAGCAAAATGTGAACTATCATCTGTTATTGAAACAGATATCAATATACCTTTTATCACTGCTGACAAAACAGGTCCTAAACATTTAAACATTAAGTTAAATAGAGGAACATTTGAAAGTTTAACAGAAAGTTTAATTGAAAAATCATTAGAACCTTGTAAAATAGCATTAAAAGATTCAGGCGTAAAAATATCCGACATAAGTGAGGTAATACTTGTGGGTGGTATGACAAGAATGCCGAAAGTTAAAGAAGCAGTTGAAAAGTTTTTTGGTAAGAAACCCCATGAAGGAGTTAATCCAGATGAGGTTGTAGCAATAGGTGCTGCAATTCAAGCTGGTGTATTACAAGGTGATGTTAAAGATGTATTACTATTAGATGTTACACCTTTATCACTTGGTATCGAAACACTTGGTGGTGTATCTACAAAGATTATTGAAAAGAATACAACTATACCTACAAATAAAAGTCAGACATTTTCTACTGCTCAAGATAATCAAAGTGCTGTTAGTATTATAGTGACACAAGGAGAAAGACAACTTGCAAAAGATAATAAATCACTTGGTACTTTTAACCTTGATGGTATTCCATCTGCACCAAAAGGTGTTCCTCAAATTGAAGTAACTTTTGATATTGACGCAAATGGTATTTTATCTGTATCTGCTAAAGATAAAGGAACAGGTAAAGAACAAAAGATAACTATAAAGGCATCAGGCGGTTTATCAGAAACAGAAATTGAACAAATGGTTAAAGACGCTGAAGTAAATAAAGAAGAAGATGAAAAGATTAAAGAAAAGATTGAGGCTAGAAATAATGCTGACGGTCTTGTTGCTAGTGTTAAGAAAACTGTTGAAGAACATGGAGACAAAGTTTCAGAAGAAGAAAAAACAAAAATTGAAACTGCTATAACTGATCTTGAAGAAGCACTTAAAGGTGATGATGTTCAAGATATTAAAACTAAAACAAATACATTAACCGAATCTTCTATGAAATTAGGTGAGGCAGTTTATAAAGATGTACAAAAAGAACAACAAGAACAAAAAGAACAACCTAAAAAAGAAGAAAATAAATCAGATGATAACGTAGTTGATGCCGATTTTGAAGATGTGCCACCTGTTGACAAACAAGATTAAAAATGTTATAATTATATGATGAAAGACTATCAACGCAATAATACACTATATAGCCGTCTATTAGCCTCCGCTGGGGACGATAAACTACCTGTACTAGACAACAAGACGTTTGAGTCCATGAACGCAGAATACGGCAAGGAAGATATGAGAAAGAACCTTGCTGATTATATTGCTACCGAAAGACCTGTATTTCCTTTAAAAGAAATATCAGAAGATGATATGAGAGATAGTTTTAATTCATTAAAGAATTTTAATACTAACTCTATATGTACACCTAAAGAACAAGTTGAGAAAGAAGTCTTTGAGAAATATGATGATTACGAATACAGTTATGATAAGTACGGTCTAGGTTTAATTAATGGACCAAGTACTTTTAATAATGTATCTAATTATTTCATGCAAGATTTGAGACTAGAATGTGGTAGTTATGGATTTAGAGCACCTAAAGAAGTATGGGAAAATGGTGACGCATATGCTATATGGAAATGCTTAGGTCCTATATGGCGTGGTATTAATGATGTTCAGAAAAAAACAGTTAGAGATTTAGATGGTACTGAAACAGAACAACTAATAGGTGGCTTATTAACTCATAAAAGTTATATGAGTGCTTTCAGACTTGGTACATATATCGCAACACAATTTAAACCTGTTGTTGCAAAAGCAATATATCAAATGACTAATGCTAAAAGAGTATTAGATACAAGTTGTGGTTGGGGCGATAGACTTGCAGGTTTCTTTGCTTCAGACGCTGAAGAATATTATGGTTGTGATCCTAATCCAAATACTTATGCTAGATATACAGAACAAATTTCAAAATATAATAAACTACTAGTTAAACCTAAGAAGGTAACTATATGGAGATGTGGTGCTGAAGACTTACCTTATCACAAATTACCACCCATAGATGTTGCCTTCACCTCCCCACCTTATTTTTCTACCGAAGAATATAACAAAGGTGGTGAGTTTCAAGAGGATCAATCATGGTCTAAATTTAATGAGTATGAAAGATGGCGTGATGACTTCTATTTACCTGTTGCTGAAAAATCAATGGCAGTATCAAGATTTCTATTTGTAAATATTATGGATCCCAAGATCAAAGGTAAGAGATATAGATCAAGTGACGAACTAGTGAATAGATTAAAAGATAAGTTTCTAGGTCAGATCGGTATGAGAATCATGCAACGGCCTAAATCAGATAAGTTATTTGTAGATGCTAAAGCAAAAGCAGACTTTATGAACAAGTTGTTTATAGAGAATGTTTGGTGTTTCGGAGATAAAACACTAGACTTATTTGGTAATTCCAGAAAAGCAAATTTAGATGA
>Ga0209502_10004571_pt1 | contig 10324 bp, 12 predicted proteins | sample ArcticOcean_MG_C_10_FD_187442 | JGI IMG/M metagenome (GOLD analysis project Ga0209502, IMG submission 187442) | Marine microbial communities from western Arctic Ocean - ArcticOcean_MG_CB11_90 (SPAdes) (version 2) | ecosystem: Environmental > Aquatic > Marine > Oceanic | place: Arctic Ocean...
CACATCAATTAAGGTTTTATCATCCGAAGGATTCATCCAATTCATTAAATCTCTTTTCCAAATTCTATGAACACCTAGGGACATGAAGTCATTCATCAAATCGTATTTGTCATAGACATTGTCAAATACACCTTGAACAAGCCCTTTTTTATTTTGGAGATATTGTTGCATGTTAAAATTTTTTTTTATTGATAATATAGTCTCAAATGCCAGAATTACCAGAAGTAGAAATAGTCAAACAATCGTTAGCTAAAAAATTACAACGAAAAAAAATCAAGAAAGTAATAATTAAAAACAGAAATTTAAGGTTTAAAATTCCACCTAAATTTGAAATATTATTACAAAACAAAATTATTAAAAAAGTGACAAGGTTTTCTAAATATTTGATTTTGAACTTTTCTGACGGCTCATTTTGTTTAATCCATTTAGGAATGTCAGGAACTATCCACTTAATAAAAAAAGATAATTTAAATAAATTTACTAATACTAGTTTTTACAATTCTCCAAACCTACCAAAAAAACATAACCATGTTGAAATACAATTTCAAGATTTAAAAGTTATTTATAATGACCCAAGAAGGTTTGGGTTTTTTAAATTTATAGGCAACAAACAAGAACTTATAGATAGATTTAGTCATTTGGGTCCTGAACCATTTTTTAAAAATTTTGATTTAAAATATCTCTTGAAGTATTTTTTAAATAAAAAAAAGGACATAAAAAGTTTTTTATTAGATCAAAATTTTGTATCTGGAATTGGTAATATTTATGCAAGTGAAATTTTATTTCTCAGTAAAATTAACCCAAAAACCCATGCAATGAAATTATCAAAAGGAGACTGTAAAAAAATTATTACTTACTCGAAGAACACGCTAAACAAAGCAATTAAAAAAGGTGGCTCAAGTATTCGTAATTTTAAGAATACCTCAGGACAAAGTGGGAATTTTCAAAAGGAATTTAAAGTTTACCAAAGAGAAAACCTGAATTGTCTCAGGAGTAAATGTGACGGTAAAATAAAGAAAATATTTATATCCAATAGATCAACTTTTTTTTGTAATACTTGCCAAAAATAGCCAATTATTCTATTGACCACTATAAATTCTCAAGCTATACCACTGCGCTTATGGCAAACACAAAATCAGCAATTAAAAGAATTAGGAAGATTGCTACGCAAACACTAGTCAATAAGGCTCGTAGAAGTAAATATAGAAATGCTGTAAAAAAAATGAACCTCTTTATCCTTGAGAAAAAAAAAGCTGAAGCTTTAAAATTCTTACCAGAGTTGAATTCTGAATTGATGAAAGTTGCAAAAACTGGAATTATTAAAAAAGCTAACGCTTCAAGGAACGTTTCAAGAATAACAAAAAAGATTTCAGCCTTATAAAACTACCTGCAGTTGCTAAAAAAATTCAACTAAAAGTATTCATACTAAATAGGAAGTTATTTTATTTAAAATAACCATATCTAGATTCAGTAAAAAATAAAATTAATAATTTATTAATCACACACTCACAGATTTTAAATTTGTAAAACTTTATTTACTAAAAACAATATTGTGATAATAAATTTTACAAGCAAATAACAGACCACTTCTAAAAAAATTATTCACCTGTAGATTTTATTTATTTTTAAATTAGCAAACTTTTCTATTGTATAATTTCTATTTTACTTCTAACTGACTTTATTCCTACAAGTTTATGTTTAGCAAAAATATGACACAGAATTTAAAAAATACTTCTCCTGAAGCTCTAGACTGGGCTCTTATTCAAAAAGATATGAAGAATAAGTTGGGTAGCGACATATATGAAAGTTGGCTTAGAAAAATAGATTTTGTTGAAGAAATGAACAATTATATTTTGCTCTCGGTTTCCACCAGATTTATAAGAGACTGGATTACTTCAAGATATTTAGATCAAATTTTACAAGTTGTTAAGTTGTATAAAAAAGACCTAACAAGAATTGAATTTAAGATTGTTGAAAAAAATTCTAATGATGATATTGAAAATAAAATTCAGTCAAATGAAATTAAAGAAAATGTATCATTCATTAAAGACACGTATTTGCAATACAATCGAATCGACCCTAACAAAAGATTTGATAATTTTATAACAGGAATTAGTAATAAATTGGCATATGAAGCTTCACTTAAAGTTTCGGAAAATATATCACATTATAATCCGCTTTATATTTATGGTGGTGTTGGAATGGGTAAAACTCATTTACTAAATTCTATTGGTCTTTCATTAAAAGAAAAAAACAAAGTAATGCTTATTTCAGCTGAAAGATTTATGTACCAGTTTGTTAAATCTATTAAATCTAACGAAATGGTAAAATTTAAAGAATACTTTAGAAACACAGATATCCTATTAATTGATGATATTCAGTTCATGAATGGTAAAGAAGCGATGCAGGAAGAATTTTTTCATACATTTAATGCTCTGCTTGATAAAGGATCACAGGTAATAATTTCTGCAGATAGAGCTCCAAATAAACTATCTCGAATTCAAGACAGAATTAAATCAAGATTTGCAGGTGGCTTAGTTGTTGATATTCAAAAACCTGACTATGAACTTAGAAGTAAGATTGTTAAAAAAAAAACTGAAGAACTTAATGTTTTTTATTCTAACCAGGTAAATATCTCTCAAGAAATACAAAATTTTATTAGTTCTGAAATTACAACAAGTATTAGAGAATTAGTTGGTGCAATTAATAGAATTTTTTCATTTTCAAGAATATATAATAAAGTTCCTAATTTGTCTGAAATTAAGCTGGTTTTAAAAGATCTGTTAAATATTGGTGAAAACAAAGTAACAATTGATTTGATACAGTCACTAGTTTGTAAATTTTTCAAGATAAGTAAAAATGAGATGCTTTCCTCAAGAAGATCAAGATACCTTGTAAGGCCAAGACAAATTGCGATTTATTTGACCAAGATTTTAACGTCTAAATCTTTACCCGAAATAGGTAGAGAATTTTCTAATAGAGACCACACAACAATCATACATTCTGTTAAAACTATTGAAAAATTGAAGGAAAAAGACCCAGAAATGAACAACAATATTAATAACTTAAAAAATCAAATATTGTATAATAAAGAGAATGAAATTTAACGTTAACCAACAAGACCTCCAGCAAGCACTGAATTACTGTCAGGGAGTAATTGAAAAAAGAAGTACACTTCCAATTCTATCGAATGTTTTATTAAATGCTACCAACTCGAATTTAACAATTACTGCTACAGACTTAGATTTAATATTTATTCATCAAGTTAATAATGTGGAAATTCTTGAAGAGGGCAACACGACTACAGCTTCATCGACTATGTACGATATTATAAGAAAGTTTTCTTCCGGAAAAAAGATTAATTTATCTTTAACCGATGTAAGCAAACTTCAAGTGGAGTCAGAAAAATCTGTTTTTAATTTAAATTGTATTAGTGCGTCTGAGTTTCCCTTAACAGATGAGAATTTTAATCAAAATGAATTTTCTATAAAGTCAAAAAAATTATTAAAATTATTAAATAAATGTAAATTTTCAGTTTCAAATGATGAAACAAGGCATTACTTAAGTGGAATTTTTCTTCATCAAACTGAAACAGATGATAAAATATTTTTAACAGCAGCAGCTACAGATAGTCATAGAATGTCTATATCCAAAATAAGAATAGACAAAAAAGTAGAATTTGAACCAATTATATTACCTAAAAAAACAATATTTCAATTATGCTCTTTATTAGAGAGTTATGACGGTGACGTTAAAATTTCAAATATAAAATCAAAAATTAAGTTTGAATTGAATAATAGTATTTTAATATCAAAGTTAATTGATGGTAAATTTCCAAATTATAATCAAGTAATACCTAAAAATAACCAAAAGAAATTAGAAATAGATCTAAAGCTATTTCTAGATTCGGTAGATAGAGTTGCCTCTGTTTCACTAGATAAAAAAGATGGTGTAAAATTCAACTTATCAAAAGATGTTTTAAACTTATCTGTTAATAATACCAATAGTGGAGATGGAAAAGAAAGTTTAAGTGTTAAATTTGATCATGATTTAGAAATTAGTTTTAACTCAAGATATTTAATTGATGTTGCTTCACAACTTGATGGAGATAGGATAGAAATCTTTTTTAATGACACGGGCTCTCCAGCATTAATTAAAGACCCAAGTGATTTCGATAGTATATTTGTTGTTATGCCAATGAAGGGCTAGCCTAAAATATCTAACTCAGAATAAATAACATTCTCTAAATCTTTTAAGAAAATTTCTTTCTCCAATCCTGGTTCAATAGGCTTTAAAATTGAAATTGTTAAAATTGTGTTGATTTTTAAGGAACCTTTTTTTGGCCAAGTATTTCCAGAGTTTATTGCTATTGGTTGACATGCAATTTTTAGTTCTTCATAAATTCTACTTGAGCCTTTTTTAAAAGGCACTCTATCTTCAGGAGGTAATCTTGTTCCTTGCGGAAAAATTATCAAGGGCCTGTCTGATGAATTGACTTGTTTTGATATGTCACTAAAAAAACTAAGATTTTCTTTTGATACCTTGTTTCTTTTAATTGATATTGATCCAATTTTTTTAAGATACCATCCAAATAGTGGTATCATTAGCAACTCTTTTTTTAGAATAAAAACAGGAGAATTAAAAATTGTTTGTAAAAAAAACGTTTCAAACATTGATTGATGAGAAGCAGCTATAAAAAATTTTTTATTTTTTATTATATTTTCCTCACCCTTAATGATTATTTTAGTGGATAAAAAAATTTGCAAACAAAAAGAGGCCCAATAACCCATAATTTTTCCACCAAATAAAATTATCTTCCGAGGTAAAAAAATTCCTGGTAGGAATACTAAAGAAATAAAAATAATTCCAGTAAAAAAAAAGAATGTAAATAAAAAGTTTCTTATCATTTTTATCAAAAACTAAATTAGATCTTCTAGTTTTTGTCTTTTTTTAATAATATTAATTTTAGAGCCCTTGATTAATATTTCTGCTGGCTTTGGTCTAAGGTTATAGTTTGAGCTTAGTGACATTCCGTAAGCGCCCACATCACACATTACCACAAGGTCTTTTTCATTTAGTTTTTGGAATTTTAATAGAGTTGTAAATTTGTCAGTACTTTCGCAAATTGGACCAACAAATTCATAAACTTTCTTTGAAGTTTTGTTTGTCTTAATTGCAGGTAGTGTGCGGTGGTTTGCACCATATAATGCAGGTCTCATAAGGTCGTTCATTGCAGCATCCAATATAATAAAATCTTTTTTATCATTCTCTTTTATATATATAACTTTAGAAATAAGAGAGCCTATATTACCCACTATTGATCTGCCTGGTTCAAATATGATCTTAGATTTATGATTTTTTAAGAATTTTTTTATAGCTATATTGTATTTTAGATAGTTAAGTTTTTTATTATTTTTCTCATAGGATATTCCCATCCCCCCACCCAGGTCAATGAATTCAAATTTATGATTACTTTTTTTGATAATTTTATCTACCACATTAAGCATTTTTTCATATGGTTTATGGTCTAAAATTTGGCTTCCAATGTGTACACTCAAACATTTAAGATTAATATTTTTTGAAATATTTGAATATTTAACAAGTTCAAAAAACATTTTTTCATTTACACCAAATTTATTCCCTTTTTTCCCTGTTGAAATTTGTTTTAGAGTATTTGCATCTGTATTTGGATTTAATCTAATACCAATATTAACAATTCTCTTTTTAATTTTTGCAATTCTTTCAATTTCTATAATTTCACTTTTAGACTCAGCGTTTATTAATAAAATTTTTTTATCAATAGCATAGCTTATTTCATTAGATGTCTTACCAACACCTGAAAAAACAATTTTTTGTGGGTTCACACCGGCCTTAAGTGCCATCATCAATTCTCCAATTGAAACTACATCTGCACCCAATCCTAACTTTCGAATTTCTTTTATTAGATTTATATTGGTATTAGATTTAATTGCAAAACACACTAGTGGAGAAAACGATTTAAAATTTTTTTTGAAATTATTTATATTCTCTTTTAATTGCCAGTATGAATAGCAGTATATTGGTGTGCCAAATTTTTTAGCAATATCCTGAATTTTAGTCTTTTCAATAAAGAGGCTTTTATTAATATATTTCATTAAATCCTAAATATAAGGATATTATTCTTTGTAGTTTTGTATTCGGGGTCTCCTTTTTTTCCACATGAGAATAACAAAATACCAAATATAGAAATTAAAATTAATTTTTTTATCATTTTATGTTTTTTTATATTTTATTATCATTTTTTTTATATTATCAAAAGATGTTCCACCATAAGATTTTTTTGAGTTTACTGAGTTTTTTACATTAAATATCTTTAATACTTCACTTGTAAGTTTAGGCTCAATTCTTTTTAACTCCTCAATACTAAGTTCATTTAATTTTTTTTTTTTCTTTTCTGCAAAATTAACAATTGTAGCCGTTGTTTGATATGCCTTTCTAAATGGCATTGAATGATTTTTAACAAGATAATCAGCCAAATCTGTAGCTGTGATGTAGCCTGAATTTGCAAGATCTAACATTTTTTGTTTATTGGGTCGCAAGTTTATTAAAACTTCATTAAGAATCGCAATACAGTTGTTAAGAATTTCATTAGATTTAAATAGTATCTCCTTATCATCCTGTAAATCTTTGAAATAAGATAGCGGGAGACCTTTGAGTATGGTTAACATCGAAAATAAATTTCCATATGTTGTACCAGTTTTTCCTCTTAAATATTCTAATAAATCAGGGTTTTTTTTTTGTGGCATTATTGAAGATCCCGTAACAACTTTATCTGAAAGAGTAATTAAATTAAAACCATCTGAATTCCAAATAATTAACTCTTCTGCTATTCTTGAAATGTGCATAGAACAAACAGATACACTATATAAAAAATCCAAAACAAAATCTCTGTCAGCAACAGTATCTATTGAGTTATTTGTTGGTCTTTTAAATCCCAATTTTTTTGAAGTAAAATTTCTATCAATGTTAAAAGAAGTACCCGTTAATGCTGCAACACCAAGAGGGCATTCTGATAAACTTTCTAAGTTATAAGAAAATCTTTTTTTATCTCTAACAAACATTTCCACGTAAGCCATTAAATAATGTGCAAATGATACAGCTTGAGCATTTTTTAAATGTGTAAACCCTGGCATTACTGTTTCAATATTTTTTTCAGAAATTTTAAGAATTGTTTTTATAATATTATCTAAGTTTTTATTAATCTCTTTAGTAGCTGATATAATCCACATTTTAAAATCAGTGATTACTTGATCATTTCTAGATCTTGCAGTGTGCACATATCCCGCTTCTTCACCGATTATTTGAAATAATCTTTTTTCAATGTTTATATGAATATCTTCATATTTCTTATTATAGTCAAATTTATTTTTTAAAATTTCATTCTCAATTTTATTCAGCCCATAAATTATTTTATTCTTAATTTTAAAAGAAATAATTTTCTGTCTAAACAACATTTCGACATGTGCAATGGAACCTAAAATATCTTCCTTAAAAAGTTTTTTATCAATATCTATTGAATTACCTACTTTTTGAAATAATATAGAGGCATCTTTTTTTATTCTTGATCCCCATATTGCTTTATTGTTTTTATTTTTTACCATGATAACTAATTATACATATTTAGTATGAAATTATTAATAATATTTATATATCTAATAACGATTAACTTTAGTTATGCTTTTAAAAAGCCTGACTTAAAAAACTTAGTTCTAATTAAAAATCCAAAATCATATGAAGATGTAGTCTTCATTGATATAAAAAAAAAAAAGGTTAATTTAGATGATTTTAAAGGAAAATTGATAATATTAAATTTTTGGGCAACTTGGTGTGCTCCTTGCAAGGAAGAAATGCCATCTTTAGATGAACTTCAATCAAATACTAAACTAAATAATTTAAAAATTTTCCCAATAAACATTGGCCAAGAAGACAGATCTAAATCAGAATCGTTTTTTAAAGAATTAAATATCAAAAACTTAGATATTTATATTGATGCCCCTATTACCCTAGCAAAGAAGTTTTCTTTAAGGGGAGTTCCTACAACTATTATATTTAATAAAGAAGGAAAAGAATTTGCCCGGATTATTGGATCTATCGATTTCAATGATGAAAAATTTATTAATTGGTTAAAAAATTATAATTAGTTTTTAAAAAAATAAGCAAAACAAACCAAAAAAATTATAGCTACAAATTGAAAAAGTACTCTGTACTGCATTAATTTATTTGAATATTTTTTACTAGTTTCTCCCCCTTTAAATAAGGTTCCAATACCAAGAATTAATACAACAGCAACAACCATCAAAAGTATTATGCTAAGAATTTTAACTAATGTTCCAGAAATCACAAACATACTGTAGTATGTTTGTTAAAATAAAAAAACATAATAAAACATCTATGACATTTTGTCTAACAGCTACAATTGTAAAACCAGAAAATGATATATCAATAAAACACGCGGTTATTTTACTTCATGGATATGGTGGTGATGGAAAAGATATAAGTATGTTAATCTTAAATTGGAAAAGGTTTCTACCTAATACTATTTTTTTATGTCCAAACGGACATGAAAAATGTCAAATTAATCCAACTGGTTTTCAATGGTTTGACTTAACTAGAGACGACCCAGAGTATATTTTAGAAGAATCTAAGAAAGCTGAAATAAAACTTAAACAATTTATTGAAGAAGTAAAAAATGAGTATAGCTTAAAAAATTCACAAATTTGTTTATCCGGTTTTAGTCAAGGATGCATGATGTCTATAAATCTAGGATTAACAAGCGATGAAAATTATAATTGTGTTGTTGGTTTTTCTGGGAAAGTGATAAATCAAGAAGATCTTCTGAAAAGAAAAATATCTTCAACTAAAATGCTTTTAATACACGGAGATAAAGATCCCGTTGTTCCGCCAATATTCCTATTAGAAGCAAAAGATTTTTTAATTAGGAATGAGGTTGAAATAGAAACAAAAATGATAGAAAATTGTGAACACCATATTCCCATCGAGGCCTCAAGTACCGCATTAGAATTCATAAAAGATAATTTAAAGATTTAATAAAATTCTAATCATTGATAAAATAATTTTTTTCAGTTAGAATTTTTAATAATGATTTTAACTGACCAAAATTTATCTTTAGAAAAATGCCCGGCACTAGTATTAAATGCTGATTATAGACCTTTAAGCTATTACCCCTTATCTTTGTGGAATTGGCAAGATTCTATAAAATCTGTTTTTTTAGATAGAGTTTCTATAGTTAGTAATTATGAAAAGATTATTAGGAGCCCATCCCTCAGCATAAGGTTACCAAGTGTTATAGCTTTAAAAAGTTTTATAAAGCCTCAACCCAATCCAAGTTTTACAAGATTTAATGTTTTTTTGAGAGATAAATTTTTATGCCAGTATTGTGGGAGCCACCAAGAATTAACATTTGACCATTTACTTCCAAGGTCAAAAGGAGGGCAGACAAATTGGAACAATGTTGTAACTGCCTGCTCTGCATGTAATGTAAAAAAAGGCGGCAGGTTATTAAAAAATTTAGATATGACTCTCAATCAAGATCCTTTTCAGCCCACCACAGAGGACCTGCATAAAAATGGCAAACATTTTCCACCAAATTTTCTTCACAAGAGCTGGATGGATTATTTGTACTGGGATGTTGAGTTGGAAGCTTAATTATATTTTTTCAGATATGTTAATTGCAATTTTTGAGCCGGTTTTAATTACTTTATCTAAAATTGCATACATTCCTTTTTTAGTCGCACCTTCTTCATAAGCTATATTTTTATGGTGTAGTTCATCTTCTCTGAACTTAATTATTTTTTCTTTTAATTTTTTTTCATCAATCTTTAATTCTTTAATTTGATTTGAATAATGTTCGTCAATAACTTCTTCAACTGATGCTGTGCAAAGCATAGCAGCTTTTTTACCCAATATAGTTGTGCCAAAGCCAAGTGCAACACCAAGTATGTCCCATAAAGGTAAAAATTTTGTAGGTTTAATATTTCTTTTTTTGATTTCATTTTCAAAATAATCACAATGCTCTTTTTCGTGAATCTTCATTTCTTCAATTTTTTTTTTTAAATTATCGTCTTTTATGAATGTGTTGAGAGCCAATAGTTGCCCCTCATAAATTTTTATCGCACCACGTTCTCCAGCATGGTCTACTCTAATAAATTCTCTTACTTTGTTTTTATCTGTTTTTTTCATAAGTTAAAAAAAGTTTTGTTGTTATAACACCCAGTATTAAGGTAGTAAAAATATTAAAAGTCGCAAGGGATAAACCTAAAATTTT
>Ga0209502_10004581_pt1 | contig 10305 bp, 19 predicted proteins | sample ArcticOcean_MG_C_10_FD_187442 | JGI IMG/M metagenome (GOLD analysis project Ga0209502, IMG submission 187442) | Marine microbial communities from western Arctic Ocean - ArcticOcean_MG_CB11_90 (SPAdes) (version 2) | ecosystem: Environmental > Aquatic > Marine > Oceanic | place: Arctic Ocean...
ATTACCACGCTGGCAGATAGTGCAGGCAGTAACGACAGCACACCAGCCGAGATTGCTTCAGGTCGCGCTAAAGCGTGGGTGAACTTTAATGGTACTGGAACGGTTGCAATTAGAGCCAGTTATAACGTTTCTTCTATTACTGATATTGCTACAGGTCGTTTTTCAGTTCATTTCACAACTCCGTTTGCAAGCGTAAATTATGTTGCTGCGGGCACAGCAGGAAACCTAACAGGAACCACTGCTACTGGGAGGGATTTAAGCAGAGACGGCGAATGGACTACCGGCATAGCTTACTTTAGAAATGTACAGAGCCCTAGCACAGCCGCAGACGATAATTATGTCGGCCTTATGTTTATTGGAGCGTAAACCATGAGCAAAATTATTTACACCAACTCTGACGGCACTGTTTCAGTCGTCATCCCCACAGGCGAGGTTCCTGTTGAAGACCTTCCGGCAAAGCTTGGTCTTACTGATTACGAAATTGTTGAAGACGGCGTAATCCCATCAGATCGCACCTTCCGTAATGCCTGGGTGAAAACCGGAGCAACGGTTGCTGAAGATCTCACCAAATCCAAAGCTGTTGGCCACGATTTACGTCGCACCAAGCGGACAGCTGAATTTGCTCCACATGATGAGCTGATCTCCAAGCAGATCCCTGGTTCGGATACTGACGCTGCTGAAGCGGCTAGGTCAACCATCCGCACCAAATACGCCACGATGCAGACGAGCATTGATGCTGCAACAACAACGGCTGAAATCAAAACGGCATTAGAACCACTACCCGCTGATTAAAATGATTACACTTATTAGACCACTACTATTTTCATTCTTACAATCTGATCGTGTTAAAGCACTGATTGTAGAAATGCTAGAGAAACTATGTGAGTCAACCGATAATGATATCGATGACAAAGCAGTTGAATTTATCCGTAACGGATTATTCCCAGTCAAGAAATGAACCTAGGGGAGCCACCACTGTTCCCCTCTATAACGCTCCCTGAACCGCTTCAATTACCTCCACCAATACTTGACATCCCAAGGGCAGATATACCCTCTTACACGCCCTTAGTGGTGCCTCCTAGCGACCTTAGGCCACCTCCGGGTATTAATCCTGACGCTAGAGATAACCCACCAAAGGCTGCACCTAAACCACCACAACTTCCACCAATACAACCACCAGAAGTACAAACACTAGGGCTACCTGGAACTGATATTGAAGTACCTGTACCTAGTACTGCAATTGTAGTTACTGCAGCTACTACAGCTTTTGTTTCAGTTGCAGCTACTTTAATTGCCACTTCTTTGTTTAAACATTTAGTTAGTTTATTTAAACCTATAATTAAACAAGCATGGAACAAGATGAAAAAAAAGGAGGACTTATCAAGTTCGTCGTCCTTATCTGGTCCGCCGGACTCTTAACTGCTAGTTATGCAGGATGGATGGAAAAGATGGATCCTACTTATGTAGCCTCTATTTTAAGCGGAACTTTGGCAACGTTTTCAATCTCTAGGGAGAAGAACAAATGAAGAAATTAGTTTTGTTATTGCTGTTAGCTGCACCAGTGTCAGCTCAATCAGTTACACCTAATTTTACACAAGGTAGTATGCAATCTACTACCACTACAACTATTGATATTGACCGTACTATCGCAACAGAAGTGTACGGAGGAGTTTATAAAGCATGGTCTGGAACCAACGTTACGCCCAGTGGTTCAATCGACAACTCGGCAACAACATTTTCAGTGACAACAGCAGGCGATCCATTTCAACTGGAGATAGTAGACAGAGCAGCAGGGATCGTAGAAACAATCGACATCAACGAAACCATTCAACAAGTTTCTACTACTACTTCCTTGTCAGTCTTCTCGCAGTAGGCCCAGCTTACGCAGAAGATCCAACAGTATCTAATACTTCAAGTCCTGTTGCTGCTGCAACTGGTAACGTCACCAATCAAGCTGTGCAGTTCCAGAACAACGGAGCACCCTCAAGGCAAGTCTTTGCTGGTAGTAACTCCTGTAACGGAACAACAATGACATTCCAACCATTTTATATGGGTGGTGATGTACACACAGATGCGTATCAACGTACCCAAAACTTTGGTGTACAGCTTGGCTTTTCTGTACCACTAGATGGTGGCATGGTTGAAACATGCAAACAGATCGCACGAAGGCATGAACAGAAGATGCGGTTGGACTATGAGCTAGTACGTGCTCTTAAATGTACGGAGATCATGAAAGCTGGTTTTACCTTTCGTCCTGGCAGTCGCGTAGAAGTGCTGTGCCATGACGTTGTACCTATTGTCTCACTTAAATAATGGAAGCAGCAGTTACTGCTCTCATCGCTTTGATTGGTGGTGGGGCAGCTTTAAATAACAGATTACACAACAGAATAAATAACGTGCATGACCGTATTAGTAGTCTTGACAGGCGTATCGACGCTATTGAATTGACCGTAGCCCAAGACTACGTATCTAAAGCTGATTTAGCAGTAATGGTCCAACGTATGGAGGATCACATGGTACGTATCGAAAACAAATTAGATCAAATCGTATTGAGGAATTAATTATGGCTTACAGAAACAAATTTCTACAAGATTATGCTAAGCCAGGTGAACATGGCTCGCCAAAAAACGAAGAAGAAAAAAAGAATAAAGTACGTCAATACAACAATCCAAAACAGGCAAAGGGTAAAAGAACAAACTCTGTTAACGAAACATGACTTATCAACTTATCGACCTATACACCAGTAAAGTACTTGGTGAATATGCAACACTAGCTGAAGCTGAACGTGATGAATCACATCTCATTCATGAACCTAATGAAGTTCGTTATGAGATTAAAGCACCAGCTAAACCTAAAGCTAAGAAAGCTAAATGACAAACAAGAAAGCAACTGAAGACCAGTTCAATGAGTTGCATAATCTTGTTACAAAGGAATTCCTTGCCCGTATTAAATCGGGTGAGGCTTCCACACAAGATCTAAAAGCAGCTTGTGATTGGTTAGCTAAGAATGACATCAGTGGTGTCGCCTTTGAAGGTAGCCCACTAGATAAGCTAGTTAGTATTATGCCAACTGTTGATCCTGAACTTGTACAACGGAGACTTTATGGCTCGAAAGTCTAACTATAGCGGTGCTAAATACGCTAATGGTAACTATAAATCATATCAAAAGAAATATGATTCAAGTTCATTACAGATCTCTAAACGATCTTCATTGAATAAAGAAAACCGTAAACGTGGAACCTACGGTAACGGTGATGGCAAGGATGTATCCCATAAGAAAAATGGAAAGACATTCCTCGAAGCAGCATCAAAAAACAGAGCACGTAAAGGACGCGCATGACACCCCTACTTCCTACCCCTAAAGATTACCTCTACAACTTAATAGCCATGACCTCACCAGAAGCACAGCGTCTGTGGAGACGCTCTATTAAGGAACATTTTGACCATACTTGTATCTATTGCGGAAAAACCTATGACCTTAGTCAGTTATCTATCGATCATGTTCATCCTCGCGCTCGTGGCGGAGAGGATGTTGCAACAAATGTTGTATGCGCCTGTACTAGATGTAATCAGGATAAAGGAAGTACACCCGTCCTATCGTGGATGAGAAATAAATTTGGAGTTAATAGACTCCGTGAAAAACTAATTATGGAGTATATTAATTAATTATGCCATTTAAAACAATTTTAAAAAACATAGGAGGTGCTATTAAAACAGTTTCTGAATTTGTTGAAGATGAAGTGCTTGATCCTATTTCAAATGAAATTGAATATAGAGCTAAAGAATTAGAACAATTTAGAGCTGACACTTTTGGTACAGCTGAACCTAATAGCTGGGAAATGCAAACAAGTAATCTTGTGCAAAAAGCTGTTGATGCTAGTCCTGTTGGAGTAGCAGAAAAAGGTGCTATAATTCTTGGTGGTAATACTGCAGAAACTGTAGGACTACCTAGAGGCGTAGGTGAATTTGTTGGTGGAGCATTAGCACCAGGCTTAGCAGCTCCAGCACCTAGTGCTATCACTAGAGCAACAAGGGCAGCAACAAAGAACTCTGTAAAAACAGCTGTTAAAGAAACTGCTGAAGGTTTAAAAACTATTGGTGATGATTTAATGCCGCCTCCACCTGCGGCTTTAGCTACGGCTGGTGCTGCACCTCGTGTGCAGTTAAATGTATCAGGAGGTAAAGCTAATTTAACTCCAGAAGTGATGCCAATAATTACTACTAAAAACCCTGATGTACTATCGGCTACTAACAGAAAAACAGGAGAAGAAATTATTGGATCTGATCTTAACCAATTAAAATGGCAAAGAAAAAGGACTCAAAATATACAATCTCAAGATAATAGAATAACTACTTTTGAACAGGAAAAGTTAGAACTACAAAACAATGGTGCAAATCCGCAAGGTGATTCTGTTAATGATATAAGACTTAGAAGAGTTAGTAGTTATTTAGATGATGCAAAAGCTGCAAAAAATAGATACATTAGCAATGTTGTTCCTTTTACTGATGCTGATCCAAATTGGTACAAAACAGGTAGAGGTGTTTGGGAGAAAAAGATAGAACAAAATTTAAAATATAAACATGTAAAGGCTGCATTAGAGCAGCATCATTTAGTTGCTAAAGGTGCGACTGGCGCAATTTTTGGTAAAATGGATGAGTTTATTGCTAAAGGTTTGGCTGATCCAGATGATTTAGTACTTATGTATGAATACATGAGAGCTAAAGGTGTAACACCTGGAGATGTTAAATCCAACATGGTAAATATACTTAAACCTGCTCATACTGGTAAAAACAGAGGGCTTCATAGATATTTAAATGAATCCGGTGCTGAATTTAAACAAGCTAAATGGGATGACATTTTAAAAGCAGCTGAAGATCCTGAAGATTTAATGGCAATCTTAGTGGATCAAGTAGAAAATAATTTTGTTCCTAACAAAGAAGTAGGTAAAATATGGCAAGATTTAGATGATGTACTTGAATCACTTTAAAAGCCTCTACAAGCCCTCCTAACCCCCTACACGCTAGATTCTACCTATGACCCACCCAATCATTGTCACAGGTCCACAGAGAGCAGGCTCACGGCTTGCTAGCCATATTATCGCTAGACAAACTGGTAGGAAGTTTATTGATGAGCTTGAATACAACATAAACATACCTAATAATTGTGTCGTTCAAGCTCCCTTTCTTCTTAAAGCAGTAATAGAATTATCTTTTATATTTCCAAATGCTCAGTTTGCTTTTATGATCCGTAATAAAGACGACATCATAGCTAGTATGGAACGTGTTGAATGGTATAAAGATTATACCGACAACCCTGACTTTTATAGTACTTATATTGATCATTGTTATGACTATATCGAAATGCTAAAGCAGTCTTTAGATAAAGATCGCTGGTTTGATATTCAATATGAATCTCTACAACATGATCCGTTGTTTGTAAAAGATAGAGCTGATTTTACAGTTAAACAACATTTACCCTTTACACCTAACGGTCCCACAACTTGGAGAAACGATGGATACATTAAAACTATTAAAGGATGATTTTAAGCTATTCCTACAAGCATTATGGAGTGAATTAGATCTACCAAACCCTACACGTGCTCAATATGCAATTGCTGATTACCTTCAACATGGTCCAAAGCGTTTACAAATCCAAGCATTTCGGGGAGTTGGTAAGAGCTGGATTACTGGTGCTTTTGTTCTTTGGACTTTATTTAATAACTCCGAAAAGAAAATAATGATCATATCTGCATCTAAAGAACGAGCAGATAACATGTCAATCTTCCTACAAAAATTAATCATTGAAACACCTTGGTTGGTACATTTGCGTCCAAAGTCTGATGACTCCCGTTGGAGTCGTATCTCATTTGATGTTGCTTGCTCCCCTCACCAAGCCCCTTCTGTTAAATCAGTGGGCATTACTGGTCAGCTTACCGGTTCTCGTGCTGACTTAATGATCCTTGACGACATTGAGGTTCCGGGCAACTCAATGACGGAATTTATGAGGGAGAAGCTTCTACAATTATGTACAGAAGCTGAATCTATCCTTACTCCTAAACAAGATTCACGTATTATGTTTCTTGGTACACCTCAGACAACATTTACTGTCTATCGTAAGCTAGCTGAGAGAGCCTACAAGCCCTTTGTTTGGCCTGCTAGGTATCCTAGGAAGGTTTCACAATACGAAGGCCTTCTAGCGCCTCAACTGGTAGAAGATATAGAGCAAGGTGCTGAGAAATGGGATGTAACTGATGATAGATTTGATAATGAAGATCTGATTGAACGTGAAGCTTCAATGGGTCGTAGCAACTTTATGTTGCAGTTCATGTTAGATACGAGTTTATCCGATGCTGAAAAGTTTCCTCTTAAATGCGCTGACCTTATCGTCACTAGCGTTAACCCCTCTACTGCTCCCGAATCCGTTGTTTGGTGCTCCGATCCCCAAAACGTTATCAAAGACCTCCCCACTGTTGGACTCCCTGGAGACTATTTCTACAGTCCAATGCAGTTACAAGGAACATGGGATCCTTACCAAGAAACAATCTGCAGCGTTGACCCGTCGGGTCGTGGCTCGGATGAAACAGCAGCAGCTTTTATCTCTCAACGCAACGGTTTCTTGTACTTGCACGATATGCGTGCTTACAGAGACGGATACAGCGACAATACATTACTTGATATTCTAAAAGGTTGTAAAAAGTATGGCGTTTCTAAGCTCCTCATTGAAACTAATTTTGGTGACGGCATTGTTAGCGAGTTGTTCCGCAAACATCTTCAACAAACAAAACAAAACATTGATATTGAAGAAGTCCGAGCAAATGTTAGAAAAGAAGATCGAATCATTGATTCCCTTGAACCCGTCCTCAATCAGCATCGACTCGTTATCGACCGGGCTGTTATAGAATGGGACTTTAAATCTAACCCACAAGCTGCACCAGAAGAACGCCTCCTATACATGCTGTTCTATCAAATGTCTAGAATGTGTCGTGAAAAAGGTGCAATCAGACATGATGATAGAATAGATGCGTTAGCTCAAGGTGTACAATATTATACAGATGCCCTTGGTATCTCTGCTCTAGAAGCTATTAAAAATCGTAAACGTGATGAGTGGAATTCAATGATTGAAGAAATGATGGATGATCCTCATGCTTCTGCTAATCATATGGTTTTTGGTATGAATTTAGAACAAAGACAACAAGCTAAAGGTAACTCTAGAAACTCAATCCCTACCTGGGTGTCGCGCTAATGGCGACGAAGTCGTCACCTAGCGCACCACTGGGTTTAGTGAGGTCCCACCCTTATAGGGGGGAAGGGAAGGGTGGACCCAACTCCCCGAAAAGGGAGGAACTCGAGACAAGCTCTCATTCCTCCTTCTTTCTCCTAATGAAGCGTGAGGAAACAAAAGACAAACATCTCCCTCTTCTTCATTCTTTATAAACACATCCTCTTAAGTACGGAGACGTAGTCTACGACTACTGAATCTTGTGAGTACTTATTATACATCCCAATACCAAACATTAATCCCACCACAACTTATACTACTGTATGCATAATGTAGAGTTAGTTCATGTCACTCCTGATGCTGAACAATTGATAGCTTATATGGCTAGAGTATCTAATCCAAATAATCAAGATAATCCTGATTGTATTAAATTAATTAAATATCTTATTAAACATAATCATTGGTCCCCCTTTGAAATGGTTAATATGTGTGTACAGATTGACACTACCAGAAGTGTTGCTAGTCAAATCTTAAGACATAGATCATTTAGTTTTCAAGAATTTAGTCAACGGTATGCTCAAGTAGTTAATACACCCTCCCTTCCTAGCTTTAGACGCCAAGATACATCAAATAGACAGAATAGTATTGATGATCTTAATGAATTTACTCAACAAGAGTTTCAAATACGTACTCAAGACCTGTTTGATCAATCCTTAGCACTTTATAACGAAATGCTCTCCGCTGGTGTCGCTAAAGAGTGTGCAAGAGATGTTCTTCCCCTCTCAACACCTACTAAACTTTATATGAACGGTACTCTACGCTCTTGGTTGCATTATACTGCACTAAGATGCGCTAACGGGACTCAACTGGAACATCAATTGATTGCAACTGGCGTTAACGGTTTACTTAGAACTCATTTTCCCCTTGTTGCAGAGGCAATGTGGCCAAGTGAGCACGAACCGAGTGAGTGAAGGGCACGACGAAGGAGTGACCGATGCGAACGAGGGCTTGGTTGTGATCTATTACCTCGTAAAAAAATAACATAAATTTCTGAAGCCTATATCATATAAGTAATGCTGATAAAAACCCCCAAGGGGCATCAGTATATCTGATCGTTGCCGCTCGCTTCGCTCGCTCCCTTTCTCCATGATCATCATTATTATCATGCGGTGGCGAGCGCGTAGCGCGAGCGGATTAATTACTTGCGGTACGAATACGTATCGGTATTGATTGTTGATAATGATAATGATTCTCAAAACATCTGTATGCGCTCTACTTAGTAGCACGTATGCGTAACGTATGCGTAACGGTTACGTGTTAGCGCAGTAAGCAGACTGTCTACTACCCATTGACTTAGGTGTTGAGCTGTGTCATACTGTATTCATACCACGAGAGACAGAGTATGAGAGTCATTGAACAACAGATGATAGATGCAATCAAGCAACGTAAAGACTGGAAGAAAGATAATACTGCTGTATATTATGACAGCACGATAGGCATTACTTCAGTCCATCTACATTGTAATCACATTGCAAGCATTAGTGATGAAGAGGTTGAAGTATACGATGGAGGTTGGCAGACAACTACAACCAAGTCAAGGTTAAACGCTATCATCAACGGATTATGTGATGGGTATACATGTAGTGTATATCAACATAAGTTTGAATGGTTTATTACTGATGATAAGTTAATCCATCAGTTTGAGAATGGTTACACCTTTGCGAGGGTTTAATATGAAACTAAAAGAAGTCACATTCACGCTCAACGATGCACCAATCAAGACGCTGCTATGGTGTAACACAGTGCCAAAAGGTAAGCGTAACAAACCAGCTAAGATTAACGGTATTCAACATCACGAAATCAGTGAGTGAAACACCAGCCATTGTGAACCAATGTTACAACGTGAATCGTCACTCGTGTGACACTCGCGACTCTGTCCACCATCGCTTGACTTCTCCTCCAAACTCTGCCATAATAACAGTATGAACAAAACCACCACGCTTCTTCCCTTCATCCTTCTATCATCTATCATTGGTGATAATGATTCTCATTACATTGCACAGATATTCTCTTGTGGTATTGTTCCAATCGTTAAGCTGTCCACTACCGCTTGACTTCCTCTCCTCCATCTGCTATCATTAATACATGAACACACTTCCAACAGACTATGGCGACGAAGTCGTCACCTATTCACACCAACAGCTTGTCGATGCGTTACAAGCTGAGTATATCCAACTTATGCATGATGTTGAGCCTACTGACGATGACTTCACACTCGATGAGCATCTTGACTATCTCAACGCAATGACACACGCTGAGCTTGTTACTGAGACAGCTACAGACAATGAGAATCCTTTGTCTGAGTTTATGTACGCTTACAGCTAGTAAACTTTACCATCAGGGACATTAGTGAAACGGTATCACGACTGCCTGTCTCGCAGTTATCACGAGTTCAAATCTCGTATGTCTCGTTGATACTTTATGTATCAAACTATTCACCTTATTTCACATACACATGTTCACCTATCAATCATCTTCATTCATCAGCTACATCCGCACCAACGTACTTCGTGGCACGTGTGATGTACAGTTTAAGGATGGTAAGTTCTACACGTATACTAATGTATCACGTCGTGCATTGCTTAACCTTGAGCTTAACAAGTCTATGTCTCTTGGGTTCTGGTTCAACCGCAACCTAGTTGATACTGACTACTCACTGCTGTTTGATGTCAACAAAGCTTATCCCTTTGCTGCTTGATAGCATCAACACTTCTAACTATTCATTCACCTAGGTGCTGCTAAAGCACCACTAACTAATCACCATGTTTTTCAAGCCTAACACCATCGAATCTTCTACCATTCGTAACATCTTGCTCAACCCATCTACTAATCAAGTAATGGTACAATTTAAGAACAATGCTAAAACTTATCTTTATGATAATGTTGACGCCGATGGTATCGTTGACGTATTCTTTGGAGAGATTACATCAATGGGTAAGTTTGTTAATGCTTACTGCAAGGGCAATCTAACTACAGTCGTCGGCTGATTTATTGTCACTAATCAAACAACACATTCACAACACTATG
>Ga0209502_10004584_pt1 | contig 10302 bp, 15 predicted proteins | sample ArcticOcean_MG_C_10_FD_187442 | JGI IMG/M metagenome (GOLD analysis project Ga0209502, IMG submission 187442) | Marine microbial communities from western Arctic Ocean - ArcticOcean_MG_CB11_90 (SPAdes) (version 2) | ecosystem: Environmental > Aquatic > Marine > Oceanic | place: Arctic Ocean...
TTTTTTTTTTTTATTTTGCTTAATTTTGTTAGTATTTAATTTAACCAAGTCTACTGAGGTTTTTTTGTTATTTGACTTGGTCTTTATTTCCACTGTTAAATTTTTAGCAAAATATTCATTGAATTCTTTTCTATCAAGACACTTACGGTCACCACAAATATATGTTTTATTTGTAGTACCACAGGAAACAAAAAATAAGATAAATATTAAGTATATATATTTCATTTTAATCCAAGGTTTTCTTTATAACCATAAAGGAGGTTCATGTTCTGTATTGCTTGACCAGAAGCACCTTTTACCAAGTTGTCTATTGCTGAAAATATTACAATTTTGTTTTTATTTCTAGTTTTACAAACTGAAATATCACAATTATTTGTATTTAAAACATTTCCACTTCCAATAGGTGTGTTAATTTTTAATAATTTTATAAAGATATTTTTGGAGTGAGTTTTTTTAAGCTCTTTATAAACATCATAAATTGAAACATTTTTTTTCATCTTTAAATATATACACGAAAGTATACCTCTAAATGTTGGTAGTAAATGTGGATTGAAACTATAATCAAACTTATTGTTTAAAATTTTTTTAAACTGTTGGTCAAGTTCTGACATGTGTTTGTGTCTCTCAATCCCATATGCTTGAATTGATTTATCAATATTTTTATGGGTAAATTTATTTTTATAATTTTTTCCAGCGCCAGAGTATCCAGACTTAGAATCTATAATTATATTATTTGTTTCTATTAAAGATTTCCTCATAAGTGGTAAAAGAGGTAGCTGTATAGAAGTCGGGTAACAACCTGGATTAGATATAATTCTATACTTTTTAATTTTATTTTTTGTAAATTCAGGTATTGAATAAATAGATTGTTTTATCAAATCTTTCGCATTGTGTTTCAAAAAATACCATTTTTTATATTCTTTTGAATTTTCTATTCTAAAATCTGCAGATAAATCAATAAATTTTAAATGCTTGTGTTTAAAAAGTTTTTTTGTAATTTTTTGGGCTTCACCATTAGGTAAGGACAGATAGAGCAAATCAACAATATTCCAATTTACTTTTTTTAAATTTGAAATTTTAGGAAGTTTTTTTTTAATTCTTTTGTCGAATTTAGCAATGCTACTACCAATATTTTTTTGAGCACATAAATAGGAAATTTTAACATTCGGATGTTTTGAGAGGTAAAAAACCAAATCAAGACCAACAAAACCTGTAGCTCCTGCAATAGCAATATTGAGTTTATTTTGTAACATAAATATTTATATCACTGATGATATAAATAATAAATTTAAATGATCTATCTCTTAGAAAACTGGAAGCTTCTTCTTGCTTTTGCGCGACCATATTTTTTTCGCTCAACAACTCGAGAATCTCTAGTCGTTAACTTCTCTTTTTTCAACGTAGATTTCAGGTTCTCATCATGAAGAACAAGTGCCCTAGATAGTCCGTGTATAATAGCCCCAGCTTGACCTGAAAGACCTCCTCCTTTTACGGATGCTCTCACATCGTAAGAAGTAGAAACTTCTGATATTTCAAGAGGACGCATAACTATAATTTGATGAACTGGTCTTTTAAAATAATCGCTCATTTTTTTTCCATTCACGTGAATGCTACCAGAACCTTTTTTGACCCATACTTTAGCTATGGATCTTTTTCTTCTCCCGGTGGCATATTTACTATCTTTAAAATCTAATTTAATTTTTTTAGGTGAGATATTTTTTACTGAAGCTTGAGTTTCCATTAATTCCTTACTGTATTTTTTTTATTCAATTCCTTAAAGTTTACAACTGTAGGATTCTGCACTTCATGCGGGTGCTTGTCACCATTATATATTTTCAGTTTTGTTAATTGTTTTTTAGCTAGAGGTCCCCCTGGTAACATTCTTTTGACGGCAAGTTTTAATATATCTTGTGTTTTGTCTTTTCCAGTTAATCGTTCGGGTGTATATGTTTTGATACCACCTGGATGTCCAGTGTGTCTGTAATAAATTTTATTTCTAAATTTTTTTCCTGTAAATTTCATTTTATCAATATTTGTAACTACTATGAAGTCACCATTATCCATGTGAGGATTAAATGTTGCTTTATTCTTGCCTCTAAGAACTTTTGAAATATAGGCAGCTAGTCTTCCAACTACTGCGTCTTCAGCATTAATCAGATACCAATCGTTTTTAATCTCTTTTTTTTTAATAAATGGTGTCATGTAAATTATGGCGATAAATACTAACAATGGTTAATAATGTCAATTGAATTTAGTATATGTAGTGTGGCATTTGTTATAAATAAGCAAGTATTAGGTACGTATTGAACTATAGTAAAGTTTTAAAGTAGTAATTACTAAAAATATACTTGATATTTGGTGCAATGAAGCAAGATAGATACTACCACCCGTTATTAGGACAGAGATACCTAGTATAATTTGAATTAATATTATTAAGAAGAAAATAACAAAATTGACGTACATCTTTGTATCTTTTTTTTTAACTATATTAAATCCAAGATAGATAGATAAAAAAAATATTAAATATGCAATATTCCTGTGAAAAAACTGAACAACACTAGGTAGGTTAAAGTTAAAAAGATTTTTCAACATAGTATCATCCGGAAAATAATTTCCATTCATCAGCGGCCATGTTTGATATATTTTACCAGCGTCAAGACCTGAGACAAAAGCTCCCATAATAATTTGTGTGTATATTAAAGATAGTAAAAAAAAATATACGTTATACCCATTAAATTTAAAAAAAAATTTCTCCGTTTTGTTTGTTGAATTTAATAAGGTCCAAAATAATGACGACAAAATAGAAAATGCAATAAACAAATGTATAGAAAGTCTATAATGACTAACAGTAACATTTTCTGTTAGTCCACTTATAACCATATACCAACCAATTATACCTTGAGCTAAAATTAAAATAAAAATTTTTGTTAAAAGAATAATTTTTGTTTTATTAAGAAAATTGATTAATACGAAAAATAAAAAAGGTATCAAAAAGAAAATACCTATAAAACGTGCCAGTAATCTATGAGCATATTCCCATAAAAAAATATATTTAAATTCGTCTAGTGTCATACTGCTATTTAGGAATGAATATTGAGGTATTTTTTTATATAAATCAAAATATTCAACCCATGCATCAGGACCTTTAGGTAAAAACACCCCCTTAAATAATTCCCATTCAGTGATAGAGAGACCAGAATCTGTCAATCTGGTCATACCACCAACGATTATAATAGAGCTAACTAGAAATATGAGACTTATTAACCAAATATGAAAAATTGTATTATAGTTTTTATTTTTTAACATTATAAACTTAATATATATTTTATTAATTAATTAAACATAATATAAATGTCGCTATGATTAGTCCTGGTATTAAAAAAATTAGAATAAAGCTCGACAAGATTGACACCAAACTCCTTTTAATTATAAAAAAACGTACAAAATTAGTTAATGAAATAGTTGGACTTAAAAAAAACAAAAAAGAAATAGTAGATCAGAAGAGAATAAATTTTATTTTAAAAAAAATAAAAAAAAAATCAATTGAACTTAAAATTGACCCTCTTATAACTGTCGCTATTTGGAAACAAATGATTAAGTCATTTATTAAATATGAATATAAAAAATTTAAAAAATAATTTTTTATTTACTGTGCGGAGGTAATTTTTTTTCTACAAAAATTTCATGTTTTCTTGTTACGGGATTATATTTATTAACCCTTAATTTATCTTTAACTTTTTCTCCCTTTGTTGGTTTTCTCGTGTAGTAGAAAAATGCACTATTAGGATTTGCTTCTGGTACTAATCTTACTTTTATGTGAGTTTTTTTTGCCATTTAGTTTTTTAAATTTTTAATTTTATCTAAAATTTTTTTTGATTTATATATAATCTTTTTTTTGTAATATTCAGCTTTTATACTCGATGCGTTTCTATCGTCAAGTTTTATTAGATTTTCATTCATAGCCATTATTGCTCCGTTTATGGTTAAACCTTGTTTTTTTAGTAAATAATAAATTATTCTTATCACTTCAACATTTTTTGGGGAATAATATCTTCTTCCGCCAGCCAATATTGTTGGCTTTAATTGTTTAAATTTAGTTTCCCAAAACCTTATCGTATGTGTTGAGGGTTTTTTAGTCTTAGAATTTATTAAGTCAAATTTCAAAGCAATTTCAGAAATACTTAACAGTTTAATTTTTTTTTTATACATAATTATTAATCTTTGACTTTAATTTTTTTGATGCTTTGAATGTAGCTACAGTTCTTGGTAGAATTTTATACTCTTTTTTGTTTTTTGGGTTTCTTCCAGTTCTTATTTTTTTTTTATGGAGTGTAAAAACACCAAAATTTTTGATTTTAATCTTTTTATTCAAAAGCAAGTTAGTAGTAATTATATTAATTAAATCAGTGACAATTTTTGTAGAATAAGAAAGAGGAATACCAATATTAAGAAAGATATTTCTAGCAATATCCTCTTTTTTTGAATTATTACGATTGTTTGTTGCCGTTACCATGGCTTAAATTATTTTTAATTTTACTCATAAGATCACCTTTAATTATACGATAACATAAATCAATTGAATAATAAAAACCAATAGCATCTGTTGCTCCATGACTTTTAACAACTGGTCCTTTTAAACCTAAAAAAATGGCTCCATTAAATTTTCTAGGATCTAATTTCGATTTAAATTTTTTTAAAGCAAAATAAGAAAATAAAATTGAAAATTTAGCCAATAAAGTTTCTGTTAGTGATTCTTTTAATGAGTCGGTAACAAATTTTGCAGTTCCTTCAGCAGTTTTTAACGCAATATTTCCAGTAAAACCATCTGTTACAATTACATTGGAGTCACCATTAGTGATTTTATTTCCTTCTATAAACCCATCAAATTGAAAATCTCCATACTTACTTAATTCTTTTAATTTAACATAAGCTTTTTTTAAAGTTTCAGTACCTTTGATTTCTTCAGATCCAATATTTAATAATGCAACTTTAGGAGAATCTTCGGGAAAAAGTGCTTTATATAAAGCCGCTCCCATTTCTGAGAAGTCAACTAGATTTGTATCGTCACACTCCACGTTAGCACCAAGATCTAAAACTACATTCATATTTTTTTTATTAGGCCATAACCCTGCTAATGCTGGCTTGCTCACAGAGTCGATTGTTTTTAGTAGCATTCTTGAAACAACAAATAACACACCCGTATTTCCTGCAGACAATGTTATGTTGGAATTAGATACTGTTTGTGAGTTGATAGCATTCCACATGCTGCTATCTTTAGAATTTTTAATAGCTGCTAATGGCGTTTCTTCGTCAGAAACAACTGTTGATGAATTAAAAATTTCATAGGAATTACTGGAAACTTTATGTTTGTCTAGTTCTCTAATTATTAAATCACGATCACCATAAATATTGAAAAAAAAATCTTTTTTTTTTTTATTTTTTTTTAAAAAAATTGAAACGCCTTCAATGTTTTTTGCAGGAGCGTTTTCGCCTCCCATTGCATCAATGGCAATTATAATTTTGTTGTTCATGGTTTTGATTTGGTAGAAGTCTATACGTCTAAGATTTTTTTTCCGTTATAAAAACCGGTTTTTAAATCGACATGATGAGACAGTCTGTATTCGCCACTTTTTTTATCTTCAATAATATTGATAGATTTTACGCGATGATGAGATCTACGCATATTTCTTTTTGACGGGGTGGTTTTACGTTTTGGAACAGCCATGAAATTATTGATATTTAAAATTAATTTGTCCTTTTAACATACTATTGTTCTCTAATTCAAAGCAAAAATCGTAAAAATGCCGAAAATAATTGAGTAAATTATCATTTAATTGCTTTGGTTCTTCTGATTGAGGCACTAAATAGTTTGTGACAATGTTTTTATTAATAGTTTTAGATGCTTTTACTTTAATAAGTATGTCGTAAAAAATTCTTAAAAGTTCTTTCATTTTTTTATTAACCATAACGTCACCATAACCTAGTTCTCTTATGTGATATTCAATATTTAAAAAAATATTATCAAAAATATCTTGGGGAAAGTCTTTCTTTCTCTCTTTAAAAATAATGAGGATTAAAGACATGTGTATAAAAATTAAGTTAATTCTTGTCTCAAAATTATCTTTTAACTGGTTTTTTTTATAAAAATTAATATTACGTGATAAATCAACTAATTTGTTGTAAAGCTTGTTTGAATGACTTTTATAAATAGAAAACATAATAAAATTGTTTATATCATGTTTTTTTCTTTTTTTTTAATTAACTGTCAATTTAAAGACCCAAACAAGCCTCACGGGATAAATTTTCTAGAAAATAGAGAAAGTATTTTAATAGTTGGGGAGACTAACAAAAATGACGTTATAAAATTAATTGGAAACCCCCACTCTGAATCTATTAGAAATGAAAATACTTGGATATATTTTGAAAGAAAAATTTCTAGAGGTAAGCTGATCAAATTAGGTCAAAATGTACTTGAGCGAAATAATATCTTAGAACTAACATTTGATAAATATGGCGTATTAAATAATAAAAAATTGTATAAAAAAAATGATATGCAGGTTGTTAAATACTCTAAGAATACAACTAAGAACAATGTTACACAACGTAGCTTTGTTGGAAAATTCTTGTCTAGTGTAAAAGAAAAAATGTACGGAAATAGAAAAAAATCTAATGAGCAATAACTGCAAGAAGAAGTAAAGCAACAATATTAGTAATTTTGATCATTGGATTAACTGCAGGTCCTGCTGTATCTTTGTAAGGATCACCAACTGTATCACCTGTAACAGCAGCTTTGTGTGCTTCTGAACCTTTACCACCAAAGTTTCCATCTTCAATATATTTTTTTGCATTATCCCATGCCCCTCCACCTGCTGTCATTGAAATAGCTAAAAACAATCCTGTTATAATAACACCAAGTAGCATTGCCCCCAAAGTTGAAAGGGCAGCACTCATTCCTCCAATTGGTAAAATAATAAAGTATAAAATAATCGGAGAAAGGACTGGTAATAAAGAAGGAATAATCATTTCTTTAATAGCCGCTTTGGTTAAGAGATCTACGAGTTTTCCATAATCGGGTTTTCTAGTTCCTTTCATAATACCTGGAATTTTTTTAAACTGTCTTCTTACTTCAACTACTACAGCGCCGCCTGCTCTTCCTACTGCTTGCATTCCCATTGATCCAAAAAGATAAGGTAACATTCCACCTACCAGTAAACCAACTACAACGTATGGATTCGATAAATCAAAACTAACTTCTATACCTTCTAATGCTGAGCCTTTAACACCAGAAAAAAATTTAATATCTTCTGTGTAAGCGGCAAATAAAACTAACGCACCTAATCCCGCAGAGCCTATGGCGTAACCCTTAGTAACTGCTTTTGTTGTGTTTCCTACAGCGTCTAACGCATCTGTAGTTTTTCTTACAGATTTTGGAAGTTTTGCCATTTCTGCAATTCCACCTGCATTATCTGTTACAGGTCCATAAGCATCTAATGCTACAACCATACCAGTTAAAGCAAGCATAGATGTAACCGCTATGGCAATTCCAAAAAGACCTGCAATATTATTTGTATATAAAATTCCAATTACTATAATTAAAGCAGGAACCGCTGTTGCTTCCATGGAAACTGCTAATCCTTGGATAACATTTGTTCCGTGTCCTGTTGTAGATGATTTAGCAATTGATCGAACAGGTCGATAATTAGTACCTGTATAATATTCTGTAATCCAAATTAACAAGCCAGTTATGACTAATCCAGCAGCTCCACAAATATATAAATCTAAACCAGTAAAACTTTTGTTTGATACATTAAATACAGTTTCTAATCCCAAAATAGAATCGGTAACGGGATATAAAATAAAAAGAGACAAAACTGCTGTTACTATGAATCCTTTGTAAAGTGCGTTCATAATATTTTTAGTTTTCCCGAGTCTTACGAAGAAAGTTCCAGCAATAGATGTAAGAATACAAGATCCACCAATTGCTAACGGGTAGACCATCATGTTAGCGTTACTTGAAAAGAAAATTGAAGCTAAAACCATTGTAGCAACAATTGTTACAGCATAAGTTTCAAATAAGTCTGCTGCCATACCCGCGCAATCACCAACATTGTCACCAACATTGTCAGCTATTACCGCTGGGTTTCTTGGGTCATCTTCTGGAATACCAGCTTCAACTTTACCAACTAGATCTGCGCCTACATCAGCTCCTTTTGTAAAAATACCCCCACCTAATCTTGCAAAAATAGATATTAGTGAAGCACCAAATCCTAAAGCTACTAACGCATTTATAATTTCTCTTCTATCTACGTTTAAATCGATTAAAATGAGATAATAAATTGCAATTGATAAAAGAGCTAATCCCGCAACAAGTAATCCTGTTATTGCACCTGATCTAAATGCCATCGTTAAACCTGACTGTAAACTTTTTCTTGAAGCTTCAGCTGTTCTAACATTTGCTTTAACTGAAATTAGCATGCCAACGTAACCAGCTATACCTGAAAGTGTAGCTCCAATAAAATATCCCAATCCAACTAATGGACTAAAAAAATAACTTACTATAGCCAAGACAACAACACCGACAATAGCAATAGTAATATATTGTCTTTTTAAATATGCCTTTGCGCCTATTTGAATTGCTTCAGCAATTTCTTGCATTTTAGCATTACCAGGGCTAGCTTTTAAAATTTGTTTAGAAAGCAAATAGCTATAAAAAACCGCTACCAAGCCTGTAAAAATTATTACGTAAAGTAGTTCATTAATTGAATTCATAAGATTTTGCATAAATGACAAAAAAAATCATTAAAGGCAAGAAATACTTTGCGATATTGTTAATTTAAAACTGTATAAATTAAAGAGGTTTTCTTATGCTTTTAGATATTTTATCCAATATTGCGTTTATAAATTTAATTTGCGCTTTTTCGAGGAAAAACTCTGAAGTTTTAACATACTCATTAATTATAACTTTTGTTGGGTTGTTTTGCTTATACATGAGCTCAAAAATTCCAGCAAATATTATAATTTTTACTAATTTATCAGTTCTTTTTAGATCTAAATCATCTGGTATATGCTTATTAATTGTATCTATTATTAAATCATTTCGCTCAATAGTTCCCTCCACTACATCTTTGATAAATTTTTTATACTGACTTTTAGGGTATTCAATATCAGCATCAGAGTTTAAAGCATTTCCATAAAGTTTTTGAATAACTCTAACTCTTGGTGTTACATTTTTTTTATTATTCGACATTGATCACATCACAAACTGCCAAGACTGCCTCAAGCCCCTTTATTGATCTTGCCTTGGCTTGCTGTTTATTTACACAAGTGAGAATCGCATTACCGACAGGTTTTTTGTATAATATTGAGAGCTGAATTAGGCCGTTGGTAATTGCTGTTGAAATAAAATCAAAATTTGGAGTCTCTCCTTTAATAATTGATCCAATGGCAATAAAACCGTCATATTTTTTTATATTTCTTGAAATTGTAACCGGTATTTCAAATGCGCCAGGCACTTCAAGAATTTTAAAAAAAATTTTTCTTTTGGTCAGTTCTTTAACAGCACTCTGTAGTAATTTAGCAGTATTGTTGTATTTAGATCTGACAATACAAATTTTTATTTTTTGTTTCATTATATTATTTCTTGTTTAGTAATCTTAATTCCATATCCATCAAGACCAATAATTTTTTTATTGGACCTGGATACTAGTACCATATTTCTAATTTTTAGATCTTTAATTATTTGAGCTCCAATTCCATAGTATCTTAAAATATTTGTACTTTTTACAGACTCATCTTTATTAGATTTAGAGGTTTCATTTTTGATTATAATTAAAGCAAAGTTACTGAACTGACAAAGGTATTTTATAGATTTTATAAAGATACTATTTTTTAAGTTTTCTAAACTATTAAACTTTTTAATAGAAATTACGCGGACTCTAGAAGGTTTACTAAAACTAAACTTGCCCCTAGTAATTGCTAAATGATTTAAATTATCAAGTTTATTTTTAAATATATTTAAATCAAATTCTCCAAGTTTTTTAATTTTTATTTTTTTATTTGTAATTTTTGAAATTAATTTTTCATTTTTAAGTCTATAAGATATTAGGTCTTCAATACTTGCTATTTTAAGTTTATGTTTTTTGGCAAACTTCAATAGATCATCGAACCTCGCCATTCTACCATCTTCATTCATAACCTCGCAAATGACGGAACTAGGATTTAGTCTTGCTAGTTTTGAGATGTCTACAGATGCCTCTGTATGCCCAGCTCGTTCAAGGACACCACCGCTGCGGGCCACTACAG
>Ga0209502_10004601_pt1 | contig 10282 bp, 10 predicted proteins | sample ArcticOcean_MG_C_10_FD_187442 | JGI IMG/M metagenome (GOLD analysis project Ga0209502, IMG submission 187442) | Marine microbial communities from western Arctic Ocean - ArcticOcean_MG_CB11_90 (SPAdes) (version 2) | ecosystem: Environmental > Aquatic > Marine > Oceanic | place: Arctic Ocean...
ACTTTATATATTTATCTGATTTCAATGGTATATCATATTTTATTAATATTGATTCTGGTGGAAAAACTCTAAAGTTTTTATTTTCCAAAAGAAAATTTTCTACGATTAACTCATTCTCTTGCTTTAATAAACTGCATGTAGCATAGATTAGATGTCCTCCAACCTTACATAATTTAGATGCTGCATTAATTATTAGCTTTTGCTTAATGTTTAATTGTTCCACAGATTCAAGCGAGTGTTTCCATTTCAAATCTGGGTTTCTTCTTAAAGTGCCTAGTCCTGTGCAGGGAGCATCAACAAGAACTTTATCAAACTTTTCACGTAATCTTTTTATCTTAGTATCGTTTTCATGCATTATTTTATGGGACATAATATTTGATGCGCCCGATCTTTTTAACCTTTTTTTCAAATTGGCTAATCTATTCTCTGAAATATCAAAAGCGTACAATCTGCCAGTATTTTTCATCATTGCAGAAAGTGCTAATGTTTTTCCTCCAGCCCCCGCACAGAAATCTGCGACCATAGAACCCCGTTTTGGATTAACTAAGAAAGATAATATTTGGCTTCCTTCATCCTGGACTTCAATTATCCCATCTAAAAATAAATTACCCCTCTGAATTGATGTTCCTCTTGGTAAAGAAATACATATTGGAGATATATTAGTTTTAACTATTTTTTCTTTTAAGTCTGGAAAGTTAATGATTAAGTCATCAATAACTTTTGAAGTACTCTTTTCTTTTAGCAAGTTAACTCTTAAGTTAAGATTAGCTGGACTTAACAGACTCTTTGCTAAACTAATTGCTGATTGCTCACCATATTGGTCCAATAAGCTTTTCCAAAGCCAATCAGGCATGCTCAGCTTTGAGGCCCACCCCTCAATGTTGACTTTATTAGCCTTTTGTTCCTTAAGCCATGTTAAATCTTGATCATCAATAAAATTAGATAGCTCTCTTATACTTTTACCCAGAACTAACATCATATAAATTAAAACTAATTTTCTCGGATTCTCTTCACTTATATTTTCAATTAAATATCGTCTATTTCGTATTACACCGTAATATAATTCTGAAAGATCTGATCTATCATGACTTCCAAGATGTCTATTATTTTTGAAAAACATACTTAATTGACGATCAGCAGGACCTGAATATAAAAAATGTTCTTTTAAAATTTCTGAGCATGCTTTTATTATTATTTTATTCATTAATTTTCTTTATTTTTAAAGTTTCTATTTTTTGAATAATGGAGCTTAAGTCATCTTCAGTGATTGAAATTTTCACTGGTAAATACCCATATTTTTTTGCTAACCATAAATCGATTCTTTCCGGACTCTGATAATTAAATTTTGCTACATGTAGAACATCAAGATTACCTAATTTAGTATCTATCTTTACTTCGTCAATATAGTGATAATTATAAATTTTAAAAACTTTAGCATTAGTTATTGGTATTTGCATTTTATTTAATGGATCTAAGAACATAAATTGAAACATAAAACTTAGCTGATCTTGTGCCTGATTTATTAAACCATACTTATTGGAAGTTTTATTTCTATTTATGGTTAGAGTTTTACCTTTCCAATCAAATAATGCTTCTGAAGTTTTCTTTTTTCCATGGCTATATAAATAATAGTCTGGTCTTAACCCTAATATATCTATTGATCCTCTGCTTTTTTGTATTAATGGTTTTGAGTAAAAAAATGAGCTTATTCCTTCTGCCTTGGCTTCATAGTAAATTTCATAATTATTCTTATTAACTTTATAATCAATTCCTAAACTACCAACTTTTGAAATTGCATTTTTTTTATTATTCATAATAACTTGGTCATCAACACCGAATGGCCTTATTTTACTTATTGCCCCCTTATTTGGTCCAAGATCATGAAAAACCTTATAAATTATTTCGATTGATTTTATTAGCTCGCCATAGATTTGCTCTTCGGTAGGCTCATTAATATCTCTGACTGGTTCACATAATTTACAATATTTTTCTTCTTTCACATTCTTTCTAGTATTCAAACTTTTTTTTAGTTTTTCACTGACTTCTTGATTTATATTTTTTTGCGGGGCCAAATTATCTTTACTTACTTCTGGAGGCATTTGGACTAATTGAATTTCGAGTCTTTTATCATTCTTAATATTAAATTTTATATTTGATAAGAATATAAAATGTATCCCAATTGAAATAAATATTCCATATATTAAAATACGGTTTCTCATCTATTTTTTATTTGACTGGTAATAAATTGGTTTTTACTAAAATTTGCTCTATATTAATCCCAATATCTGTCTTAATTTCAATCTTTAATGGAATTCTATATGGCTTTCTTAAGATCCATAAATAATGTGTTGAGTTACTTTTTCCTTTTATCTCACCTTCATAAACATCTGCCTCTAGACTGCCATAAATAGTTTTAATGAATTCACGTCCAACACTATTGTATTCATATGTCCGACTTTTTTTCCCGTCAACTACTTCAAAAATATAATTTTTTTTACTTAGAGATTCAAAATTAAATTGATATAAATAAGTTAGAACATCATAATGCATCTTTTTAAGTACAATATTTTTAGTTTCTTGCTTGTACGTTAATTTTACTTGCTTATCTTTAGAATCAAATACTGCCAAAATATTCTTTTTTGGCTTCTTCTTATTCTTTAATTCAAATATTTGTGGTGAAAATCCATCTATACTTAATTCACCTTTGCTGACAACCTCCCTATCTCCTAATAGCTTCAAAATACCTTCTGCTTTTGTTATAGCCTTTATTTCATATTCATTATTTTTTTGATTAAAATCTACAATTACTCTACCTAAATTATTACTTTTTTGTAATAGCTGATATTCGCTATGAAAATTCTTCGGAAATAATTTAGCCCCTACGCTGAATGAGCATAGTAAAAATATTACGGTCCATAAGTATCTAAATAATTTCAGACTGAGGTTCATTTAGATCTCTATTGGCTATTTGCCCAAGCACAAATACAGTTTCACCATTTTTTTCTAAAATTTTTATTGCCTCATCTTTATCATTTGGATTTGCAATCACTATCATACCTATCCCACAGTTAAAAGTTTTATATAGCTCTTCATCACCAATATTTGCTTTTTCCTTAAGCCACTTAAATATAGGAGGCATTACCCATGAGTCTTTTTTAATTACTGCTTTGTGATTTTCTTTCAATACTCTTGGAATATTTTCGTATATTCCACCACCTGTAATATGAGCAAGTCCATGAATCTTTATCTTCCCTATTAAATTTAGAATTGATTTAACATATATCTTTGTTGGTGCCATTAAGACATCTGAAAATGTTTTGCCTTCAAAATCTTGTGTGAGATCAATATTTTCTTTGTCTAAGATCTTCCTTATTAATGAATATCCATTGGAATGAGGACCGGAGGATGCTATACCAATTATTACATCGCCATCTGAAATATTATTACCATCAATAATTTTTTTTCGGTCAACTGCCCCCACACAAAATCCAGCTAAATCATACTCTCCTTCTGAGTACATGCCTGGCATCTCTGCTGTTTCTCCACCCACCAAAGCACATCCTGCAAGTAAGCATCCGTCAGAAATTCCTTTTATAACTTCAGTAGCCATTTCTACATCTAATTTTCCACATGCAAAATAATCTAGGAAGAATAGAGGCTCAGCTCCCTGTACTAAAATATCATTTACGCACATTGCTACTAAATCTTGCCCAATAGTATTGTGAGTATTCAGATCAAATGCTAATTTAAGCTTCGTACCAACTCCATCAGTTCCAGAAACTAATACAGGATTTTTAAACTTTTTAGGTATCTCAAATAGTGACCCAAAGCCACCGAGCCCTCCCATCACTTCTGGTCGATTTGTAGCCTTTGCATATGGCTTTATATTTGATACTAGTCTATCTCCTGCTTTTATATCTACACCGGCATCTTTATAAGAAATAGAATTTTTTTTATTGTTAGAATCTTGAGACAATTTTATTTACCCTCTGGAATATTGAATACTTTACGTATAATATAATTTTAACTGAATTTAGTGCCAATAGATAATTCTCATATACTGATAATCTTATGGAACAACTCTTACTTAATATTAAATTACCTATACAAAAGACATTTGAGAACTTTGTTATCGGAGATAATAAAGAATGTTTTGATTCATTAATAAATTTTATTTTACCTAATAATGATATATTTTTTATTTATATTTGGGGGGAGAAAGGTTGTGGAAAGTCTCACTTGGCTGAAGCAATTAAACATAAAAATATTACAATAATAGAAGATATTGACCAAGCTAGTCAAAGTAAGCAGATTGAAATTTTTAATCTTTACAATGCTCACAAAGCAGAACATAAGAAATTATTAGTTACAGGAAATAATAACCCTAATGAAATGATGTTAAGGGATGACTTAGCTAGTCGTTTAAGTTGGGGTTTAGTCTACAAGCTAAATCTACTCACAGATATTGAAAAAAAAGAGGCTTTAAAACAATACTCTAAAGACAGGGGCCTTAATCTTAAAATTGAAATTATTGAATACTTACTGCGATACAACAAAAGAGATCTTCATTCACTCATTGCAACTTTAGAAGCTCTAGACCGTTGGTCACTTAAAACCAAACGATCTATTACTATCCCGCTTCTTAAAGAAATGAATCAAGAAAATTTATTTAAATAAATTAAATTTTTCCTACTAAATCTAACGATGGTTCAAGTGTTTCAGATCCTGGTTTCCAGGCTGCAGGACAAACTTCATTTGGATTGGCTGCAATATGTTGTGCCGCTTGAACCTTTCTAACTAAATCAACTGCAGAGCGTCCTATGCCTAAATCATTAACTTCAGCTGTTTTAATTATACCTTCAGGATTGATAACGAAAGTACCTCTTAATGCTAATCCTTCTTCTTCAATCATTACATCAAAGTTTCTAGCTAATATGCCTGTTGGATCTCCAATCATTGGAAATCTTATTTTTTTTATTGATTCAGAAGAATCATGCCAAGCCTTATGACTAAAATGGGTATCTGTAGAAATGGCATAAACCTCGACATTTAATTTTTTAAGCTGTTCATAATGGTCTGCAAGATCACTTAATTCTGTTGGGCAAACAAAAGTAAAGTCTGCTGGGTAGAAAAAAATTATGGACCAATGTCCTTGTAAATCTTGTTCTGTGATGTCTATAAATTCTCCGAATTCATCTTTTGCATGATAGGCCTTAGTACTGAAAGCTTTAATGCTAGTATTTATTAGTGAACTCATTATAAATTTCCTTTTTAGTTTTGATCAAAGAGACATCTTAAGGAAATTATTTAATTTGTATAATTAATTATATATATATAATTAATAAATAATTATTATCATAAATTTTCTTTACTTATTTCATAAATTTCTTTTTCCCTTTGAAGCTGTTTTAACCGTGCTTCAACCCTAGATTTTTCATAAAAATTACCATCTCTAGCTCTTGTCGCCATATCCATCTGGACTATGGCTTCCTGTAAATCATAACTATAATAAAATGATTCTGCAAGACTCTCATATTGTAAAACTTCACTTCCATTTAACGAGTATGCTTTTGCTAGTAATCTATATATCTCTGGATCTTTCTGAAAAATTTTTACATATTTTTCTAAAAATTTAATGGCTTCATTTATAGATTTAGTTTGAATAAAATAATTTGCCAACGCATAAATAAATGCTCTGTAATTTGGATATTTAGTAAGTGCTTTTTGTATTGCTATGAACGCAGCATCGGTATTGCCTTTTTTAAGTAAAATTTCAATATTTAATTGTTCAATCATTGGGTTCTGAATATTTTTACTCTTAATCCATTCCAATTCGCTGGTTGCCTCTTTTAAATTATTGTTTATTAAGTAAGCATACGAGAGTGCATACCTCTCTCCCAATTCGTTTGCATAAGTTTTATTTTTTACATTGCTTTCTAATTGACTTCTTATGGATTTTTTTTCTTGCAGAAATACTTTAATTTTTGCTTTTACAAAATGAAAGCTTGGGTCATCTAAGCGTTGTTTATATGGGTATTCTTTTAAGCGATCTTCAATATCACTAATACGTTCTGAAGTTATTGGATGTGTTCTTAGAAAAGATGGAGCTGCACCTGATGAATAACGGTTTCCTTTATGCAAAGTTTTAAAAAAATCAATCGAGCCTCTCACATCAAAACCTGCTTTATTGAGGATCACTAAACCAACACGATCTGCTTCTTTTTCATTCTCCCTAGTAAAATCTAATACAGTTTGAACTCCTAGTGCTTGTGATGCTGTTAATGCTCCTCTTGCCAAATCCGGATTTGATCTTGCCAATAATAATGCTAATCCTATTCCAAGATATGATTTAAAGGAATCTTTTTGAACTTTTCCTATTAGCCTAGCTAGGTGGCGTTGAGTAATATGTGCTATCTCGTGACTTATTACGCTAGCAAGTTCTGATTCAGAATTAGCTGACAAAATAAGCCCAGTATGAATCCCAACAACACCCCCCAACATTGCAAACGCATTAATTGATCGATCATTAACTATAAAAAATGTTATCTTACTTCCTGAGTAATTACTAGATCGTACTAATTTATTAGTTAAGCTATGTAAATAATCTTCAATTTCAACGTCATTAATCACAGACTTACTTTGATGGACCTGTTGAAGGATTTGATTTCCAATAATTCTTTCTTCTTGAGCTCCAATTATTGTTTCGCTATAATCCCCCAAATCTGGTAACTCATTAGCAAAGCATAAGTTGGTAATCAAAAAAATACAAAAGAAAAGCTTTTTCATAGATTTATTTAAAGTTATTATGATGTTTAATGCTTAAAATATTTATTATAAACCTATGCTCTCACATATAGATAAGAATGGTAATGCCAAAATGGTCGATATATCTGAAAAACAAAATACAGTTAGGGTTGCAATTGCATCTGGCTATATTAAATTAAATCAAGAAACTATTAGTTTGGTTGAAATTGGTAATCTAAAAAAAGGAGATGTATTAACTGTTGCGAAAATTGCAGCGATCCAAGCATCAAAAAAAACATCGGACTTAATTCCCCTTTGCCATAATATCAATTTAAATGGTACTGATATTGAATTTAAAATAGCTAATAATGAAAAAAAAATTTACTGCCAATCAACTGTTCGTTGTTCTGGTAATACAGGCGTTGAGATGGAGGCACTAACTGCTGTTTCAGTGGCACTTCTTACCATATACGACATGTGTAAAGCTTCTGATAAAAATATGATGATCTCAGAGATTAGATTATTAGAAAAACATGGTGGTAAATTAGGGTCGTGGATAGCGAAAGATTAAAAGAAAATAGAATTACCTTAATTGCTTAATAATCTTATTTGCAATAGTTTTTGGCTTAATGTTATTAATTTCATAATTTTTATCTTGCATCCATAATGCATCGTCACTCCAGGGGCTATATCTTTGAGGCTCACCTACACCAAAAATTGTGAAAGATTTTGTTCTTACAGCACTTGCAATATGGCCTAGTCCAGAATCGTTACCAACAAAAAAATTTGACTCTTTGATAATTGCAGCTGTTTCTAAAAGGTCGTAATTACCACAACAATCAATTACTGCACCTTTATATCGTGAAATAAATTCTTTTGATAAAGCAGCATCTTTTTGATCTCCAACAAGAACAACCACACTAAAAAATTCTTTTAAATATTTTGCTAAATCAATAAATTTAGAAATATGCCAAATTTTTCCTTCAAAATTTGCACCTAGGCCTAATGTTAAAGATCGGTTATTTGAATATTTTGTAAAAATTTTTCTTGCAATTTCAGATTCGTATTTTGAAAGCCAAATATTTGTTAAAGGAGGCCTCTCATCAATAATTTTCTTAATTGATAAAAAATGTTTTTCAGCACTATTGATGCTTAGACTTGAATTATTTGATACCTTAAAAAATTTTTGGTTTGATTTTACAAAGTATAGAAGTACATCAGATCTTAAATCAACTGCTAAATCATAACTCTCTTGCCTTAATTTTTTAATTAAAGATAAGAGCCCACACAATCCTAAGCCCTTATCTTTTTCAATAAAATTATTCATGTATGGGCAGTATTTAAATAATATCCTAGAGCGCTTATCTCCAACAATATCAAAAAGTGCATTAGGATATTTAAAATGTAATGATTCAAGAGTTGGTGTTGTTAAAATTGCATCTCCTATATTTGATAATGTTATAAACAAAATTTTTGTAATGTCTTTATCGTTTTTAATTTGTTTCATAATTTAATCTAAATAGACTTCTTTTTTTGTGTCTCATAGCCTTTATACTTATCGTAATTCCACAAATACTGCTCTGGAGCTTTCTTAATTATCTCTTCTAATGCTTTATTTAGCTTTCTCGGACTAGAAATATTCCTTGAAGGTATAGCTTTAAAATGAATCTTAAATCCTTTCCCAATATCTAACCTCTCGCCAAAAGTCATTATTACTGTCGCTCCAGTTTTTTTAGCTAATCTGCTAACTAAAACCATTGTAAAGGCTGGTCGGCCAAAAAATTCTGCCCATTCTCCTTCTCCTTTATTTGCTACTTGATCTGGAAGTATACCAACAGCCTCATTATTATTTAAAGATTTTAAGATTAGCTTAATTCCAGTATTATTTGTGGGGGCTAAAGTCTGAAAACCTTTTTTTCTTCCATCTTTAATCAACTTTTCTAGCCACTTTTTCCGGGGGGGCCTATATAAAACAGTGAGTGGATATTTTGAACCATAATAAATAGATGCAATTTCATAACAACCTAAATGAGGCGATATAAAAATTATGCCTTTCTTTCTTATATGCGCTTTATGTATTTCATCTAAACCTTGAACCTCTTTGACCCAACTTAAAACTCTTGATTGCTGGCTTGACCATATTGCCAAGCTCTCCATTATAGTTTTTCCTGTTTCACGAATATTCTTATTTATTGCTTTATTTAAACTTACCGGATTTTTATAAATATTTGAACGAGTTAAATTTTCTATCAATAGAAATCTACTTTCCTTATTGGTCATATGAAAAATATAACCAATCAAAATACCTATTACTTGTGTTAATAAAAGAGGAATACAGGAGAACAAAATTTTAAATAATTTTAAAATAATTTTATTCATTATTAATTTCTTTATCTTTAAAAAAGCTTTTAAAATAAAATATTTTTTTTAAAAGCCCCTCTTGAAGCTTGAACAATGCTCGAGATAATGGATATACTAATTTTTCCCATCCTTTTACTTTATTTTTTTCAAATCTCCCATCTCCAATAGCAGATTCAAAGCTTTTATCCCATGATGCTATCGCTGGTTGAATAGTTAAAACTTCTAATCCAGACCTCCATGGCAAGCCCATAATAGTATCTATGGGGCAAGAAATTTTTCCCATAGATTTAAGAAGTTTTTTTGCCCCTGAATAAGATATTATATATGCATAAGCTCCGCCAGGTGAGGTGGCCAATCTTGTCAAATAAAAGTTTTTATATATCTTTATCATCTTCCTTTGCATTATTTTAGTAATTTTTGGCTTACCCAAAAATCTCACAGCTTCCCATGGATAAGTACACTTAATTAAATTTTCTATCACTATTCCAAAATCTTGTTTCAAAGTTACATCATCTTCAAATATTAAAGAAATTGATATTTTATTATTAACAATTTTTTCTAGCACTGCTCTATGTGAAAGAAAACAACCCAATTCACCAGGTGTCAAATCTTTTCCATAACAAAGTCTTCTTCTCAATCCATGATAATCTTTATGCTGTAATAAATTAGTTTTTTTTGCATCTATTGCATCAAAAAATTCGAACTTTTCACATACTTCTTTCATTTTTTTTCGAATAGTTTTTCGCCTTAATATTTCATGTGGGAGGCTTATTACAAAAGTATGTATTGAATTTTTTTTTATATTCATTTTAATTTATTCTCTCATATTCTTAAGAATACTGATATAAAATTGCATACTGATATAGAATTAGATACTTTTTATTTAATGTTTTATGGCTTAAATATAATAAATAATAATAAACATTGGACTCCTCCATCATCCATTTAAGATATACAACTGACCTATGCTGAATAACATTTCCAACAAATCTAAGTACTTGCTTCCAATAAGCTTACCAATCCTATTAATTTTCTTTAGAGGTATAGCTGACGTTACTGTTTTGCTGATTGGCCTTGTTTTTTTATATCAATCCTATAAGTCAAATAATTGGCAATGGGTTAAACAACAATGGTTCATCTTCAGTTTGATTTTTTGGCTATATTTATTATTAATTAA
>Ga0209502_10004604_pt1 | contig 10276 bp, 12 predicted proteins | sample ArcticOcean_MG_C_10_FD_187442 | JGI IMG/M metagenome (GOLD analysis project Ga0209502, IMG submission 187442) | Marine microbial communities from western Arctic Ocean - ArcticOcean_MG_CB11_90 (SPAdes) (version 2) | ecosystem: Environmental > Aquatic > Marine > Oceanic | place: Arctic Ocean...
ATTTCCAAAACTTAAAATATTACCTTTAAGGGGAAACCTGCAAACGCGACTCAAAAAGTTAGATGAGAAAAATTATGACGCTATTATTTTAGCTGCAGCAGGTTTAATACGTATGGGCTTAAAAGAACGGATTAAACTTTATATTGACTCCACTTTAAGTATCCCCGCCGTAGGTCAGGGAGCCCTAGGCATAGAAATTCTTGAGAGCAATACTGAGCTTCTTGATTTAATAGCCCCCTTAAATAATGATATAACATCACGATGTGTTACAGCAGAACGAACAGTCAGTAGATCATTAGCAGGTAGTTGTACAGTTCCTCTTGGGGCGCATGCAACTATTAAGGGCAATAAAATTTATATTCGTGGCTTTGTAGCAACACCAGATGGTAGTCAGATAATCTTCTCTGAAACAAATGGCCCTTCGGATAATCCTGAAAATGTAGGGAAAAAATTGAGTCAGCTCCTAATTGCTCAGGGTGCAAAAAAAATTCTCGGTTTATGATGGAATTGGAGAAAATGCTTTGACTGCTCTTATTTTAACTAGGCCTGACCACCAAAATATAGAGCTTATTAATTTTTTTAAAGGCTCTAAAGTTACTACGATTGATTGTCCTTTTATAAAAATCCAGGCGCTTAAAAATTATGCTCTGTTTGATTCCATCATCAATCAACTCAATACTTATAATTATCTAATCTTTATCAGTACGAATGCAGTAAAAATGTTTATTGATCGAATGGATCTACTCTCATTAAAATTACCTAAAGATATCATCTTAGCTAGTATTGGAAAATCTACTCGGGAGGTCCTTCGAGGAGAATATCAACGAGAAGTCTATTGCCCGGATAATATCTTTGACTCTGAGCACCTACTCAATCATTTAATTTTTAATAATATTCAATCAAAAATGGCTCTTATTATTCGCGGAGAAGGTGGTCGAGAGACCCTAAAAAAAGGATTGGAGAGTAAGGGGGCGAAAGTTACCTATGGGGAGTGCTATAAAAGAAAATTATTACCTATTAATTTTAAAGAGATAAGAAAAATTACTAGAAATTTTAAAAAAACTACCTTTTTAATTACAAGTAATGAGAGTGCGGGGCATTTTATTTCTGAAGTCATGAATGAAGACAAAAGTTGGCTTATGAGATGCGACTTAATAGTTAATCACGAAAAAATTAAAAAAAATATAGGATCATTTTTTGGTAACGTTAGTGTATTAACTGAGATTGATTCTAAAAAAATTAAACTGGCTATTAAGGAGTAAGCTTTGCTGGCGAAAAACTAAACGCATCAGCATAGAACTCACTTTCAGGTAGTGATTTCTTTTGAGTAAACTCTAGGAATGCCGTTTCAACTAAAATTGGAGCTCCACAACAATAAACTTGAACATCACTCAATGTTTCAAAGTCTTCCATAACTGCCGCATGAACAAAGCCCCGACGAATATTTTTATTATCATTTTCAGTTGGGTCTGAAAAAATAGGAATATATTTTATATTCGAATATTTACTTTGCCATAAATTACAAATTTCATTCATGTACAAATCCTCCTCAGCTTTTACCCCCTGATATAGAAATATTGGCCGTATATTTTTTGATTGAATCATATCCTCGATTACTGATTTAATAGGCGCAAAGCCTGTCCCCCCTGAAACAAAAATAATTGGCTTATCACTCTCGCGCATATAGAATTGTCCAATTGGGGCCTCAATACGGTGAATAGTTTTTTCTTGCATTTCATTAAAGACAAAATGAGTAAATTTTCCACCCTCAATCAATCTTAAGTGCAATTCAATGAGCTTTTCAGATGGGGGGCTGGCAATTGAGAAAGCCCGTCGACTTCCATCTTTCATTATGAACTCTAAATATTGTCCAGCACGAAATCCTAATGTCTTATTACCAGGCAATTTAAGTGTCATCTTCATCACATCGTGGTTTAATTTTTCTAGTGCCTCAATTCGGACTGGGGTTGTTATTGGATTCATTAGTGTCTCATCAATTTGGGTTCTTGTTTCTATCACGAGATCTTCAGTAGCCAGTGCCCTGCAACATAGAGTCCATCCATCAGCAACTTCTGAATTATTTAACGCTGAGGTTTGATATCCCTCTAGAAATACATTACCTGAAATAATTTTGGATTTACATGACCCACAACTTCCATTTTGGCACCCAAAGGGAATCGTAATACCCGCCCGAATAGCTGCCTCTAATATAGTCTCGCTGGGTTTGGCATCAAAAATTTCCCCTGATGGGGATAGAGAAATTTTATAGCTCATTACTTGTCTTCTTCTCGTCGATATTCACCTTCAATCACATCATCTGAATTTTCAGTATTATTTTTTCGACTTTCTGAAAAAGGAGAGGAGGCTTTATTCATTGAATTTTGAATAGGAATCATCAAAAGAATGAACCCAAACAAATCAGTAATAACTCCAGGGAATAAAAACAATACGCCTGCCAATAAATTTTTTGCGCTTCCCAATAGTACACTGAATAAATTACCGCCCTGAGTCATCATGTTCATTACTCTTGCGAGGACTAATGTTTTTTCATCCTGAATTAATTGCCACCCTAAAATTGCCATAGTCACGATATAAAGAAGAAACCACCAGCCATAAAGGCCTCCTAATTTGAAGAGTCCCCAGATTTCAAAAAATGGTAGAGAAATTAATGAAAGTATAAAAATTAAGCGCATGTTTTAATAAATTATGACATCCCTTGATAATCGTAGATAATATTTACTCTATATAGAGTCATTGAACTCAAATTAGTTTAATGAATCATAAACATTATAAACCGTAAACAACCGATAAAAATGCTAAGACCTTTAATTACATATTTTATATTTTTATTTATCCTTCTTTTATGCTTAGGTGCAAAGGCAGATAATCCATTTACAGAGAAAGTTGATAAGTTTCTTTCTGCAGATGAAGCATTTAAATTGGGAGCCATCTCACAGGATTCATTAGGCAATCTAAATATAAATATAAATATTGCAGATGGTCATTATCTTTATAAATCAAAAACTAGAATCCTCAATCTCCCTTTAGATGAATACACTTTGGTTCTTCCTCAGGGAAAAGTAAAAGTAGATGAATATTTTGGGGAGCAAGAAATTTTTTATGGGGTAGCTAATCTAGGATTAAGTTTTAATTCTTCGGCCACAAAAGAAAACATAGAATTAGAAATACAAGGATGTAGTGAAAAAGGTCTTTGTTATCCTCCCGTCATTAGAAATATTAGTTATACCTCAGCTAAAACAATAACTCCCATAAAAAATCTATCTGAATCTGAGAATATCGCTAAAACGCTATCAAGTAAAAGTTTTATTCTCTCTTTATTAGGCTTTTTTGTTTCTGGATTACTTCTGTCATTGACCCCCTGTGTTTTACCCATGCTCCCTATACTTTCTGGCATTATTATTTCGTCGAATGCTAAGAATGCAAAAAGACTGACTCTTTTTTATGTCCTAGGCGTATGTTCAACTTATACTATCCTTGGTGTTATTGCCGGTATTACAGGTAATCTATTATCAAGTAGCTTACAAAATACTAGTTTCATTATCATCAGTAGCTTTCTATTTGTTGTCTTAGCGGCCTCTATGTTCGATTTCTTTCAATTTTCTCTTCCGAAGTTTGTCACTCAGGCCCTTAATCAATCTAGCCAAAAAATTAAAGGAGGAAATCTATTTAGTGTTTTTCTTTTTGGGCTCATTTCTTCTCTTATTCTAAGTCCCTGTGTTGCACCCCCTCTTGCTGGTGCTATTCTGTATATTGGACAATCAGAAAACATTATCTTGGGGGGAGCCTCTTTATTTTTTATGGGGCTAGGTATGAGTGCCTCATTAATATTTGTAGGGTTCTCGGCGAACACAGTGCTTCCAAAGCCAGGTCCATGGATGAACCATATTAAACAAACCATGGCTTATATTCTTCTAGCGATGGCACTTTATATTGCCAGGCCGCTAATGGAAGATAGTGTATTTTTTAGTGCCCTATTATTACTTCTTTTATTTTGGTTCGCTAGCCTTGTTCGCAATAAATTGTTTTTACTCAGAAAGAGTTTCGGCCTCATCATTATTTTAATCTTTTTAATAACAGGGGCATTTCTAACCAAACAAATTATTCATGAGGTAAATCCAGAACATACCTCTATCCAAAAAGTTAACTTCATTAATATTAATTCTATAAAAGATTTAAACTCTCAACTTAGCAAAGCTAAAAATTCCCCAGTATTGCTCGATTTTTATGCAGATTGGTGCGTATCCTGCTTGGAGTATGAAAAGCATACTTTTCGTGATACAAATGTAAGACGCCTTATGGATAAGTTTGTCTTACTAAAAGTAGATGTAACTGAAAATAATCAATCACACCAATTATTATTAAAAAAGTTTAACCTTTATGGCCCCCCTGGAATTGTCTTCTTCACTAACCAACAGGAACAAAAAAAATACCAAATTGTAGGATTTAAAAACTCAAAAGAGTTTAGTAAAATTTTAGAGGCAATAATTAATCATGACCCAAAAAAATAAAATTATTACCTTAATAGTTATTGGTGCTCTTTGTATTTTATTAGGGGGGGCTTATCAACAAAAAACTAATTCATCAGCCCAAAATTTCCACCCGATTTATAAAGAAATGTTTATGGATACTGAGGGTAATAAAGTTCATTTAAATAAATTTAAAGGAAAATGGCTTGTTTTAAACTTCTGGGCAACTTGGTGTGAGCCTTGCCGTGAAGAAATTCCAGAGCTAAATCAATTTGCTAAAGACAATAAGGATATTACTCTTATTGGAATTGCAATTGATGATATGGAGGCAATTGAAAAATTTCAAAAAGATACCCCTATTGAATATTTATCACTTGTTTCTAATATGGATGGTGTGAAGTTATCGCAATCACTTGGAAATATTAAAGGGGTATTGCCTTTTACAGTCATTATTGATTCTTCCGGCAATACCATTAAGTCTTTTTATGGTAAAGTAAAAATTCCTGAATTAAATCAAGCAGTAAAACCTTAATTATTTTTTTAAATTCACTTAAAAAGCTTTAAAAGTAATTAAATTGTAGACAAATTGCTATAACTTCGTCAAAATGCTTTTTTGTATTTAAATTAAGAGTCTTATGATGAAAGTAAAAAATCTTACCGTAATTCATGGTCCTAATCTAAATTTACTAGGTAAGCGTGAGCCTCAACATTATGGTTCTGCGTCCCTAGAAAAAATTAATAGTCAGCTATCTAATGAGGCTAAGATTGCTAATGTTTCTATTGAGATTTTTCAGAGTAATAGTGAGTCTGATATTGTAAGTAAAATACAGGAATTAAAATCTGATTTTATTATAATTAACCCTGCGGCTTTTACTCATAGTTCCGTTTCAATTCGAGATGCGTTGTCTGCTATGAAGATTCCTTTTATTGAAGTTCACTTATCAAATGTTTTTGCGAGAGAGGCGTTTAGAAAAGAATCTTTTTTCTCTGATCTTGCTGTTGGAGTAATTAGCGGCCTTGGGGCAGAAGGCTATATTGCAGCATTGAATTATGCAGTTAATCTAAAGTAAATAAATTTTAACGAGGTGTAGTATGGATCTAAGAAAATTAAAAAAATTAATTGATTTAGTAGAAGAATCAGGAATATCAGAACTTGAACTCACCGAAGGGGAAGAAAAAGTAAGGATTTGTCGGCATTCGAATAACCTCCAACAAACTCAAGTTTATCATGCACCGCTCCCGACTCCTTCATTGCCAATAAGCGAGTCAAATTCAACGCCAACAACAGAGAAAAAAGCACCGTTGCAGGCAACAGGCCACGCTGTTGCATCACCAATGGTTGGGAGTTTTTATCGCGCCTCATCACCAGATTCCGCAGCCTTTGTTGATATCGGTAGTGTTGTAAAGAAAGGGGATACACTTTGCATAATTGAGGCTATGAAACTATTAAATGAAATTGAAAGTGATGCTGATGGTGTAGTTAAAGAAATTCTTGTTGAGAACGGTCAGCCAGTTGAATTTGGCGAAACCCTTTTTGTGATTGGTTAAAAATAACTTATGTTTGACAAAATTCTAATTGCTAATCGAGGTGAAATCGCACTTCGTATTTTAAGAGCCTGTAAAGAAATGGGTATTAAAACCGTTACAGTTCATTCTCAAGCCGATGCTGAAGCAAAATACGTCAAGCTTTCTGATGAATCAGTTTGTATTGGGCCTCCTGCATCCAATTTAAGTTATTTAAATATACCTGCCATTATTAGTGCGGCTGAAGTAACTGATTCCCAAGCAATACATCCAGGCTATGGCTTTCTCTCTGAGAATGCAGATTTTGCTGAGCGTGTTGAAAAAAGCGGATTTACTTTTATTGGTCCAAAAGCAGAAACAATTCGCTTAATGGGAGATAAAGTTAGCGCGAAAGAAGCAATGAAGAAGGCAGGAGTTCCTTGCGTTCCTGGCTCTGAGGGGGCACTCTCAAATGACTCTAATGAAATAATTGATTCCGCAAAAAAAATTGGTTATCCCGTAATTATTAAAGCATCTGGTGGTGGTGGTGGGAGAGGAATGCGTGTTGTACACACAGAAGCAGCTCTACTAAATGCAGTTTCCATGACGAAAAATGAAGCCCAAGCTGCATTTGGTAATCCAGTCGTTTACTTAGAAAAATTTCTAGAAAAACCTCGTCATGTTGAATTTCAGGTTTTAGCTGATGATTATAAGAACGCTATTCATCTTTGGGATAGGGACTGTTCTTTGCAAAGAAGGCATCAAAAAATTATAGAAGAGGCGCCTGCACCTGATATTCCACAAAGACTTAGAAATAAGATTGGAGTTCGATGTGCCGATGCCTGTAAAAAAATTGGTTACCGCGGAGCTGGCACATTTGAGTTTTTATACGAAGATGGGGAGTTCTTCTTTATTGAAATGAATACCCGCCTTCAAGTAGAGCATACTGTTACAGAAATGATTACTGGCATTGATTTAGTTCAAGAACAAATTAAAATTGCTTATGGGCAGAAGTTAACCTTAAGGCAAAAAGATGTTGAACTTCGTGGGCATTCAATAGAGTGCCGAATAAATGCTGAAGATCCCTATAGCTTTGTTCCTTCGCCCGGAATTATCTCTCGATTTCACCTTCCAGGAGGGCCAGGAGTTAGAATAGATACCCATGCTTACGGTGGCTATAAAGTGCCTTCAAATTATGACTCAATGATAGGTAAACTTATTACCTATGGAAAAACTAGAGATCAAGCGATTTCTAGAATGCAAATAGCTTTGTCAGAAATCGTTATTGATGGTATTAAAACTAATATTCCCCTTCATCGAGATCTAATGAATGATCTTGCTTACCAAGCTGGTGGAGTTAGCATTCATTACTTGGAAAAAAAACTGGGAATTAAAACCTAAACTTAATGACTTGGACAAACCTTGTGATACAGATAAGTGCTGATTCTGTAGAAAAAACCACAGACTATTTAGTAAATTTAGGAGCCCTTTCAGTATCTATTCAAGATAAGAATCTTAATCAAAATAATGAGGAAATTATTTTTGGTGAGCCCCACAATGGCCCCCATCAATATTGGCAAGAAAATTCTATCAGCGTGCTTTTCGAAGAAAATATAGACGTTAATATAATTAAGAATAAATTAGAAAATTTTCTCAATAAAAAAATTGAAGTTATAGTTTCTAGAGTTGAGAATCAAGATTGGGTTAAAACCTCCCAAGATCAATTTCATCCTATTTGTATTAGAGATAAATTCTGGATAATTCCCACTTGGCATAAACACGAATTAAAAAAAGGAATTAATTTAATTCTTGATCCTGGTCTAGCATTTGGTACTGGGTCACATCCTACAACTCACCTATGTATTGAATGGTTGATGGACCATGTAAAGAAAAATAATCGAGTACTTGACTACGGATGTGGGTCTGGAATTCTTGCAATAGCGGCTAAAAAGATTGGTTGTCAAAGTGCTCTAGGAGTAGATATAGATCCACAAGCCTTAATAGCCAGCAAGGATAATGCTTTATTAAATAATGTCACTATTCAGATAAGTGCCTCATCTGAACCAATTGAGATTAATGCAGATTTAATTGTTGCGAATATTCTATCAAGCGCCTTATCAGTTCTCGCTCCAGCATTAGCTGGATACTGCAAACCTAAAGGAATGATAGCTCTATCGGGTATTCTAGAGGCACAAGAAAGTCAAATAAAGGAAATATATGAAGAATGGTTCGATATAATTAATGTAACGAGGAAGGAAGGGTGGGTCTGTATATCTGGACTACGTCGAAATAACTAAAGTCCTATTTGAGTCATTCGAAATTTTAAGCATATAATAACTCACATGAATAAGTATTACATTTTTATTGTGCCATTCATTCTCTTATTGGGTTGTGCTACTACCATAGATAAGGATATTCAGTATCCAGCCCCTCACAATGACTATACTGGTCGCCTAGTCTTAAAACATTTTTCTAGCGAAGATAAGAGTGCATTTATGATAAGAACATGTAAGTATTACGGTGGAGTTAATCAAGATACCTCAATAACTATTGGGGAAGATTATATATTTCAAGAGGTAATAGAATTTAAATGTAATTATCACGGCAAGCTTCAGGACGAACTCAATATTGATGGTAAATCATCTCAACGACTAAGTGGAGTGTCTGCTAAAAATAAATGCGAGAATTTAGAATTTGAAGTAGGAACAGTAGGCTTTAGAAAATGTATGGAAGAGCTAACCCAATAATATTATGACCAAATTATATACTTCTTTTTTTGTATTTTTTATTCTACTAAATTCAGCTTACTTACAAGCTAAAACTGTAAGCTATACCTGCAAGGGCTTAAGTAATTTTGAAATTCTAGGAACCCCTGGAGTTAAGGAAGAAATGAAAGAGGTAACCTATGATTTTATTAATGGGTCTTTACAGGATCTTAATAATATTGAATGTAATTGGGATAACAACAAAATTACTTGTGAATCAACTTTTCTCAACTTTCGAAAATTGAGCGTCGACCAGGGACTACTGAAAGTCAAAGATTTTATTTCTGGTAATAAGGGCTTTGGCCAATATGTCGAAAAATTTTCAGGTGATTGCAAGGTAAAATAATTAAGATTCTTAAGGCTTTATAGTTATGTACTTTAATTAATTATTATTTGGTGATATATCTCAAAATCTAACCCCTCAATCATTGTTAATAAAATTAATGAGAAGCAATACAAGGTTATAGTTAATCATAATAGTCATACAATTCATGAAGTCACTTTGAATCAGGATACTTACATTAGAATTTCTAAAAATTTAGTTACCCCAGAAAAATTAATTTACTTATCTTTTGTTTTTCTTTTGGAGCGTGAATCCAATCTATCAATTCTTTCTAAATTTAATTTAGAGATTATCCAAACCTATTTTCCAGAATATTCAAATGAAATTAAAAATTATTTTTAGATAGTAGAAACTCATAAATGTTTCATTTGTCTCTTAGTCATATAACAAGGAGACAATATAATGTTTAAATATATCATTCTCACCTTTATCTCATTTTCACTCTATGCAGAACCAACACAAGAAAATAAAGTTTATAAAGAATTTTTTAAAAATGGAGATACAAAATACGAAGTTACCTATTTTAATGGGGATAAAAATGGTAAAGAAATTTTTTGGCATGAAAATGGCTTAAAAAAAATGCAAAGTAACTTTTTAGATGGAGTTGAAAACGGGCTTTGGCAACAATGGCATGATAATGGACAACTTAAACTAGAAATAAATTATCTTAATGGTAAGGAAAACGGATTATGGCAACAATGGCATGATAATGGGCAGCTCAAATTAAAAGTTAAATTTGAAAATGGGATAAAAATAGGAGAAGAATTTTATTGGAATAGTGATGGGACTGTCCGATATAAAGATTTTTATATTAATGGTAAGATTAAAAAAATAAAAGGAACGTTAAATGATTAAAGCATATGCAGCAATGAGTAAGGGAAATGATCTCGAGCTATTTGAATATGAACCAGAAGATTTAATGTCAAATCAAGTTAATATTAAAGTTGAATCATGCGGCATTTGTCATAGTGATATTAGTGCCATTGATGGGAGCTGGGGAATATCCAAGTATCCTATGGTTGCAGGCCATGAGGTGATTGGTGAAATAATTAGTGTCGGTTCAGATGTTTCATTACATAAAATTGGTGATCGTGTTGGTTTAGGATGGCATTCTGGCTATTGTCATAATTGCGAACATTGTGACGCTGAAGATCATAACTTCTGTAGTGCAACAAAAA
>Ga0209502_10004608_pt1 | contig 10273 bp, 18 predicted proteins | sample ArcticOcean_MG_C_10_FD_187442 | JGI IMG/M metagenome (GOLD analysis project Ga0209502, IMG submission 187442) | Marine microbial communities from western Arctic Ocean - ArcticOcean_MG_CB11_90 (SPAdes) (version 2) | ecosystem: Environmental > Aquatic > Marine > Oceanic | place: Arctic Ocean...
AGTACCATCTTCTTTATATGGTAACGAAGATTTATATATCTATGTATCTCAAAATATATGGAGAGCATACAAAAGAGCATTAGGCGGTTTTCAAGCAAACGGTGTTGGTGGAAACGGTTCAATGGCTTTAGGAACAAATCAAGATATTGATATTCAGTATTTCGATGGAATCAAAGTTGTTGTTGCAAACGGATTAGCTGATGATAATATGGTTTCTACTTTAAAATCTAATTTGTACTTTGGAACTGGTTTATTATCTGACCAGAATGAAATTTCGGTTTTAGATATGTCAATATTAGGCTCAAAAAATGTGAGATTTATCGCACGTTATACGGCAGCAGTTCAAATAGCAATTTTAGAAGACGTTGTTTTCTACGCTTAATAAATAATAATAATAATAATAAAGGGTAGGTGGTTTATCTGCTTACCCTTTTTTTATAACCTTAAAAAAAATAATACATATGGCTTGTTTACTTACATCGGGTAGAGCGTTACCTTGTAAAAGTTCAGTTGGTGGCTTAAAAGCGGTTTATTTTGCAGACTACGGTACATTGGGAGATGTTACTTTAGTGGCTGGAGAAATTACTGCAATTGCTGGTACACCAGACTTTTTTAAATACGATATTAAAGGTTCTTCTTCTTTAGAAACTGCAATTACCAGTTCAAGAGAAAACGGAACAACTTTTTATACACAAACATTAAATTTAACTTTGACTACTTTAGACAAAGCAACACAAGAACAAATTAAATTATTAGCTTCATCAAGACCACACGTTGCAATTGAAGACTATAATGGAAATTTCTTTTTAGTTGGTTTAGTTCACGGTGCAGAGGTTACTGGTGGTACTATTGTTAGTGGTGCTGCAATGGGAGATTTAAGCGGTTTTACTTTAACTTTAGAGGGAATGGAAACATCTCCAGCTAACTTTACTGTATCAACTGTTGTAACGGCTAACGAAAGTGCGGCTCAAATTGACCCTAACGCATAATTTTTAGTTCTAATTTATTTAAAAAGGGTAATCTTAATTGGTTATCCTTTTTTTTTGCTTTAATAAATAAATAATGTGTTTTTTTTTATTATATATATATGAAGCATTTGTTACCCGTATCAACTACACAAACTATAAAGGTTATACCAAGAGTATATTCTACTTCTGTTACCTTAAAATTAAGAGATGACAGTACAAACGATACAAATACTTTGTTAGTTACTGGCGTTAAAACTGGTAATTACATTAGTTTATCAAGTGTTTTTGATTTAAAAGAAGGGCGTTTTTACGATTTAAAAATATACAACGGTCAAGGTGTAGTTTCTGAATCTGATATAATATACAGAGATAAAATATTTTGTACTGACCAATCAACAAACCAATCTAACAACGAACATTATACAGTAAATAAAGACGTATATAAATCAAAAGATGGTAATAACGATTTTATAATATTATGAGTAAATACATAAATAAATACAGAAAGCCAACGGTGGCTAAAAAGAAAGATTCAAAGATTAGCTTTGTAAATCTATCAACTTATAGTTCTCCTAAAATTGTAGAATCTAAAAGCAAAGAGTGGGTTGAGTTTGGTGCTAACAATAATTACTTTCAATTCTTAATTGATAGGTATAATGGAAGTCCAACAAATAGTGCAGTTATAAACGCTATTTCTCAAATGATTTTTGGTAAAGGTTTAGATGCTACAAACAGTTCTAAAAAACCAGAGCAATATGCTTTAATGATTTCTTTATTTAAAAAAGATGTTGTAAGAAGATTAGCTTATGATTTAAAATTAGCTGGGCAATGTGCTATTCAAGTAATTTATTCAAAAGACAAGAAAAAAATTCAAAGAGTTGAGCATTTACCAGTTGAAACTTTAAGAGCAGAAAAATGTAGTGCAGACGATAAAGAAGTACAAGCATATTACTATCATCCAGATTGGGCAAATGCAAAGCCAAGTGATGAACCTAAAAGAATACCAGCATTCGGTGTTTCAGATAGTCCACAACCTATTGAGATTTTATATATAAAGCCTTATAAAGCTGGAATGTATTATTACAGTACACCAGATTATCAAGGAGGCTTACAATACGCAGAATTAGAAGAAGAGGTTTCAAATTATCATTTAAACAACATTTTAAACGGACTTGCTCCATCAATGTTAATTAATTTTAATAATGGAATACCAGACGAAAATGCACAAACAATAATTGAGAATAAGATAAAGAATAAGTTTTCTGGAAGTTCAAATGCTGGTAAATTTATACTTGCTTTTAATGACGATAAAGAATCTGCTGCTGATATTACACCAGTACAATTAAGTGATGCACATAACCAATACCAATTTCTTTCAGAGGAGTCACAGAAGAAAATAATGGTATCACACAGAGTTGTTTCTCCTATGTTATTAGGTGTAAAAGATTCAAGTGGATTAGGTAACAATGCAGACGAATTAAAGACTGCAACTATCTTAATGGACAACACCGTTATTAGACCATTTCAAGAACTTTTAATTGATGCCTTTGACCAAATACTTGCATTCAATGGTATTAGCTTAAACCTATATTTTAAGACGCTACAACCTTTAGAATTTACAGATTTAGACAATGTAAAAGACGAAGAAACAAGAGAGATTGAAACTGGTGTAAAAATGTCTAAAATGGATTCTGATTTAGAAGACTTTGGAGAAAATGAAGATTTAGAAGAGTGGGAATTAATAGACGAAAGAAAAGTAGATTATGATTCAGAAGAAGAATTAGATAAAGAAGTTAAATCTTTAAACAACCCTAAATTATCTATACTTTCTAAAATATACAATTTTGCAACTACTGGAACTGCAAGACCAAATGCAAAGAGCAAACAAGATGGAGAAGCAAACGGTTTTAAATTCAAAGTAAGGTATCAATATGCACCTTTAACTGCAAGTTCTGATAGTAGGGATTTTTGTAAGAAAATGGTAGCATCTAAAAAGATATATCGTAAAGAAGATATACAAATGATGAGTAAAAGTAGCGTAAATGCTGGATGGGGATTAAATGGTGCTGATAATTACGACATCTTTTTATATAAAGGCGGAGGAGATTGTCATCATTTTTGGATGCGAAAGACTTATAAGTCAAAAAGAAAAGGTGGAACTGCTGATGCTAAAAATCCAAATTCAGAAATAAGCGTAAATAAGGCTAAAAAAGAGGGATTTAAACCAGAAGTAAACGCAAAAGATGTTGCAAAAAGACCAACAGATATGCCTAATAACGGATTTGTAAACAAAAAAAGATAATATGGCAACTGCATTATTTATAAGTAGAACGGATTTAGTAAAGAACACTATCATAGATGGGAATGTTGATACTGATTTGTTTATACAATACGTAAAGATTTCACAAGAGATACACATACAAAACTATTTAGGAAGCAAATTATATGATAAAATATCTGCTGACATTATAGCTGGTACTTTAACAGGGGACTATTTAACGTTGGTTAATTTTTATATACAACCTATGTTAATACACTATGCTATGGTTGATTATTTACCATTTGCAGCATATCAAGTTAAGTCTGGCGGAATATTTAAACATTCTTCTGAAAACTCTGAAACTGCTTCTAAAGATGAAGTTGATTTTTTAGTACAAAAAGAAAGAGAATTTGCAGAACACTACACAAGAAGATTTGTAGACTATATCTGCTTTGATACTTCAAAGTTTCCAGAGTACAATCAAAATGTAGATTCAGATGTATATCCAACTAAAAATGTAGGTGGTTCAAATTGGGTAATATAATGGGATATAAACCGAAAGCAGTAAACGTTGTTAAATTAGAGAAATATTTAACTAAAAAAGAGAAAGCAAATGGCAAACGAAATATATAATAGTTCTTGGTGGGGTTTACCTATTCAATATGGTTGGGGTGGAATTTATTACAATTATGCAAACCCAAGTGCAATACCTAATTTATTAACTACACTACAAGCAAGGGCAACATACTATGAGAATGTAACTTGTACAACTGCAATATTAACCGCTTTAGAAAACATAGAATAGAATGGCAAATTTATTAGACGAAGCATCGATATTATTATCAGCAACCGCTTATAACAACGGTAGTATGTTAGCGGTTAAACCTGAAAACGGAGATGGTGATTTCACATTTTCACGTAATTCAGCAGCTACAAGAGTTAACGCACAAGGTTTAGTTGAGAATGTACAAATACTTTCAAGTGATTTAGTATCAAATGGTGACTTTTCACAAGAGGGTGTACAAGAGGTTTCTAATGGTTCTTTTAGTCAAGAGGGTTCGGAGCTGATTACAAACGGAGATTTTGCAACTGATACGGCTTGGGCAAAAGGTACAGGATGGTCTATTAGTGGAGGCTCTGCTAATTGTGATGGTGCTGGTAATGGTAATTATTTAAGTCAAACATCAAATAGTACATTGGTATTAGGTAAAACTTATAAAGTAAATTTTGATGTTACTCGTACAAGTGGAACTATTTTACTTATGTTAGCGTCAATCAGCCCTACTACAAACACGAGTGGCAATATAATAACAGGAGGTTCAAAGGAGTTTTACATAACAATATCAACCTTGACAGACCAAAATATATATTTTAGGTCAAATTCGTTTAATGGCTCAATAGACAACGTAAGCGTTAAAGAAGTTGGGCAAGATTGGACTTTAGGAAGTGGTTGGAGTATTGGAGAGGATAAGGCTATATATACAGGAACAGCTAATGCAAATTTATCTCAAAATAATGTTTTAGCAAGTGGTAAAAAATACAAATTACAATATACTGTTATTAGTAGTACTTTAGTAGGTGGTATCGTTAAAATATCAGGCACTACTTCAGTAGCACAAGAAATATTATCACAAGCTACAGGAACTCACTCTTTGATTTTTATAGCAGATGGTTCATCTCCAACAAATTTAGATATAAGAATTGTAGTCAATACAAGTGGTCAATTTGATATAACAAACATCTCGGTTAAAGAAGTTGGGCAAAATTGGACTGTAAGTTCGGATTCATTTATATCTCAAGGTTTTGCTAATATAGTATCTTCTGGAGCATATCAATATATTCTTCAATCTGCAATATTAATAGTAGGTAAGAAATATAAAATTCAATACACTATTTTAAGTGGTAGTACTGGAGATTTAAAATTAGGCACTTCTTTTGGTGTTGTTCCAATAACTTCAACTGTTGGAACGCATAGCATTATAGCAACAGCATTAATAACTGATTTATATATTGAAAGAGAAACTGTTTGTGATGTTAATATAACAAACATATCAGTAATAGAAATAACAGACGATACTAACCTACCAAGAATCAACTACGAGGGTTTTAGTTACCAAGATTCTTTAGGGAGTGAGGAAGTTACTAATGGGGACTTTGCAACTGATAGTAATTGGTCAAAAGGTTCAGCTTGGACTATTAGTGGTGGTACTGCTAATTTTGATGATACGGCAACCTCTGGGTTAAGTCAAAATATGACTTTTGTATCGGGTAAAACTTATAAAATTTCATTTGAAGTTATTAGCGGTACAGCATCAATAGGTTTTTATTCAAGTAATGGAGCAACAGCTTATATTGGTTATCAAGTTTATGCTATTGGTACTCACAATTTAAATTTTTTACACTCAACTGGTGCAAATCTTGGTATATTTGGAAACAAATTTGCTGGTACTGCATTCTCTATAGACAACGTATCTGTAAAAGAATTTTTAGGTCAAGAAGTAGTACCCGATAGTGGATGCGGAAGTTGGTTAATGGAAGGACAGTCTACGAATTTGATACCTTATTCGGAAGATTTTACGCAATGGAGTCAACAAGGTGTTTCTACCGTATCAAATAGTGCAATTTCGCCTGATGGAACATTAAACGCTGATAAAATAACCGCAACAACTACTGACCCTGCGCCTTTTATTTTCACAAATGTTACAGCAACAGAGCATACTTTTAGTTTTTATTACAAAGGTGAAGCTAATTCGATAGGTAAACAAGCAAGAGTTTTGTTTTGGTATATCGGAACTGCAACAGGCACAACTACAAGTATTAATTTTACACTTACAGAAGATTGGCAGAGGTTTGAAGGTAAAACAACACCAACGGGAGCAGGTACTTTAGCGGTTAGATTTGATTTCCCGGCGAATGAGGCGGTTGTTGGAGATTACGGATATTTATGGGGTGCTCAATTAGAACAATCATCTTACGCAACCTCATACATCCCAACACAAGGAGCAGCATCCACAAGGTTACGAGATATATCAAACAATAGCGGAAATGCAGATTTGATAAATTCAGAAGAGGGAACACTATATTTTGAAGGTAGTGCTTTAGCTAATGATGGTACAAGTAGAAGAATTACTATTAGCGATGGTACATATTTAAATAGACTATTTTTAGCTTACACTTCTACTTCAAATGAATTGATAGCAGTAAGTATAAGTAACAACGTAACATCTGTTATAATTTCTAAATCAATAAATGTTTTACAAATAAATAAAATAGCTTTTAAATATAAAGAAAATGATTTTGCTTTATGGGTAAATGGAGTAAAATTAGGTGTTGATACTTCTGCAAATACGCCAATTGGAATAAACACTTTAAGATTCGAAGATTGGAATGGAACTAATACTTTCTACGGTAAAACAAAAGCACTTGCAGTTTTCAAAACCGCTTTAACAGATGAACAATTAACAGCTTTAACAACAATATAATGAAGATTTACAAAACAGTATTTGATACAGAAGCACAAGGCAAACAAGTCTTAATTGATAAAGAAGTTTGGAAAGAAGTAACGGAAGAAAGCGTTACATCAATGCAGTATATAAACGGTACTAAAGCGGTTGTTTATATTGGTAAAGTTGTAAAAACTCCAGCAACCTATGATAAAGATGGAAACGAATTAACACCTCCAATTTATTACGATGGTGTAGCTTATGATGTAATGAGTACAGACGATTTAGATTTTGGAGATAATGAGGTTTATCCAAAAGGAGAAGCAGCACACCAATTCTACGGATTTGCAAGAGATGCAGAAGTACCAAAAAAATAAAAAATGGAAAGATTAGTTAATTTTATAAGTAGTATAAGAACAGACCATAAAGCACATCTAATTGTAGGTGTGCTAAGTGGTTTCCCTATGGTTTTATTATTTGGTAACATTGGCGGATTAATTGCTATTATCATTTACGCACTTAAAGAGGTGGTTTATGATAAATTATTAGGTAAAGGTAATATGGAATTTTTAGATTGGTTATACAGTTCAATACCAGTTTTTCAATTACTAATTATTCACAACCTTTAAAAATGGCAATAACAAACAAAGCATTACTACAAGAGATATTAGACGAACAAAAAAGGTTATCTAATGAAATGGCAAGTGCTATAAATAACCAAAATCTATTCAACCAAAGAATTACAAGTATTTTAAATAGTGACGGAGATACTAACCAAAAGGGTTTAGTTGAAAACTTACAAGATGTAAGAACAAGGGTTTTGGATTTAGAAGTAAAAAATAAAGTTACTGCTGGAAAGATTGCAATGAGTGTAATAATACTTTCTGCTATAGGTAGCGTAATTTGGAAATTAATAGGAATTTTAGATTAATTTATGAGCAAATACTTTAAGAATATAGAGGAAAATATGGATGTAGATTTCATTGCTAAATTAGATGAAGCAAGAGAATATGCAAACATACCGTTTATTATAAATTCTGCTTATAGAAGTCCAGAACATAAAGAAAGTATTAAGAATCCAACATCAAGCCATATTAAAGGTTTAGCGGTTGATATATCTGCAAAAGATAGTAGGCAAAGGTTTTTAATATTAGATGCCTTAATAGCGGTAGGATTCAGTCGTATCGGTATTGCTGGAACATTTATTCACGTTGATTTAGATTTAGATAAATCACAGAATGTAATATGGACTTATTAAACGGTTTATTTCATTTTATAATGTTTTTATTTGGTGCAACACTAAAATTAGATAGCATTAAATACCCTAATATACTAATGTTAATTAACAGAATAATTATTACAATATACTTAATAATATGGATATAAATTTAATTTTATTAGCACCAAACTCAATGATTATTGGGTGGCAATATTACCAACCAGAACAAAAATTTGATTTTAAAGAAATTAATTTCTTTTTATTATTTGTGCAAGTTCAATTTAGATGGGGTAAAAATTTATAAGATATGGGTATATTAAGTTTAATTGGTAATTTATTAGGTATTGGTAAAGGGTTTTTAGAAAACAAAGCTAAATTAAAGCGTTTAAAGCAAGAACAAGACTTTGCTATAATACAAGCACAAACAAAAGCAAACGTTGATAGAATCCTTTCTAATACTGATTCAGATAATCAAATAGACTTAATTACTGCACAACAAAAAGATAAAACATTTAAAGACGAAGTTATTACTTACTTGTTTTTAATACCAGTTTTTATTGCAACTGCAACACCCTTTATAATAGCGGTAAAAGAATCCAATTATACAAATCTTGCAAATGATATTAGAATATCTTATGAAAATTTAGATAGATTACCTAATTGGTATAAATACGTTTTAGCAGCTATTGTAATTGATGTGTTAGGGTTTAGAAGTTTTGCAAGAAAGATTGTAGATAGGTACATTAAATAAAACACCCTTTTTTTTAATTGAATATATTTATTCTCTTATACGAGTAAATATTTTTTGATAATAATGTTTTTGCTAATATTTTTTGATAAATATATATTTGTAATATCCAAGCCAATTATTAAAAAGTAATGCTTTAGTTTTATTATGGGATAAATTTACGGGTATTTTTTTTGGAAATTGCTATATTCCAACATTACTATTTATTTACTTATTAACAAGTCTTATTTTATAAGGCTTTCTTCAATGTGTTCACAAGTAAAGTATTATATAACTATATATATATTGTATATTTGAGTAAGGATTGATTACCCTTATTGTCTTGTCTTTTTTTATTATTACTTGTTTTTAAATAGAGGTCAGAAATGGCTTCTATTTTTTTTTAACAAAATTTTAACATTTCAAATAGTTGCAGAACTAAAAAGAGGTTGTAAGTTTGTACCATAATCAAAAACAAATATTATGAAAACATTTTTAGACATCACAAACGAGTTAATGAAAGAAAGAAAACTTGCATACTCGCCAAAAACTTTTAACAATATATTTAATGAAGTTAAATCTACACCTAAATACATTGAAAGCAATGAAAAATGGAATAATTGGTTGTTGAGCATAGCACCAAAACAAAAAGAGCAAACATTTTCTTTTATGAGTAATCATTTAACAACAGATAATAGATTAAAATAAAAACAATAGGGGGTGTAAAAACCCCTTTATAAAAACAAATATTATGGAAGAATCATTAACAATTTTACAAGAGTACGCAATTGCATCTGATAACTTATGGCTTGCTGCTAAATTACAATTATTACAAAAAGAAATTGAAATAGAAATATTAGATGCGGAAATAAAAATGCTTGAAAAATTTTAATTATGAAAGTAAACGAAGTAGCTTGGGCAAACTTAAAAAAGCAAATAGAAATGCATTTAAAAGAAGACCCTAATTTAACAGACATTAAAATTAACTATCAAATTAAAATACCAACTTTTGGAACAAGAAATTACTTAAACTTAAATGTTTCAATTAATAAATAAAAATTAACTATATTTACAAAAACAAATTAAAACAAATGGACAAATTAAGAAAGATTCAAGCCGAATTAAAAGCACCAAAGAACCAACGTAATAACTTTGGTAAATACAATTACAGAAGTTGTGAAGACATTTTAGAAGCAGTTAAACCGCTTTTAGATAAATACGAATGTACTTTAACAGTTTCAGATGAAATCAAACAATTAGGAGATATTATATTTGTAGAATCAATTGCAGTTATATCTGATGGAGAAAACCAAGTACATACTAAAGCACAAGCTGGAATAGACCCAAATCGTAAAGGTATGGACATTGCACAAAGTTTTGGTAGCAGTAGTTCATATTCAAGAAAGTATGCTTTAAATGGCTTGTTTTTAATTGACGATACTAAAGATGCTGATAGTACAAATACTCACGGTAAAGCACCAACTGCAAAAGCAACAACATCTGATAAAGAATGGCTAAATAAAGGTACTGCTGAATTTACAAAAGTACAAGCATATTTAAAAGGCGGTGGTACACTTGCAAACGTAGAAAAGAAATACAAAGTTTCAAAAGAAACAAAGGAATTATTAACTAAATAAATTAGAAATCAATTAAAAT
>Ga0209502_10004613_pt1 | contig 10265 bp, 10 predicted proteins | sample ArcticOcean_MG_C_10_FD_187442 | JGI IMG/M metagenome (GOLD analysis project Ga0209502, IMG submission 187442) | Marine microbial communities from western Arctic Ocean - ArcticOcean_MG_CB11_90 (SPAdes) (version 2) | ecosystem: Environmental > Aquatic > Marine > Oceanic | place: Arctic Ocean...
GTCTTGGTCTTGCATTGTATGCGCCATGAAATGTTAAACGATTTACTTTGCCTGTCTTGAGTTCTAATTTGTATACTTGTGGCGACCCACCCCTGTCTGATGTAAAAATTAGAAACTTACTGTCTGGTGACCAACATGGCTCGGTATCTATTGCAAAATGATTTGTGTGTCGAGCAAATTTATGACTCCTCAGGTCAAAGGTATAAATTTCAGGATTCCCGTCTTTTGAAAGAACTAGTGCTAATTTTCTCCCATCTGGAGACCAAGATGGGGCTCCATTTAATCCCTTAAAATTAGTTAACTGCTCTCTGTTAGCATTAGATAATTTTTGACGAAAAATGGCAGGTCGACCTGTCTCGAATGAGACATAAACTAATTCTTTTGCATCAGGAGACCACGAGGGTGACATTATAGGATGATTGGATTCCAGCAACAGTTTTTCTCTAGCGCCGTCTGCATCTGCAACCATTAGTTTAAATCTAGTTTTTCCATTTAACGCCACAGCAGTCACATAGGCTATGCGAGTTGAGAACGCTCCGGGGATGCCTGTTACAGCCAGATATACTTCATCGCTAATATGATGAGCCAGATCACGCAATTGCCCTATAGAGCCTTTCGCAACCTTTGTGAAAGCCACTCTAGAACTATGCACCTCTATAAGGCTAAAGGTAATTTGATAAACTCCATTATGTAGCAAGGCGTTCCCAACAAGAAGGTATTCCACACCCAGGATTAACCAGTCACGCGCATACACTTCTTTGACTGACCTGGGAAAAGACAACATATCCTTCCTGGGAATAGGACCAAAAAGGCCGCTTCTCCTAAGGTTCTCCTCTATAATATCGCCTATGTCTTCTGGTAAAATTGCGCCATCTTGGGTGATGGGAGAGATTCCAATTTTAGTAGGATTGTCTACTCCTTTTGTAATCTCAATCGTTAAGCTTGCAGTTGTTGCAACTGGATAAGCTAAAGCCAACAAAAAAAATACTGAAATAACACTAATTTTTTTCACTTTTTATAACCTCAAGTCATCTGGCCTGAAAACTAGACGTAACTTTCTAAAATTTTTCTCAAATGCCTGGGCATCTAGCTGCTGTAATCTCTCAAACCTACCTACCTTATGAACTGCTTGTTGTGCGGAACGATCAAAAGCCTCGCTACCACTAGATTTAACCATTGTTACATTAATTACCTGGCCAGTTGGCACCAACTGAATAATTAGAGCAACCTCCATCCCTCTTCTAGCACTTGGGGGTCTATTCCAATTAGCTTCAATTCTTTCCATGATGTAAGCGGAATAACTAGCAGTTAATTTTTCATTATCTTGATCTAACGCTAACTGTTTTTCTGCCTCCAGTGCATCAGGTACATGCCTTTTGATTTCTTCACGGTCTTCTTGCAGTTTTGGTTTAGATACTTTTTTAGGCTTTGGCTTTGGTTTTGATTTAGATGCTTTTTTAGGCTTTGGCTTTGGTTTTGGTTTAGATGCTTTTTTAGGCTTTGGTTTTACCGCATTATCTAAATTCACAAGTTTGGCTTGTATATATTTCGGAGATATGACTTTACTAGGCTTAGTTGTCTCTCCCCATTTGCCAACCAAAAAATAGATTACCAAGCTATGCAGAATGAAGCTAAAGAGAACGGCTAAAAACAACGAAATAGGTCTTTCAGATAACATGGTAGTTAGTTTTTTCTAAGCGGTTCGGTTACAAGGCCGACAGACGGCGCTCCAGCATTCTGCAAATCACTCATCAGTCTCACGACAGAACCATAGCGAACACTGGCATCCCCCCAAACTAAAACAGATGTTTTGGGTTCTTGGCGCAATACTTTTTTCACCTTTTTTATAATCGATGTTAATGGTTCCTCCATATTTCTCCCATTACCCAAATCAAGATAAAAGGTACCGTCAGCCTTAATTGAAACAATTAAGGGGTCTCTATCATTTTTACCTAAAGGCGCAGATGGGGCATTCGGCAACTCAACTTTAACACCCTGCATGAGCAATGGGGCGGTCACCATAAAAACTATCAACAGCACTAGCATTACATCGATATAAGGAACAACATTGATTTCAGCAACCAATCGACGCTTATGCTTTGAAGCCTTTATAGTCACTTACTATAAATCCTGCGGTGTAAAATCGTGGACAATTCTTCTGCAAATGTCTCATAGCTATTAAAAGTAGTGTCGGCAGCTGAAGAGTATCTGTTATAAGCGAGTACTGCCGGAATTGCTGCAAAAAGACCCATAGCAGTTGCTATCAATGCTTCCGATATTCCAGGAGCAACTACTGCTAATGTGGCCTGATGCACATTAGCAAGCCCGCGGAATGAATTCATAATACCCCAAACAGTCCCAAATAAACCAATATACGGACTCACAGAGGCAACGCTGGCGAGGAATGGTAAATGCTGATTTAGCTTTTCCTCTTCACGCGATAAAGCTACCCGCATCGACCTTTCAGCTCCCTCCATAACCGCATCTGGCTCAACACCGGCTTGTTGCGATAGCTTACTAAATTCGCGAAATCCGGCTCGGAATATACTGGCGAGACCCTCTCCACCATCCCTGCCTCTAATATCATCGTATAGCTGATTAAGATCTATTCCTGACCAAAAATCATCTTCAAATTGACGCAAATTATGTGCCGCATTTCTTAAATACAATCCTCTCTGAATAATCACCACCCAAGATACAACTGATGCAAAAAAAAGTAACAGCATAACAAACTGTACTAACAAGGAAGCATTAACAATCAAGCTCCATAAAGATAACTGTTCAGTCATTCGCCGCGCTCTCCTTTCTCATTTTTTATTTCAGCTTTCAACTTTTTCAACATATCCTCCGGTATTACCTGAGGTTTCTTTTTCTCGCGATCGATGCACGCCACTTTGACCTCCGCCCTCACTAAGACATCATTTCCTCTGAGCACGCCCTGAGTGACAACAAACGAGGTTCGCGACACATCTTTTAGTTGTGCTGTTGCGGTAATTTGATCATCCAAAACTGCTGATTGAATATATTTAATATTTACAGAGTGAACAACAAACTGCAGGCTGCCAAACAATGCTGGCTTATCGAAACCTAAAGTGCGTATTAATTCTGTTCTAGCCCGTTCAATATACTTAAGATAGTTGGCGTAATATACTATGCCTCCGGCATCAGTATCTTCAACATACACGCGGATAGGTAAACAATATTTTTGCGTCATTTATCCATGAACTCCAAATTATTAGCTATTTTTTTGGCTCTTTTAAACCAAAATGCTCATAGGCTCGACGCGTTACTATTCGCCCTCTCTGTGTGCGCAGCAGATAACCCTGTTGTATTAAATAAGGCTCTATAACATCCTCTAAGGTATCTCTTTCTTCGCTAATCGCAGCTGCTATACTATCTATTCCCACAGGTCCGCCATCAAATTTTTCAATTATCGCAAGCATTACCCGACGATCCATATGGTCAAAACCAGCGGCATCTACATTCAACATATTTAACGCCATATCAGCTATATTTGATGTAACAACCCCGTCAGCCTTTACATCGGCATAATCTCTAACTCGACGCAAAAGACGATTTGCTATACGCGGCGTTCCCCTTGAGCGACAAGCAATCTCCTGAGTACCCCTATCATCTGTCGTCACACCAAGAATTTTAGCTGAGCGAGAGACTATTGAACTCAACTCCTCATCAGAGTAAAACTCCAGTCGTTGAACAATGCCAAAGCGATCTCTCAAAGGAGAAGTTAGCAGACCAGCCCTAGTGGTAGCGCCAACAAGCGTAAAGGGCGGTATATCAAGCTTAATTGATCGAGCTGCTGGTCCTTCGCCAATCATAATATCTAACTGATAATCTTCCATAGCAGGATAAATAACTTCTTCAACCACAGGACTCAGGCGATGAATCTCGTCGATAAAAAGCACATCTCCTGGCTCAAGATTTGTCATCAATGCGGCAAGATCTCCAGCTTTTTCAAGAACTGGACCGGAGGTGGTCTTTAATCCAACACCCATTTCATGGGCAATAATATGAGCTAAAGTTGTTTTTCCAAGGCCAGGGGGGCCAAAAATCAAAGTATGGTCTAAAGGCTCACTTCTTTTGCGTGCTGCACTAATAAAAATTTCCATCTGCTCTCGCACTACCCGTTGTCCCACATAATCATTAAGACTCAAGGGCCGAATGGCGCGATCAAAACGCTCTTCCCGAGCATCAGCTTCAGGAGATATTAGTCGGTCAGTTTCTATCATATTTTAATTATATCTTTATATAAGGAAGAGATCCTATGAGAACCGTTCAAAAAATTATCTTCTGTTAGCGCTTTCTCTATAAGACAAAGTCAGATTTTCACCATACTCTTGAGGGCCAATCGAATTAATTTTTCACTGACTTGCTCGCTATTGCTATCTTTTTCTTCATCAAAACTTCGTGCAGCAGCACCAATCATTCGAGATGCTTCTTGAGGCTTATATCCTAACGCAATTAACACGCTTTCAGCTTCCTCTTGGGCGTCCAACCTACCACGGAACGACACTCCACCAGAAACATTTTCCGAGGCAGCTGCATCCCCAAAAGAAGCAGGCAAGCGATCACGCACCTCAATTATTAAACGCTCTGCAGTCTTTTTTCCAACGCCCGGAAGCTTAACTAATCTTTCTGTATCATTCGCCTGCACTGATTCATAAAAATCTTTAGTTGTCATACCCGACAGTATAGTTAAAGCCATCTTTGGCCCAACACCATTAACTTTTATGAGCATACGAAATAACTCACGTTCACTAAATTCACTAAATCCATATAGCTGCTGGACATCTTCTCTAACAACCATATGAGCGTAAAGGGTAGTCTTTTCACCGCAATTTGGCAGCGCAAAAAAAGTAGTTAGAGAAACCAGCAACTCATAACCAACACCCTGTACATCAACCAGCAATTCTGGTGCTTTCTTCTCTAGCAAGATCCCTGAAATTCTACCAATCAAATAAATATCCTCATAAAATCAACCAAGTGGAGTGGCGACTCGTTTAAGTCTTCCCTTCGAATAACGATACGATCCACCTAAAGCCAATCCCATCGAATTAGTTTGAGCATGGCAAAGCGCCACTGCAAGAGCGTCGGCTGCATCCTCAGCAGGCGCAGACGGCAGTCCTAATATATGCTTAACCATATGCTGAACTTGCTCTTTGCTGGCTGCCCCGCTTCCAACAACTGACTTCTTTACTGTGCGAGCAGCATATTCCCCTATAGCCAGTCCTGCTGCAGCACCAGCCACGATAGCCGCCCCTCTAGCTTGACCTAGTTTTAGGGCAGCACTGGGGTCGCGAGCAAGAAAAACTTCCTCTATAGCCATTTCTTCTGGTTGGTACTGTTGAATTAACTGGGAGATACTATCAAAAATTATCTTTAAGCGGGCAGGCAATGCTCCGGATGGTAGGCGAACGATTCCGCTGGTAACGTATTCAATTTTAGAGCCAGCCTGAGCCCCTGTCTTGATAATACCAAAGCCAGTTTTACGAGAGCCAGGATCCACACCTAAAATCAAAGACATACAACCGCCATCATTCGAATACTGTATATTGTCACAGTATCTTAAAAAATAAAAAAAACAACCCTAATTTTTTCAAGACAGTTTTTATTTTTGTAAATTCATAGATTTTTTGGTAAAAAAAAGCGGCCTAAAAGCCGCTTAAGAAAAACTCTGTATGTCTAAATACATTACTCTTTTTTTGTAGCTGGTTTTTTTATAGCTGGTTTTTTTATAGCTGGTTTTTTTGCAACCACTTCTTCAGCAACCACTTCTTCAGCAACCACTTCTTCAGCAACCACTTCTTCAGCAACCACTTCTTCAGCAACCACTTCTTCAGCAACCACTTCTTCAGCAACCACTTCTTCAGCAACCACTTCTTCAGCAACCACTTCTTCAGCAACCACTTCTTCAGCAACCACTTCTTCAGCAACCACTTCTTCAGCAACAACAACAGCAGCCTGCTTAATTATTCCAGCCTCTACAAGAACATTTACTTTATCTGTTCCATTTATAATCTTTTTAAAAGCATCTTCTACCGCGTAACGTCCAGAACGCTTTTGATAAATAGTATACTCATCAGTCTTTTTTAATACTTTCATCTTTCTCTCCTTAGATTACTCGTTGGTTTTTAAGTGCATCTTTCTTTAATTTAATTTAGTCCTACCAATATAGATAAGCGAACCGGCCAACCTATTAAACTCAAGTTACTAGATTTAAACTACTTTTTTCTTTTCTTTGAGTTGTATATTCATCTCTCTTAGTTGCTTGACATCAGCATATCCTGGGGCATCAGTCAGGAGACAAGCGGCTGTTTGAGTCTTAGGAAAAGCAATAACATCACGAATAGAATCGCTGCCTGTCATAAGCATAACAAGTCGGTCTAAGCCAAAGGCCAAGCCACCATGAGGGGGGCACCCATAACTTAATGCCTCCAAGAGAAATCCAAATTTTTCTTGGGCATCCTTATCGTTAATCCCAAGAATATCAAATACTGACTTCTGCATCTCTAGGTTATGAATACGTATAGACCCACCACCAAGCTCAGTGCCATTTATTACCATATCATAAGCTGCTGATAGGGCTTCCCCCGGATTGCTTGCTAACTCCTGAGGAGTGCAAGATGGTCGAGTAAACGGATGATGTAATGATGTCCAGCCGCCCTCTTCAGTTTCTTCAAACATAGGGAAATCAACGACCCATAGAGGCGCCCATCCACAGGTATACAAATCTAAATCTTCACCCAGCTTGCACCGCAAAGCACCCAAAGCGTCAGAAACAATTTTCTCTTTATCTGCACCAAAGAAAATTAAATCACCATTTTCTGCTTCTGTGCGCTCAAGTATTGCTGCACGCACCTCGGAAGGAAGGAATTTAACAATTGGTGATTGTAGGCCTTCTTCTAGGTCATCCTTATTGTTCACCTTAATGTAGGCTAAACCTCTGGCACCATATATACCTACAAATGAGGTATAGTCATCGATTTGTTTTCGGCTAATAGTGCTTCCTCCGGGAACACGTAAAGCGGTAACGCGGCCTTTCGGATCTTTGGCTGGACCAGAAAAAACTTTAAACTCCACACCAATCATTAGATCTTTAATTTCTACTAGCTCAAGAGGTATTCTCAAATCTGGCTTATCGCTGCCATACCTAATCATTGCCTCGCTATATGGCATACGAGGGAAATCTCCTAGGTCGGCGCCCAGTAGCTCTTGAAAAACAGAGCGAATCATTCCCTCACTAACTTCCATAACCTCCTCTTCGCTAATAAAAGAGCCTTCAATATCTATCTGGGTAAACTCAGGCTGACGGTCAGCACGTAAATCTTCGTCACGAAAGCATTTTGCGATCTGATAGTACTTGTCTACGCCAGCAACCATAAGGAGCTGCTTAAACAATTGTGGGGATTGAGGTAAAGCAAAAAACTTTCCTACATGGGTGCGACTAGGAACAAGGTAATCTCTAGCTCCTTCAGGAGTAGCTCGAGTCAAAATAGGGGTCTCAATATCCAGAAAACCTTTTCCATCAAGATGATTTCGCATTGTAGCGGTCACCTTAGAACGAAAAAGCAGATTCTTTAACATTTCAGGACGACGCAAATCCATATAACGATACTTTAAACGAACATCTTCCCCTACTTTACTATGCTCATCTAGCGGGAAAGGTGGCGTCTCAGAAGCATTTAATATTTCTAACTCTAGCCCATATACCTCTATTTCGCCCGTTGGCATCTCAGAATTAACTGTCTCTGAGGAGCGGGCCCGGACTTTACCTTTTACCTTAAGCACATACTCACTACGCACCGTATCGGCAGAACTAAAATGCTCGCCTCCATCTGAATCAAAAACTACCTGAACGATCCCTTCACGATCACGAAGGTCAATAAAAATAACACCGCCATGGTCCCTTCGGCGATGCACCCAACCACAAATTGTGATTTCTTGATTAATGTTCTTGGAAGTAAGAGCACCGCAATAAATTGTACGCATTATTTTTCCCATATTAATACAAGCTCTGCTGAAGAGCCTGTCCATACCTATAGAGTTATAGCCCTATAGGTATGGATCTCAAAAATTCTGGCATTATACATCATGAAAACGGGCGCTAGAAGAACAGATCTTGTCTCATGATCGCGAGCCGAAGATCTGCAACGATAGATTAGCGCACATCTTTCAGATTGGGCGCTCGATAAAACTAAAGTCTTTTCCGGCAAGAGACAGGCCCATTGACTTAATTCGAAGCTGCAGTTTATCTTTTTTGTATTCAGTCTGAGGCGCAGCAGCCCATACCGGATTCGGCCAAGAAGCATCGTTCTTATAGCGAGCAACATGATGCACATGCAACTGAGGAACCATGTTACCTAAAGCTGCAATGTTAATCTTGTCAGGCGCAAACAATTTCGCCATCGTTTCAGCCAATAAACAAGATTCTTTTATTAGCTGCATTCTTTCTTGATTCGACAAATGGTAAATTTCTGTAATATCAGGTTTTTTTGGCACCAAAATAAACCAAGGATAACTTGCATCTCGATGAATAAGAAGATTTGATAGCTCAAATTCACCAACAGGTATACTATCCTGAATTAACCGGGGGTGGAGCTTAAACATTTAAATACCTCCCTACTTTATATCAATACATACGGGCATCGTAAAATACTCTCTTTTGCGTTAACCGCCAAGATAAAGAATAGATTATGCGCGCTAGCAAATTTCTCATTACCACAAAGAAAGAAATCCCTTCTGATGCAGAAGTCATTAGCCATCAGCTAATGTTGCGAGCAGGAATGATTCGAAAGTTAACCTCAGGCCTATATACCTGGCTTCCCATAGGATTACGCGTGCTACGCAAAGTGGAAGCTATCATTAGAGAAGAAATGGATAGATCTGGGGCGCAAGAAGTCCTGATGCCTATAACCCAACCTGCCGAAATTTGGAAAAAATCAGGTCGCTGGAAAGAGTACGGCCCAGAGCTTCTTCGAATAAAAGATAGGCATGATCGATCTTTTTGCCTAGGCCCAACTCACGAAGAGGTCATCACTGACCTGGTTGGGCACGAAATTCAAAGCTACAAACAACTACCCGTTACTTTTTATCAAATACAAACTAAGTTTCGGGACGAAAGACGTCCTCGTTTTGGCGTTATGCGATCTAGAGAATTTTTAATGAAGGATGCTTATTCTTTTCATGCCTCTGAAGAAAGTCTTCGCCACACATACGAGTTGATGCATCAAACCTATACTAATATTTTCAAACGAATAGGCTTAGATTTTAGGTCTGTTATTGCTGACACTGGTAGCATTGGCGGAAATCATTCACATGAATTTCACGTTTTGGCCGCATCCGGTGAAGATGCTATTGCTTTTTCAACTAAAAGTGATTTTGCAGCGAACATTGAGACAACTAAAGCGGTTAACCTAGAGAAAAAGACCTCAAACAACAGACAGCAACTACAAAAAATTGAAATATCACACCAACATAGTACTGTAGGGACAAATAAGCTCCCAGATACAGATAAAGTCCAAACAATTAAGATAATAATTGTGCTGGCTGAGCCCGATATAATACTATCTAACGATGATCAGGCTATTTCGATCAATCCATTAGCGGCGTTGATCTTGCGTGATGATCATGAGCTCAATACTGTTAAATCTCAAAAAATTAGTGGCATCAAATCACCACTGACTTTAGCGAGCCAAGAGATCATCAAAAAACAATTCGGTTGTGATATCAGCTTCTTGGGACCGGTAGGTCTTAACATCCCTGTGATTGCTGACCATGCTGCTAGCCAGTTAATTGACTTTACATGTGGAGCTAACAAAGATGGTTTCTATCTTACAGGAGTCAACTGGGAGCGCGACTGCCCAGATGTAAGAGTCGAAGATATTAGGAATGCCGTCCAAGGAGACCCTAGTCCAGATGGTCGAGGAGTATTAGATATCAAGCGTGGTATAGAGGTTGGGCATATCTTTCAACTGGGGGCTAAATATAGTAAAACTATGAACGCAACAGTGCTCAACGAAGAAGGTAAGGAACAGACGATGTTTATGGGTTGCTATGGAATCGGGGTCAGTAGAATTGTAGCTGCTGCTATTGAGCAAAATAATGATGCCAGCGGTATTGTATGGCCAGATGCATTGGCGCCTTTTCAAATTGCATTGATCCCTATCAATATGCAAAAATCTGAGCAAGTAAAAATAGTTTGCGAAAAAATTCACTCTGAGCTTGTAGGTTTAGGGTTCGATGTTCTC
>Ga0209502_10004634_pt1 | contig 10239 bp, 10 predicted proteins | sample ArcticOcean_MG_C_10_FD_187442 | JGI IMG/M metagenome (GOLD analysis project Ga0209502, IMG submission 187442) | Marine microbial communities from western Arctic Ocean - ArcticOcean_MG_CB11_90 (SPAdes) (version 2) | ecosystem: Environmental > Aquatic > Marine > Oceanic | place: Arctic Ocean...
ATACCAATTTCCCCAGGTCTTGTGACCTTCCTCGTCGTAGTTTGGCAGACGGATGTATCGACGGAAGAAGAGCGCGAAGATCGGCACGAGGCAAATCGACTTAGCCAAACGATGGAATCAGGATGGAGTGATCTCCTCATCCCTTAAACTGAACCACGATTCGGGATACACCGAAAAGGGGTTCGGGATACGGCGAGAGGACAGCGGCCTGCGAGTGGGCGGTAGTATTAGTGAATCAGAGGAGGTCTCTTTTCTGAGATTTCATGGTTATGACCTTAAAAACTCAAATATTTTTAACTTAAATAACTACTACTACCGGTAAGAATCACCAGCGACACAACCGCGAATTTTATACATTTTCTTTCGAAGAGGTATTTAAGTATTATGCACTATCAAGCAATTCAGGTATCACTCTGAGCATGTGGATTATTGAATAAATGAATACACCATGAGAAGCCCTAATTTTCGGGTCCATAACAACCTTACTGAGCCCATCAACAACCTCAAAATTTCGTGCCCTGAGGTGACTAATAATGTTAGTCCGCCGATAAGATTCAACACAGGGATTCTTAAGATAGAGCTTATAATATTTATAGGGTTACTTAGGTATTAATTCTATTAATAGTCGAACAGGCTTATGGAGTAGAATAAAAGAGTCACCCCCCTTTCGCCCCCTTTCGCCCCCTCCGCTCCGGCCCAAAGGCGGCTTCAAGGCCCTCCCGCGAAAAGCAAATTCCTAGCAGTCAGTGACCAAACCATCGTCATCGACGATGGCCTTGGGCGGCTGTTACCTTTTGAGCCTTGCCAACAATCGCTCTTTTTGAGTGAATTAAATCCATTTGATCATCATCGGTCCTTCTATTATGACTAAAAAATTTCATTTACTTACCAGTCTCATTCCATTGGGAATTTTAGCTTCATCGGTTTCGGCCGTTCCGATCGCGGGTGTCGATTTTGATGACGGTCCTGGAGTAGATGATATTACACCGGATGACTTAGAGCTGACTGACGGAGTCACGGTGTCTGATTGGATTTTTTCGGGAGGCGGAAGTATTCTCGGAGTAGATAACAATGCCAATGCCGCCAGGGATTCCGCTCCCGTGAGGAAGATCAATGGGCCAAACAACAGTAGCCCGACGCCACCGGCGGTGGGTGATGCGCCTCCGGTTGACGGAGTTCATTCCTTTTCCATCACGATCGATGCTGCCCCAATTAATCTCGAAAGTGTTCAGTTTGATTATAGTAAGGCGACGGGGTCTGGCAATATTCGCTGGATCGCCTTCCGAACCAGCCTTGACGCCAATATTATTTTTAGTGAAGTGGGTCAGATTCGCCCGGCGTTTCCAACGGTTCTGATCGATTTGACCGATCCCAAGTATCAAAATCTTTCCGATCAGACTGTGGAGTTTATCTGGTATTGTGGTGGCCAGGGGACGGGGGACATGGATATCGATTCCATTATTATCAATGCTTCTGGAGGAAGTTTTTTGGATACTGATAATGATTCACTGGGGGATAGTTTTGAGCAACTCATCATCGATGCAGACGCAGGAGATGGATTTACAAGCTTCGCCGATGTTCTTCCGGGTGATGACTTTGATGCAGATGGAGCCGATAATTTTGCCGAGCAAGAGAATGGCACCAGTCCACTCGTAAATGATACCGACGGCGACGGTTTGTGGGATGGGGTGGAAACCAATGACGGGACGTTTGATGATCTGGCGACAGACACTGGAACCAATCCACTCGTAGTTGACACTGATGGGGACGGGTTGTGGGATGGGGTGGAAACCAATGACGGGACGTTTGATGATATCGCTACTGATACCGGAACAAATCCGGTATTAGAGGATACCGATGCCGACACGATTCCCGATGGCTATGAAGTCTTGAACGCTTTAGATCCGTTCTCAGACGATAGGACACTTGATTTGGATAATGACGACTCGGACAACTTGGCTGAGTTTACTCGTGGTACGAACGCCCAAGTGGATGATACTGATGGAGACGGAATCAAAGATGGACCCGAAACTGACGACGGAAGCTTCAATAGCTTGGCGGATACGGGAACGGATCCACTGAATCCCGATACTGACGAGGACGGACTACTTGACGGAGTTGAGACGGCTACTGGTATCTTCGTCGATGAGACAAATACCGGGAGCGATCCTCTCTTAGAAGATAGTGATTCTGATGACTATCGCGACGGAGCTGAAGTGAACATTCATGGAACCGATCCAAATAATTCTGCGGGAGCTCCTACCGGGTTAAGTGTTCTATTTATCGGTGGACCTGCAGAAGGGGCAGATCCGGTAGTGATTAGATTCATCGAAGATAAGTATGGACTCTCCAATGTCGACTATAAGGAGGCACCTGAATCTTTGGAGACCGATGAGGATGGATACGATCTCTTGGTTCTATCCTCGACTCCTGGATCCGGTGATATCAGAGACAAGTTTGAAGATTCGTTGGTTCCAATTGTTAACTGGGAAGAGGCAATTTCAGACAATGGACCTGGTGAATTTGGATTGGCTACCGCGATTCTTTCCAAGTCCATTATCACAACAGAAATGGCTCATGCCGGTCATCCGATTACCGAAGGTCTTCCTGACCCAGTGGTGCTTTTTGATGCTGCAGGTCCCCAAACCACGAGCGCGGGCGCGCTGTTCGCCGGGCTTACGAGCGCGGGTAACAATGTGGATAACGGGGAGGCCATGATTTTTCTGGCGGAGGTTGTTGATGCCGTTGACCCCGGAGCATTGGTTCCTGGAGACGCCGCTCCGGCCCGTCGGGTCATGCTCCCCTGGACCGATAGTACTGCTCGCAGTCTGACCCCTGATGGCTGGCAACTCTTTGGAAACGCGCTGGACTGGGCGGTTGGCCGTCTGGGAGGACCGCAGCCACTTGAGATTATTGAAATCGAATACGATAATACTTCTCAGCCCGGCAATGTGCTGGTCAGTCTGACTTTTAGTTCTTCAGAGGGGAAGTCGTATGCGCTCTACGCTGATACTGGCTTGGGTGTTCCGCTGATAAGTCAAATTGAAGTTGATGACGCCGTGGTGGGAACTGCCGGGACGACAACGGTTGAGGTGAACTATAATCTTGTTGGATTAGACAATAACGCCAGGTCTTACTTTTTCACCATTAAGGAGAACTAGACTGATTTTTCAGATGAGAAATTTAAAGAGCGGCTAAAGCATGCTGAACAAGGAGTCGCAGATGCCCAGCTAGGGGGCTTTTTCGTAGTAGGTATAAAGCCTACCAAAAACGCAGCAACAGGCGAGGCGATCATATCCCGGACTGCTAGGAAATTGCTTTTGGTGGGAGGGCCATAAAGCGCCATTGGACCGGAGGGGCGAAAGGGGGTTGGTTTTGGAATGGGTAACGCTCTTAGTTGCTTTCAGTGGGGATTAACCTCCACACTGCTTGCAAGCCGCGCTCCCGGCCTTACCTTTGCTCTTCTTATACCAGCGGCACCCACTGTTGTGACGAATACCGCTCGAGGTGGTGAGCCAGTGGGTTTTCCCCACTGCGGAAGCTTCCACAGGCTTCTCGCTATCAACGACAGTCCCTTATCCGGAATCGGTTAATCCTTGAACGCCTAGGATGCATCGATGAGGCCGGCAAGCCCACGTCGCGGGTGGAACGGAGCTTTCGGAGGTGGCGGTGCTAGTAGCCGTCAGGATAGCTGGGAAGGGCAAGGAGGAGTTGGAGGCTCCTTGATCAATTTGAAGCCTAGCTAAAGGATTGGTTTTTCATACTCTTACTCCTGACGAAGTTGCTGGCAATCAATCTAACGCAAAGATTCAGCAACTGATCGCTATCGCCTTGTTTTTAAAAAGGGTCTGTAAAAAATACAGTGTTATGAAGAATACCCATAGAATAGATTCTTGGCTGCCTACAAAGCCTTTTTCCAGACCTGCAAGAGGAGTTTATCATATCGGACCTCAGAAATGGTGAGCGGAAAAACTGTGTTTTGATTTATACTGATTCCGGGGCTCATCGGTTGAAAGGGCTCGCCACCCATGGAGCTTCGGATTTCAAAGTTTCCCTCAGGAAGGTTTTTCACGGTAATGGTGACCTCCTCAGCTTCTTTGTTGTAAGAATTTACAGACAGATCCACTGGAATACACCCGAGTAATCCTGAGCTGGTGTAACGAGAAACATAATCCCAGATCACTTGTGTAGCGAAAGACGGCCAAACATGTTCTCCGTTTTGGACACGATAATGTATAACATCATAGCAAGCGTCTCCTTTATTCCAAATAAAACGGGTTACCCCTGGAGCAACCTGGCTAGTCACAGGAGTCCCTTCACTTCCATTTTTTAAAATCCAGTGTTCACTGAGTTGGTTCATCGAAATGGAGTATTGGTTTCCATTATAAGGATTATAAAAATCATTTGTCCCGTGGATTGAGAGTATTCCTACGCGATGATTACTGGTGCATTCCTCAAGGGTCCACTGCCACATACTGGCTGCCACGGAGGATACTGCGGCAAAACGATCGCCAAGGTAACACGCCAGATCCCATACGAAATTCCCCCCTAGTGAAAAGCCACATGCATAGATTCTACTCGAATTTACGGAGTAATCCTTTTCAAGAAAATCGATCATGGCCCCTGTAAAACCTATATCGTCAGTGCCATTGTCATACGGCCCTATGGTATTCCAATTAGATGAACCTTCCGGGTCCTTCTCATCACGGATTACGAGACCTTGGGGATAAACGACGATAAATCGTTGATCATCTGCAAGAAGGCGAAAATCAGCTGTGAAGCGCATCATACCTTCCGCTGAATCATTTCCACCGTGAAAGCAAAAAAGCACAGGAAGCGATTCTGTATGAGTAAAATCCTTGGGTAAATAAACAATGAATTGCCGATCGAGACCGTCTAAATTAAGTGTTTTTTTTAGAGTCTCTTGTGCCTGAACAATTCCCACACCAGAAACCAGCAACAAAAAGAAAAACAGGCTTTGAATGATTTTGATTACCCTCATCTCTTCAAAATTTTAAGCTTCGTGAAAATATTTAAAAGTTAAAACGAAGATCTTTAAAATGAATGCGAATCACCTACTCTCACTTTTCGCTATCTGAATCATCAGACAAAGAAATACACTCTTTTATTATTCAACCCGTCTTCACTTCAGCCCACAAATCTAGCACCACAACAATAATTTCCCAACACCTTAAAACAAAGCTTGGATTCAAACCGGAAGTGCACCGGTTGGTTTGAAGTGCGAGCCAGGAGCTGATTTTATTAGCACTGGTTCCGCCTACAAAAACCGAACCTGTGCCACATGAAATACACCCACCTGACCCGCGAAGAGAGACATACCATTTCCACCTTGAAGCGCAAAGGCGACTCGCCATCGATCAAAGCTCCACACCCTGACTTTTGACAACGGCAAGGAGTTCTCATCTCACGCCATAATCGATGCGATATTGGATAGCTCGTCATATTTCGTCCCCCTCCGCTCCGGTCCAAAGGCGCCTTCAAGGCCCTCCCGCTAAAAGCAAATTTCTAGCATTAGGCCGGCTTTGTGTCACCGGAAGCCACTCAACAGCGTGCAAGGGTTATTGTTCTGCCTCTTCTACTGATCTCTCCGCTCTATTGGGTTTGATCTAGCACCTTGAGCCGGTATGCGCTCTTAGCAGCAGGGGGGCGGATTAAGGTTGTCTCGTATGCCACACCCTCACCATTGAAGAACATAACGGCCGCCCAGGTCTTAAGGTCGAATGACTGCTCAATCGTGATTAGTCCTCCGACGATTGGACTCGTCTTAAACTTCAGAACCGGCTGGCCATTAATATCTGAAAGGGCCATTTCTAGGGTCAAGTTTGGCTGTGAGTTAGCGACCAGTGGCGCAGACTTGTTAGCCGCTTCAAAACCGTCCAGGAAGCCATCTCCATCGGAGTCACCATTTAGTGGGTCGGTATTGCGATCACCTCCGTATTCCCGGCCCTGATCCACAGACCACATCAGAAATTTGGTTCACCTCTTGGATCATCAAAGCTACCGAGCGCGATGGACTCCTTGGCGGTATCGACAACAATGGGAAAACCGAGCAGTCACAAAGTAAAACGTAACTGAACGTAATGAACTGTTACCACTATGTTACCTTTTACCAGCCACTAGGAAACACGAAACCCGCTTAATCCTTTAGGATTAAGCGGGTTATCGAAAAAGTACGCAGACTGGGACTCGAACCCAGGACCAATTGGTTAAAAGCCAACTGCTCTACCAACTGAGCTATCTGCGCTTTTGTTGGATTTGTAAACCTGCCGTGCAGCGGGAGTGGCGGAGCATTAAGGCGTTCCGGATGTATTGGCAAGAAATTCCCGAAGGTTTTCTTCATCTTTTTTAAGCTCATCGGAGTTTTTTGGCGATATTCGGAGTCAAGACGAAGCGTTTAATCCCACTTTTTTCAGGATCTTGGCCATCGATAACCTGATACTCCAAAGCTTTGATAGGCTTTTGACCCTGAATTTCTGACATGAGATAAATCCGGATCGTCATTGGCGCTTTCGGATCTCCTCCGGGGATGTCTTTGACGGTAAACTGGACTTCGTTGTTACCATCGCTCGCGCCTCCGAGAATCACGTCGGCCCGCTTCGTGTTCTGGTAAGTGTGGGGCGAGATCTTGTTAACGAGAAGTTTAACTTCCCGACCAGGGCAAAACACGTAGGCTTTGGCGATATACTTCACGGGTCCCCGCAGTGCAATGGGTGGTTTTTCCGTTTTTCCAGTTGGCTGAAAATCGGGTTGATCGACATATTTAAAATTTCCCGCCAAAATCTCCTTCCGAACATCAGGAAGCGCACTCAGATTCACGAATTGCGAACCGTTGTATTTCCAACCCGAACGCTCCTGAACATAGGAAATTGTAAGAATGTTCTCACTGGGCTTTCCCCCTACCCCAAAATCGACCTTTCCAAAATAGACAGCTTTCACCGTAGGACCTTTCACCCGTAAGCGAAGCACCTTTAAGGTCGCAAGATCTGGTGGAATCGCGGGAAGCCCCGCAAAAAATGCTTCAGGAAAACGACGGCGTTCGCTCCAAAGCCGATTCTTGATCGAAGTCAGCTGATTCGTGGCCGTGTAGCGCTGCCACGAAGCGGCATCTTTTTGAATCACCGCAGCCCTCCAGCCGCTATACACCTGACGCAAATGCTGGACCAGTTTGGCGTCGTTTTTCGCAATCGGAACTTGCCCGGAGGACATCTGGATCAAAATGCAAGATATTAAAAGTGTGCGGAACATGCAGAAACTATGGACAAAATGGGCCTACTTTGGAAAAATATTCTTTCGCGCTCGATACGTCGCAGAGCAAAACTCACCTTATGAACCCAATCCCAAAGTCTCCAATGATCGGAGAAGTGCGCAACCAGGAACTGCTCGAATCTGCGACAACCTACGTCTATGAAAAGACGCCGCAGGGAGATTTGAACGCACATTTTTTCTTTCCTCCAAATTTCGATTACTCCACCCAACAACGTCCCGTAATCGTGTTTTTCCATGGTGGCGTTTGGGATATCTCCGCTCCTACTCAGTTTATTCCTCACTGTCATCATTTCGCTTCACGAGGAATGATCGCGGTGACTGCTGAATATCGCACCAAGGCGAAGTTCGACGGAGGACCTGAAGAAGCCATCATGGACACCAAAACCGTCATTTCTTTTTTACGCTATCACGCCGCAAAGATAGGGGCCGATCCAAACCGAATTGTCGCCTGTGGTGCCGCCGCAGGGGCCCACGCCGCCCTCTGTGCCACCTTGCATCCGCACGAGAACACAGAATTCCCCTCGCCCAAACCCCAAGCACTCATCCTCTTTGGGCCGATCACAGACACAGGTCCCAAAGGCGTGGGATCGGCACTTTTTTCCACTCCTAAGGAAGCAAAAAGCACTAGTCCCTACGCCAAACTCCCTCAAAAGGAGCTCCCCCCTTGCTTGATCTTCCATGGCACCGCCGACCGGGTCGTCCCCGTCCAATCCTCGATCCGCTTCAGCAAGCGCTACGCCCGAAAACGAAACAAATGCGAGCTAATGACCTTCCAGAACGCTGGTCATACTTTTTTTAACTACAATTCGGACGAGCGGAACTACGGGCTCACGTTGAACGCCGCCGATAATTTTTTGGTCAAACTGGGTTATCTTGAGCCCGATCCCCTTGCCGGGGAATTTCAATAGCACTCGTCTTGCGCACGTGCCACATCACTGCCACCTTCCCATTACATGAGTTCCCTTCAATTTTCGCCCATTGGCGATATCATCGCCGATGTCGCTGCCGGCAAACTGGTAATCGTCGCCGATGATCCTGGCCGGGAAAACGAAGCGGATCTTCTCGGAGCGGGTTCTTTGGCAACTCCGGAAATGATTGCCTTTATGGCAAGCCATGGCCGGGGACTGATCTGCACCCCAATCCTCGCAGAGAAAGCCGATGCTCTCGACCTGCCTCCAATGGCTTCAAAAAATCGCGAAGCCCACAAAACGGCCTTTACGATCTCAATCGACGCCGCGCAGGGAATCAGCACGGGAATCTCCGCCGCTGATCGCGCCCATACCGTAAAACTCATGGCAGAGGAAACGACAACCGCCGATTCATTCGTCAACCCCGGTCATATCTTTCCCCTCCAAGCCATGGAAGGTGGAGTGCTTCGCCGCGCTGGACACACCGAAGCCGCGGTTGATCTTAACCGTTTAGCTGGTCTCCCCTCAATCGGCATCATTTGTGAAATCATGTATGAGGATGGCACCATGGGAAGAGTGGGCGATCTTGGCGACTATCAGAAACAGCATGGACTCAAGGCCTGCACTATCGCTCAACTCATCGAATACCGTAGACGCTCCGAGCGACTCGTCACTTGCGAGGAAATCATTTCTCTCCCCACTGATTTTGGCGACTTTAACTGCCACCTTTACCGCGTGAATACTGACGATTCAGAGCACCTTGCTTTGGTGAGCGGTGAGATCGATCCTGAGATACCAACAACCGTGCGCGTCCATTCCGAGTGCTTAACCGGTGATGTTTTTGGCTCACGCCGCTGCGACTGTGGCGGGCAACTCCACAATGCTTTGCAGAATATCTCGGAAGATGGCGGAGTTTTACTATACCTCCGTCAAGAAGGTCGAGGAATTGGCCTCGCTGCCAAAATCCATGCCTACAAGCTTCAGGAGCAAGGTATGGATACCATCGAAGCCAACGAGAAACTCGGATTTCCATCCGATCTGAGAGACTATGGAATGGGAGCACAGATGTTGCACGATCTTGGCATTCGCAAGATTAGACTACTCACGAATAATCCCAAGAAGGTCATCGGCCTTGATGGCTATGGACTTGAGATTGTGGAGCAAGTATCCATCAGCGTGCCCTCCAATCCGCATAACGAAAAGTATCTCGATACCAAGCGAGTTAGAATGGGTCATAAACTTTGACATTCATTGACAAAGCTTCATCTTCAGATCATAAATCCGATCTTATGTCGGCGATCATCCCACAAAGGCCCCGCGTCTTAAACACCGGAAAAATTCGAATCTCCATTGTGGCTGCGCAGTTCAATGCTGAATTCACAGATGCTCTGGTCGAAAATGCAGTGGAGGAGATCGGTAACATTACAGAAAACCCTAAGGTTGATCTCGTAAGAGTCCCTGGTGCCTTTGAAATCCCGGTCGTCATCAAAACACTGATTCAAGAAGAAGCTCCTGACTGTGTCATCGCCCTTGGCTGCATCATTCGCGGAGGTACCGGCCATGCCGACCTCATCGCCACCTCAGTGACAAACACCCTTCAGCAACTTGCGCTAGAGTTTTCTACTCCGATCATCCACGAAGTTCTTTTAGTCGAGGATGAAAAACAGGCTTATACCCGCTGCATTGGAGAGAAGCTCAACCGTGGCCGGGAAGCGGCCCGGAGCGCCGTAAACGTGATCGAAGTAATGAATGAGATCAAGAAAACGACCCAGTCACTCAGACTGCACCCGAGTAACGCCTAATGCCGACGCGTCACCAAGTCCGGGAGGCGGCCATACAGCTCTTCTATGCCCGCGCTTCTTCGCAAACAGCGGAAAGTGATGATGAACTCTGGGAACTCATCACTGATCGAGGTGGCCTCACCTTCGACCGCGCTCGCGTTAAAGTCCTCGGACACTGGCAAAACGGACGCGCGGCAGTTGCACCAAAACTTCTAAAAGCACTCGCCGCTTGTACTGCTGCAATCAGCGCCGCCGACCCCACC
>Ga0209502_10004637_pt1 | contig 10236 bp, 17 predicted proteins | sample ArcticOcean_MG_C_10_FD_187442 | JGI IMG/M metagenome (GOLD analysis project Ga0209502, IMG submission 187442) | Marine microbial communities from western Arctic Ocean - ArcticOcean_MG_CB11_90 (SPAdes) (version 2) | ecosystem: Environmental > Aquatic > Marine > Oceanic | place: Arctic Ocean...
TCGCTTCCTAATGCAGTATAAAAAGTAGGTAATCCTGTTGTTAATGCTCTTGTATTTCTAAAGAAATTACTAGGTGATTGGAAAGTAACAGTTCTTATAGGGTCGCTAGAAGATATATGAATATCTTTCATAGCTAAAAAATCTGATGGTATTTCTACTGTACCATCAGTAGAACTAATTGTAGTTGTTGCTATTTGTAACATTTGTCTTATACGCAAATCTCTACTTAACCTATCTTCTGCTAACCTAATAAATTCAGGTATTGTTGCAGTTAGATCACTACGAGCTAAATAATTTGCTATCGTAGTTTGTAGTGTTGCGTAATCAGTAAAAAATGCCATTTATATTCTGCCCTGTTTTGTTCTAAAAAATCTGTTGTCTGGATGATTTAAAAATTCTTTAAATTTTTTCATATCTAATATTTGAAATCCTTGCATAATCTGTTTATGGTTTAGATCATCAATAACTGTCATAGGTATAGATGCAATTTTGTTATCAAACATATCATCACCCCACCCTGTGGATTTAGTAATAATTTCTTCTTTGTTTGTTTCAATAATATCTGTTACATCTTGTTTTGTTTCTATCACATAACCATCATTATCATGGTCATCGTGTTTTATTTGGTGTCTGTATTTTATTGGTTGTGACCAAGCACTTTTAAATTTTTTCTTATTGTCTGCCATAATTATCCTTAAAAGATATGCCCACCGAAGTGGGCTATATCAATACTTAATGTGTAATTAAGCTGTTAAATCAGCAACGATTGCATGAGCTGCTTCGTTACTTACTTGCAGAGTTACCTCTGTAAGCATTTGGTGCATTTCAGCATCACCAGTTTTAGCCAATAGGTTAGACTGAAAAGGTCTTAATGTTGCTAGAGCCAACATTGTTGGATCTAAAATAAGAGCCTGTTCACCATTGTTAGCTGCATAATCAGAAGTCATAAATCTTTCTGGAATTACTGAAAGCATACCAAAATCTGATAAATACACATCGGCTGCACCTACAATAGATGCTGCTTTTGTAGTAGTACCAGCGTTAGGTGTAGAAACACGATTAGCTGCAATACCAGCAAAAGCTGATACTTTAACTTTTTGGTTAGGTGGAACAACCAACATAGTTGGAGTACCGCCAGCATTAAACGCTGCTTTCATAGCAGTTTTTAAAGATGCTTCTGTAAACGCATTAGTATTACCTGTTAATGATTTAGTTCTAATTGCAGAACCTGGAGGTGCTGCTGGTGCGGCTGGAGCTGTAGGTCCAGCAGATGCTGTACCAACTGAAGTCCAGTTAGTTCTTAACCAAGTTTGTAGAGATGCCATCTTTGGTGCTGTACCACCTGCTGCTGTTACTGGTGCAATGTTACCAAGAATAGCAAATTCTATATCTCGTTTTAGTTCTTGTCCTGCTTTAGCTAATTGATAAGCAGTAGATGTTTTTCTACCAGCTAAATCAACTGCATCAAGAGTGCCAGAAACATTTACTGTTTTACCCATAATTTGAGTTCTGTTAGTAGCTCTAACTGTAGGAACGGCTGTAAATGCTGCTGCTACAGCACCTTCTTGCAGAGCTGTATTAGCTGCTGCACCTAGTGTATCTGTTTGCCATTCATGAAGTGTTGCTGTTGCTTTTGTTTTTCCGATTGAAGAAACTACAGGAGTTTCTGTCGGAGCAATATTGTATATGGTGTTGGATAAATCCTCACGCATACCAATTGCTTGATAAGTATGAAATTCTGCTGCTGCCATTGTTATTTTTCCTTAAATAAAGTTTTCAAATAAAGCTGCTGCATCTCTGGCATCGCCAGATTGCAATAACTTCCGTTGTTGTTTTTTAGTTCTATCTGTTACAGTCTGCTTTACTTTAGCTCCACCTTTCATTGTCTTTGGAGCATTAGCTACTTTCTTTTTAACGCCAGCTTTACCTGCCATTAATTTATCGTATTGTGCAGCTTTATGTAACACTAAAACATGGCGTGAATCATAGACTTGAGATAACTCATCATCTGTGAATCCAACCTTTTTTCCATAATTGCGAATTTCATGTCTGATTTTTTCGCCCTTAATTTTGTCTGAAAACTCTGGCAAGGATTGTGTCAGCTTTTGTGCTTCGCCTTCTACATACTTCTGCATATTTGCTGACCTATCCGATTCTTGCTCTTGAGCAATTCGTTGTCTTTCAGCATTTACTTGTTGTAGTTGGTCTTTTTTCTCGGTCATTTCTGCGACCTTAACTGCATATCCTATTGGGTCGTTCTCTTTCATAGTAGCTAAATCTTCCGGACTGTCATTACTGCCAACCAAGAATTGTTCAACTGCTTGAAGTTTTTGAGCATATTCATCCCTAACTTGCCTAGCTTCAATAATAGCTTTAGCTTCTTGGTCTATGACCTTACGCTGTTCGGCTACTTCTTGAGTCTTTTTTGTATAGTCGCTGCCAAGTTGATAAGATTTTTTAAGTTCATCAAGGGTAACTTCTTTTTCTTCACCAGCCGCTTTGACTGTGAAAGTTTGGTCTTCCTCAACTACTTCTTCATCCTCAATCTCGGAGTCATCTTCAGATTCTTCTGTATCATCATCAGCTTCTTCAGCTTCAAACTCTACATCTTCTTCTTCTGTTTCCTCTACTTCTGCTTCTTGTGTATCTTCTTCCTTTTCAGTTGGTTGCTCTTTCGAGTCCTCTGGTGCGGATAACATACCCTCAAATGCAGATGTTGCATCATCTATTGTTATAGGGTTATCATTCCCACTTCCAACTTCTGGAGTCGTGGTTTCTTCACTCATTGTATTTCCTTAATCGCCATCTAGGTGTGGCATTACCATACAGGCTATATGCCTATAATATTGTCCATGATTTATCCTTAATCTTGTCGCTATCGACTACAGATTGAAGTCTAGTCATCATGTTATTTGTTGCTTTAATCCTGTGATAAGCTCGTTCTCTTATAGCTACATCTTCTGGATTAGAGTTTTCTATTTCTGCGTAACACTCTTTAATCATATCTTGTATTTCATTAAGAAATGACTCGGTATTTAATACGCTATTAATTTCAGCTTTTTTATCCATTACATTCCTGCAATGTTATTGATCTTGTCTAAAGCATTTATAAGTTCTTTAGATTGAGATACATCATTCTTTGCACTATCATTTTGTGCCTTCTGCATTAGCTCCATTTCTTTCATAGCCATGTCTGCTTCAAACTGTGCTTGTTTTTGTTGTAGCTCAAGCATCTCTCTTTGCACTTTAAGTTCAAGCTCTTGTTTGTCCATTTCTAATTGTGCCATCTTTGCCTGCATCTGCATTTCAGCTTTCTCTTTTTCTACTTGTGCAAGTATTTTAGCTGCTTCAGTATTAGGGTCAGTCTGTGGACTTTCTGCTTGTTGTTGAGCTAATTGATCTGATTCCTCTTGAGATATATCTTTTAAGAATCCAGACTCATCTTTAAATCCTGCCATGTTTACAAATTTAGCTAATGTATCTCTATATTGTTTAAGGCTTACTAATGGATTACCAAGACCATACTGTGTCAGCATCTGCTCTTGCTTATCAAGGACCATTTGCATAACAGATAATTGTTCTGATTTACTACCAGTACCTAATCCAACATTAACAGTTACATTGTATTCTGTGTTCCACTCTCTAGGATTCATAGGTACAAATTTATTATTAACTTTAATAATTCTTTCTTTGTTTTGATATTTACATACGAGTTGTAAGATACCCTTCATTAAAGATGAAACTCCAGTATCAGCAAAGATACGAGCTATCAATTCTATTTTTCCACCTGCTGCACTTGACATAGCAGCGACTGCTGTAGCTGTTACATTTTGTAATATGTTAGGGTCTAATCCTTGTGATGCTTCGCTGACACCTGTTCTTTTAGCTTGTACAGTATCTAAATACTCAAGCATAGGGAATGATTGTCCAGCACTAGATTGCACAGTCATTGGTACTAAAGCATTAGGATTCTTAATTCTAATAACACCACCTGCTGTAGATGTAAGAAGATCATCAAGATTAACTTGTCCTTCAACTGCACCAACACGATAGTTATTAGTTAGATATAAATTGTCTAGCATTTGTCTAGTAATAGTAGATTTAATTAATTGTAAATCCATTGTACGATCAGCTAATGATTCACCAAAGAACTTATGTGGTATTGGGAAAGGGCAAACACTATGAAATGGTTGATAATCACATTCTTCGTGCATAAGCACTTTGTTGTCTGCGTAACAAACTCTATGTCTTTCTGCTATACCATCACCATCTAAATCTGCTCTTACATAACACTCGTAATACTCAACTCGTTCCATGCTTTCGTCATCAGAGTTATTAGTATTAAATGGTTCTTCCCCTGCTGAATACCTTGCAACTCTTTCTGGAGTAAAATCTAATGTATCGCCAGCAGATAGTTCTGCTACAACATCCTTATCGTAACCCATAGCAATTAAATCACTACGAGTAACTAAACTTCTTTGTGCAACAAAATCTGCATCTTCAATGTTAATAGCTCTTTTATCAATTAAAAATTCTTCTGGAGCAACTGATTCAATTTTAACTTTAGATGAGTCTTTAGTTCTTTTGCATTTAATATTGTAATAAGTGTTTATGATTGGTGGTACTTCCATCATCATTGGCATACCCATCTCATCCATCATAGGTTGTCCAGTCATAGGATCAACAGGTGGTTGTCCAGTTTGTGGGTCTATCATTGGTTGAGGGTCTTGCTCTATAACTTCTTCTACAACTTCTTGAGAAACTATCTCTACTTCTTCGTCTTGCATAATCATTGCAAGTTCGTCTTCAGTTAGATTTTCATATTTCTCTTTAGTAACATCTTTCTTGTCATCGTAAAAGCATTTAAGCACACCGACTTTTTGAGCTAAAGCATCCCAAAACATATCATGCAACAATTCAAAACCATTGTTATCTTTATAAAATATATGATTTACATACTCTGTTGCCTGTTCAGCAATTTCGCCATCCCCTTCATTAACAGGTTCAAATACGACTGCTTTTTTTGATTGCGTAAACACCTTCATAATTTGAGGTAACGCACCATCAACTGCTTCTGCAACTTCTGCTGTTACAATTTGGCTGCGACCTTCTACTTCATTACCATAAGGTTCACGCATATAATACTCAAGACTTCTTTGTCTTGATAGAGAAGTTTCAGTTGAAATAAATCCTAATGAGTCATCAATATAAGAGCCAATAATATTTACTAATTCTCTATTATCATCAGAGTTTACATCCATGCTTTTTTTGTTATATGCCATTTATTAAACTATCCATTTTTTGTTAATCTCAAGAGGTTTGTTCCATCCATCATCTCGTTCATCTAATCCAACTGCTAAATATCTAAAACTATCTGCACAATGAGAAGTAAAATCATGAACAGGCTTATCAAAGAATACATCTCTTTTTTCATCATACAATCTTCTATAATTTCTTAACAGATCAACTGCATCTTTTACTTTGGTGTCAAACCAACAGCGAGGAAGTATTCTTCTAACAGCTTGTATGCCATCATCTATTCCTAGCTTTGGTACTACTCTGCAATTTAACCCTGATTCTTGTAATACTTCTAGCCTGGACTTCCCAGTTCCTAGTTCTCTTACTTGAATATCATGCGGCAGCAACATCTCTGCTGTATCGTATCTATTATCTCTTAACCAATTAATATAGAAATCTAAACCTTGACCATGATTTTCCATGTAGTCAATGATGTGTATTTCTTGTCCTATAATCTGTGCAACAAATATTGCTGTAGAATCTCCCATGCCTAAATCCCAAGAGCAAAAGGTTTTAGCTATGTCATCTTTAAGCACTTCACATACTTGATTTTTAAACTGCAATTCATTAATCAGCAATCCATAATAAGAACCTTCAACTGGTGTGGCAAAATTAACCTCAAACTCTTGTGAGTATTTGTCATCTCCCATTTCTTTCTTGGCTGCATCTAATTCTTCTTGATCTACTAGCTTTGTATCACTAGCTTTAAACTCTAATAGCTTCCATCCATCTTTGCCAGCTTTTGCTTTATCTCTTAATGTAGCAAAATGATTTCTGCCTTTAGGAGTTCCAATAAACATTACCCAGCCTTTTCTATCTGCAATTGCTGGTCTTATAATCTCACTAAATAAACTAGGGTTAATCTGTGCATATTCATCAATAACTACACCATCCAGGTATATCCCTCGTAGGGCATCAATATTATCTGCACCATATAAACTTATTCTTCTTCCATCTAGAAAGTCTGATCTTAACTCTGCAATGTTATTTACTGCTTCTAATGGTCTTGTATATTCTGTCAGCATATCCCAACTCACTCTTTTACTTTGTGAGTAAGTAGGACTTATTAATGCAAATCTTGGATTCTTTAGTTTACAATTTAATGCGCTATGTATTAGCTGGTTAATTGCTCCAACTGTTTTGCCCATTCTTCTATGAGCTACTACCACTACAAACCTATTCTCTCTTACAGCTTTGTGAATCTGCCTTTGAGGTTCTCTTGGTTCATAGCCAGTCAGGACTTTTTTAGTCGTTGTCATCTATCCCAGTAACTACTTGAATCATTAATGGCTGGTCCAAGTCACCGGAGATTTTGCTCTCTTGCATTACTTTGCCATCACTTCTATCTAATACTTCTTTGATAGCATGAACATCACCATCTTCTGCTTTAGTAAGTAATGCCTCTATAACTTTGTTAGCTCTTTTAGCTTCATCTTGTACCAATCTGCGTTTAAGTGTATCTGTCATTAAATGATTGATTTTGCTAGAGTTTGTATTTCCTTTATTTACTTCTGAACTGCGTTTAGCAGCTAACTCTTTTCTTTCTTCTTTTGTCATTGTTATGCAACTCCATTATGGGTCATTGCTCCATTGTTAAAAACTTTTGTTAAATAAAAATTGCAATCCTTGATCTTCTGGGTTTTTATAAGCTCCTACACTTGCTTCACCACCAAACATTTTAAGCAAAGCATTTATTCCAAATTCAGTTCCTTGATTGCTGTTAGTTATATTAGCATCAAAGTTTTGTCCCTCATAGCCTAATTGTTTAATTAAATCATTATCAGTCTGTGTAATGTTAGCATAAGCTGGTCCATATTCTGCTCCAGCACTTTTTTTGTATTCATCCATTAAAGCATTTATATTAAGATTGCCATTACCAAAACCAAATCCAAGTCTGTTGTTTATTTTGTTATCTTCATCTGTTGGTTGATATGAAGTTCCAACCATAGTGTCAAAATAGCTATTACCTAAATCAGTTCTGTTTGTAACATTAGCAGTTGCTGTAGGATTAAGTAAATTTGCACCTAATTCTAACTCACCACTATTTGGGTATTGGTCGTAAATGTTTATTGTTTTATATCTATCAGCCATTAGACGCAATCACCGAGAGATTCAAACCATCTGCGTAAATCTTCCTGCCGCTCTTCTTTGGTTTGTTGTACATCTTCTTCTTTAGGTTTAGGCTCATCACACATTCTCCAATTTCTCGCATCTTTGTATTCGTAAACATCCCAAGTCTATAATGAAATAACTATATTTGCTAGTGCGACTATCTTCATAGTATGGATCTATCTTGTCAGCTTCGTACCACTCTACTCCAAAATGACATCCTACAAATAAATGACATGACCACATAATTTACATCCTAAATTTTTGAGATTCGGTAGCTGATGCTGCAATAGCTTCCGACATAGTTCTTTTGGAATAGTCTATTTTTTTCTCTTGAGGTTTGGCAGCAGGTGCTTTAATTACTGTAGCTACTGCTTTCTTTTGTTTTTTAATCATTAGTTATTTTCCACATAAAAAAAATCCCACCGATTAAGATGGGATTCCAAAGGAGTGTTAAGCAAATCCTCAAGACGAGGGTCGGCTTAACCCCTCGATTTTAACACAAACTAAATTTCATTTCAATCAGAATCTTTCCTCTACTGCACCAGTTTCTTTATCAACATAATAACAACCATTCTCCCATTTTTCTTTTTCTCTTGCTTCTGCGTCCATTTTATCATCAACTACTTCTTGAGCTTCTTCTTCAAACTGATTTGCTATAGCTTGAAAATCTATTTCTTGTAGCAGTTGAATAGCTTTAGCATTACTTAATTTTTCTTCTGCTTCCTCAAGCCAATACTCTTTAATCTGTTCTAGTATTGGATATTGCTTTTGCTTTTCTAAAGTATCAGTAACAAATTCACTTGCTATTTCTTCTAATACTTCAATGTCTAAAAATTTTATAACTGATTTAGTATCTGTTAATAACATATTATTTCTCCTTATTATTATATTTATAACCAACAAATAAAGAACAAGCTATGCCAAATAGTTTAGAAGTTATTTTTTCTTGTGAACAGGCAACATACAAATTATTAATATAATCATTATCAATGTTATTTGTATTTAACCCTGTAATCCATTTGTGTGCTTTTTTAGCTAGGTCTTTATCTTCATTAGTTATTTTAATTGGTTTATCATTTATATTGGCTTTATCTTTATAAACTCCTAAATAATATTCTAAACGCTGTTTAGTGGTAGTTTTACCATTAGCTTTTCCTACTGATAGCCATTTATAAATTCTAATAATAGCAGCACTTGATTCCAACACTTCTTCAACATCATATTGTTTAGCTGGAAATGCCCAGTTATCACTTTCTGGTGGATTATAGTCAGTCAGCAACTCAAATTCGTTTCCAAGATCAGAAAATTGTTGCAACAAAGACTCTAAATTTTTATTAAAATATTGATTTATGCAAGTGCTACCCACATTAACAAGTTTGTCGGCTTTTAAATCCTCAATAATATAAATTTTATTTCTATTTCTTTTCGTGTTGCAATGGTTACAGTCTTTAATTTTTTGTATTGCTTCGTAAGAAAAAGTCCATTGTGAGCTTTTATCCCATAACTCAATAATTTTTTCGCCTTTACCATTTCCATTTTCCACAAAACCTATAACTTTATAATATTGATTAACAACTGGAGCTTCTCCAGAAACCTCTAGGTCCACTACTTTTTTTGTTATTTCTTTTGGTTTAGATAATAAAGGTTCATATGTACCATCCTTAATTAAAGCAACAGCCTTTGTAAATGTTTTAAGATATGGTTCAGACTGAACAAGTGTAACATTGTCAAGATTATGTCTTTGACATTGTGTATTAATTTTGTCTATTTTTTTCTTGAGCTTTAATACTTCGCTTACTGGAACTGTAATGTTGTTCATAACATCTCCTTTGTTTAACTTCTACCCTCTAAATTACTCCCTTTTAAATTAATTGCAAGTCTTTTTACAATTTATTTTAATATTAAAAATACCCACCTAGTTTAGAAAGTACCTCCCTTGTATTTTAAATTAACTTAAATCAACGATTTTAGAGGTATATCTGCCATTCTTTTCTTTCTTCCACCCTTCTACTAATATTGTCCATCCAGCAGCTCGTAGGAAGGGCAAGGCAGGACTTTCTGTTATCTTCCTTACACGACTGCTAATATTGGAATATGATGTGATTTGAAGTGCTACACAGTCCCCATCTTTAATAGCTAATATATCTATAATTCCAAACAAGTCTTGTCTTATTCGTGCAAAAGGATTCCAGCGTTCAGTAATTGCTACAAGATCATAATTCTCTTTTTTTAGTCTTGCTAGAGTTCTTTGGGTCGGACTTGTCTTTGCCATCTTTATCCTTTTTGTTGTTAATTTTTGGTTGTTTTTTAACAGCACCAAATATTCGATCATAAGCACTTGAAAACTTTTTATCGTCTGTTGGTCTGCGACTGCTTCCTTTACCCATTACTTATTTCCCTTATACAAGTTCTGCCACGCCAATCAGTATAGTGTACATCTGCATAGGTAAATGCTTCCTGGCATGAACTAAACGAACCAGCATAAACATTTCCTGATGGCATACCACTCAAACTAACCAATAAAATAAATTCAATCATCATCTTCTCCTGTAAAGGTTCTTGTATCTACCCCAACAAAGCCACAACTCTGCCCTTCTCTAATAGTATCAAAATCAAATTGGCTTGGTGATACATGGTCAGGTGGTATATTGCTGTATTCTTTTAGTAAGCAACTCGCTGCTTTATGCTCTGAACAATTCTTTTTAAAATAAATCATGGCGGTAGGACAATCATTAAAATATCCTACAAATTCTAGATCATCATAATTACCACTTAAACTTACAGTTAATATAAATATTCCTTCAGCTAACATAATCTATCCTCCTA
>Ga0209502_10004645_pt1 | contig 10232 bp, 8 predicted proteins | sample ArcticOcean_MG_C_10_FD_187442 | JGI IMG/M metagenome (GOLD analysis project Ga0209502, IMG submission 187442) | Marine microbial communities from western Arctic Ocean - ArcticOcean_MG_CB11_90 (SPAdes) (version 2) | ecosystem: Environmental > Aquatic > Marine > Oceanic | place: Arctic Ocean...
CTGCATGCTACTCTCGGGTTCACACTCAGCGCCCGGTAGCACAAGTAATTTTATGCTGCGCCAGTCGTATGAAAAGGCGTGCGTTGGGGTATTAGAAAGCGCTTACTTATCGGTGCAAGCCAAGACTCTACTACGTCACGGGGCGAGCAGCTAAACTGTATAGGTGGTCATTGTAGGTCTAATTCTACATGGTATATAAAAAAAACTTTATTTCCCACAGAAAGCAGTTGGGGTTATTACCGCGTGTGCATCTACACCCAATTAAATGCGTTTTATTCTTTCCATCAAATTGAAACCTCTACGTTGTTAATAGGTGCGGCAACCACACTGTGTTTTACTTAGCTTCTGTAGTTTACAAATTCAACTTTTTCTTAAACCCGTCTTCGTATCACGTTACAGGTCTCAGTCGTGGGCTCGTTGAGCTCACTTTTACGCGCTTTAACTGTTCTTTGTTTGTTTTTCTTTCGAATATAAGACAGTTAATGCTTATACTTAGTGTACCCTTTTTTAAAAAACTTAAGTTTAGGGGTAAAGGTTACTACATATATAAAAATCGTCGAAACACGATAACTCCTCAGTTCGGGTACGCCCACAGGATTTATGTCTACTCTTACTTTAATATTGTACGTTTTTTATCAAAAGTCAAAGTCTTTATATTTGGTCTCTTAAAGGCTGACGTGATACTTGCCTCCGGCGAAGTACGTTCCAAGCGCCCCATAAATATATTCACTGGGCGGGGTGTCAGATTTTCGCGACAGGTAATGTACAAAAAAGTTGGTAAGGTAAGTAGTTATCGGTAGCATAATGGTTTGAACCCTTGTAAGGCGCCTGCTACTGAGTTTCAAAAAAATTCTGTCTTCGTACCTAGGTGTTGAGGCATTCGTAAACGCGCTTATAGTGTACAGCTCCTTTGCTTATTACGCCCTCAGCTTTTTTGCGTTAGCGCTTTTTGTATAGACCAGTACGTTTAGACCATATTGCTATGTTTACGTGTTATTTGATAAAAACCTAAACTACTTTAAAGCTCAGTACCGTCACGTTATCTTTTATTCAATTCCCCAAGCTATTCTTTTCGTGGTACGTAAGCGATTAAACTTCGTCTTTTTGGTGTTGTTTGTACTGTCGTTTATATTTTTAGCTATATTTTAAGTATAGTACGGGCTAGTAGCTTGACTCGGCGCTACCTACGAGAAGTCCGCCGTATTTAGGCGTGGCTGTCGGGAGAGGTTTCATGTTATACATGGTATTTTCCGAATATTTATTACTAGAGTTTTTTCTTATTACTGTTATTAAATACTTTATCGTTTCTTCAAACATTCTCGTGCTTCTATATACTGCCGGCCTTTATCTAATAGTAGTCGGCTTATACTCTCTCCTCGCCGACGCCGACATATACGTTGGATTCCTTTGAGTCATAGATTTGGGTGTCGGTTTAGTTTTTTTTATATTTATGCTGCATTTTACGCCGTTTATGCACCAAAAGTCTAGATTTAACTTCAAGGCGCGCAATTTCGTACTGTATGGTGCGTTCGTCGTGAACTTGGTATTTTATTTTTACTTTTTTTCTTCCAGCGTTGACAGCAGTTTAAACTCCGACTTATCCAAAGTATGGTTCTTTAATGTCTTTGCGTTAAACTATTATTACTTATTTTTTGTAAATGAGGTCACAGAGTTAAACCTTCTTAGGGAGACTTACTTTTTGGTCTGTAGTTTTGTATTTTTTGTGGTCAATTTTAGTCTTTTTTACGGATTAGTGACCGCCATTCTCCTTTGTTTTCTAATCCACCGCGTATTTAACTTTTTAAATTTTTCACAGATGAAATACTTAAGGTCTATTTTATTCTTGAATTCATCCTTCTTTATAAGACTGCAGGATCCTCTACTTCAGGCCAACACACCTGCTATCACGAAATCTTGAGCTCGGGCTTAGGCCGCGAGACCGCGAAAAAATATGCCAGACATACCCAATGGATTTTTATCTGCACTTTAGTTATCATGAGTTTGACTGTGGCTCGGAGTGAACGCGTGCGAGGTGTATTGACACATGCGAGTCGAACGGAAATTATATTTTATAATTTTAGTGGCGTAAGGGTGAGTAATACACCTTCTATTGTTAACAAATTTATGTCGAACATAAATATTTAAGAGCGTTTAATGCGTGATCTAAACCTCACGCGCACACCCATCATTAAAAAAAATAGCGGCGCCGAAAACCGTCTCCAAGACGAAGCATCATCAACATGGCTGATAGCGCTTGCTGTTGTTCCTGCTAGGTAGGCCTTTCGGTAAAACTATTTTTTGTTTAGCTTGGGAACCACGCGTTCCTTTTTGAAAAAGAAAACTTGTTTGTTGGTATTTTGGTGTTGGGAGAAGTATGTTGTTTATGTATAATGCAAACGTGTTGTACCAAAAGCAAGCTAACCACCCCTAGCTGGGCTGTGAGGTTGTTCAGTCACATGGGAGATGAAAAATATTCCACCGTCGGCAGCAGTGGAGAATATTGGTCAATGGACGAAAGTTCGAACCAGCATTCCGCGTAAAATGAAACTTTTGCAAATTGCAAATAATGAAGGCTATGAGAGTCGTAAAGTTTGGCCGCTAATTAGTAAATTGAATAAATCGGTAAGAATCCCGGGCTAAAAAGGTGCCAGCAGCTGCGGTAATACCTTGACGGGGGAGCGTTATTGGCCTTTGCTGAGCGTAAAGTATGGCTAGATGGCTTAAGTAGTTGACGGTTAAACTGAAATAGTGATTGACTGACCATCAAAACCTTAATGCTGGGGGTAGTAAGAAGTTGGTAGTACCTGTAGTCTAGGGATAAAATATTGCAAGACTACTAGAGACTCTCAAGGGCCGCGGCAGCTTGCTATTATTACCCGACATTGAACCATTTAAGTATAAGTATCGAATAGGATTGGAGACCCTAGTAGTTTATACCGTGAATTTATGGGCATTACATGTGGAATACTGATTTTTCGCACGTACGTTAACGCTTAAATGCCTCGCTTGGGGAGTAAAGCTGCAAAGGTCAAACTTAAACAGATTGGCGGGAGTTTGTTCCAACGGTGGAGTGTGTGGATTAATTCGATAATCCGCGCCTAACCTTACCAACATATTGCGTTTTTTATTTGTATAATTTAGTGATTTACACCGATAAAATAAGAATTGGTACTGCATGGCTGTCGTCAGCTCGTGTTGTAGAATGTTACATTTACTTACACAACGGACGAAACCTCTATGCTAAATTTCGAATATTTTATTGTTTTTGAAGATACGATTTTCGTGAAAAAGGGCCAGTACGCCCTCGTTTCATGTGCGCTCAAAGACATAGTATTTTGTTTAGTCGCATTTATTGTTTACTACAAAGTTGGTTAACTGGGTTTTATATCTCGGAACTTTAAAATCTGTTCACAGCTCCACGTCCACAACGGAATGGACACTAAGACCCAAAAGTAAGCACGTCGAACGTCCATTAATAGAGGTGAACCTAGTTCCGTGCTAATAAGATAACCGGCTTTGGGGAAGAGGAGGAGAAGTCAAGTCATTATGGTCTAAATATGTTGGGCTTCACACGCACTACAAAGGCAGAAACAGCGGGATGCAACGGATCAATCCAGAGCTAATCTTCAAAAATTGCCTAAGTTCTAATTGGGGGTTGAAAGTCACCCCCATGAAGTTGGAATCGTTAGTAATCGTAAATTAGCATGTTACGGTGAATTACAAGTCAAACTTTGTACACACCGCCCATCACGCTCGAAGAGTTGTGCAAGCCGGACACTTCTTCGTAAGCAGTGACATAGCAGAATTGGTGTGCTATTAAATTACTTCGAGACTTCGTTAACTATGCTTATTGTAATCGTATGAGGTGCATGTGTGGACTTAGTAGCGGTACAGAGTAATTCTCGTAGCAAGGCGTAGCCCCAGAGCTGCCCTAAGTCATTGGGCGGGAGTGGGGCACTCTGACCCTGCGTGGAAGCCTTTTACTATCTTTGTGGTATAATCAGTCTTTTAGTAGCACTTACTCATTCATCCTTTTGCGGCGGAAATACGCTATTTGTGTATTTGCGAGAGGCTGTTATTCGGGTTGCGTAGCTTATTTACGTAAACCCCGCTGTTAATTAGGGAGTTAAGGAGGGTATAGTAATTTGAGCGAAGTTGAAACAAGGTAATTGTAGGGGAACCTGTTGTTGGAGTACACAAATACATAACTTTATTGTTAAATCAGCGCCCACCCGCCATTGTACGGGTTAGCGTAAGCATAGCTGTAGTGAGCACGTCAAGCGCAAAAGTAAGATTCCTGGCACTAAGGGGATACCTTGATACTAAAATTTGAACACGTACAAGAAGTGATTAGTTGCTTGGAGCTTCTCATAAGTTAGGATTGGCAACGTAAATTAAAGAGAAGTAGTGAAGAGAAACATCTTATTAACTACTCTAAAACATATCAACCGAAAGTGAGAGAGTAGCGGTGAGCGAAATTTCGATAGTTAAAGTAATAATCCGTAGGAGGTTGACCGTTTAATGCTCTTGACAAAAGCAGCCACAGATGGTTAAAGCCCAGTATCGGCTCCTCCCGCGCAACTCTACCGGGGGTATAGTTCAGTGGCAGAACACCGGTCTTCAAAATCGGCCACGTGGGTTCGATTCCTACTACCCTTGTTCTTGAAAAAACGTAGACGTTCAAAAGTGATACCTAGCTATTTCCCGCCAGTTTACCGTTCCTTTAAGCGAACGCGCAACTCACGTTTTATGCTACGCCTCAGCCAACCACCACTTACACGAAGACACAAGCGCTGCAACCATATCACTTTACGTTATGCTCAGGCGTCACGCTTATCAGGTTTGTCCAGGCAGTTAGGCAAGACGCACACACAGTTTTCCTTTTCTTTTTTTAAGAAGAGCTGGCTCTTTTTAGGTAGGTCTTTCACACTAGACACCTCGTCCCTAGGGGTGTTGCGCCTAGCCGGACCTGCAAGTATTTCAAGTTTTACAACAGGGGGCGCTTCGCGAGATATACAAACTTTCATACCCATTTATATACCTCGCCTAGTCGGGCGAACCCGCGTCGTAGGTTCGGGGGGTCGCATTGCTCGCGCGGAGCGGCCGACGCCAGTCCCGCACGTCTTCGAGGATGCAACTAAGTATTGTATGTCAAGTAGTGTGGGGAATTGATTTTTTCTAAAGCGGCGTATAGCCCGCCTTTTAAGACCCAGGCAAACCATAATTCTGGGGTACGGCAACAAGCGTTTTCTTACCGAGAGAGATATTTTTTACCCCCGAGCCGACACCGTCAGAGTTTTTAGAAGCTTGGTGTTTTGTTCTTTTCACTTTTGCCGCGAACAACGAATGAAGCAACTTGTCTCCCATGCAGGTATACTAAGCTTGCTCGGTGGTTTTAATCGAGCTACTCTCAAAAAGAACCCTAAGCTGGTTCTAAGTTTTAGTACGCGTAATTTGCTAGGTGCGAGATCCGTCACGTCGACAAAGCTACGTTTAATAAAACGTGGTAGACTCTTATCGCGCAAGCGGCATAGAGTTCGCTATAGGATTATTATGAAGCACCTTGTACGCCTAAAGCGGCGTCTTTATAGAAACCGCAATACTATGCGTCGTACGCTGAGGAAGCTAGAATCCTTAGTTTTTATAGGACGCGCAGCTAAAATACGTTCTTTAGAGAAGTACAACGTGCCCCGTTTTTTTACCTTTTCTTACGCTGCACGCGCCCCCAAGTCACTACAGCGCTCGCACAGCAAAAAACTTGTTTTCTCTACTACCGGTAACTCTTTCATTCGAAATTGTTTTGCGTGCACACATAGTTCCAGCTTTTCAAGTTCGCCAGATCACGCTTGATTCTCCAAAGAGTACGCCCTTCTCTGTTTCTTTAACAGCCCGCTCTTTTTTAAGACTTTCTTTTACAAGCTGGGTCTCTCGCGCAACGCGGGAGACGCACCCAGTAACTCGCTACTACTGCACTTATTCCATCGAGAGTTGTCGTTTACGCCCGCTACTAACTTAGTGCCATACGTTCCCATACATAGTGCTCTTAAGAAGAGAGTTCTAGCAAGCCAAACGAACACGTTTTTAGGTAGGGCTGTACTCCCGTGGGCTCACAACTCCCTCATTCGCTTTACAGAGGACTGCTCAGGTAAGCGTGTTCTACTGCAGGTATACTCGTTTATAACCCAGAACGTAGATGGGGCATTTTTAACTCTTTACCGTCGGTGGATGCCCCGCATGCGCTATTATGAGCAGCGCTTAGGTCATAAGTTTTTTTTGGGCGAAGCTCTTAGCATTATTCACCTTAGTTTTATCATGCATGACCCTAAACTACTTATTTCGTGATTCAGCGCCATGATACAGCGTATAAGCTTTTGAAAAACGCGACTTATATTTCGATTTTTTAGGTACTTGATAGGTAATTACTTTTCTAAAATTTTTGCACAGCTTCAGGTGAAGGGAATAAAACTTAAGCTCAAAGGTAAGATAAGTGTTTCTGGTAACTCCCGTAAGCGTTCGATATTGTATCGCTCCGGGCTCACCTCCCACTCAGCTACTAAGCTTAGAGTTTTACACGAGTCTACGCTTATTAGTACCTTCACGGGCGTTTTGGGCTTTCAGCTTTGGCTATTTTATTAGTGGTAGGTGGTAGTATTACTAACCTGAGTTAGCTAAATAATTTTAATTTTATCGACTTAATAGGAATGATGGAGTATACGGCAGCAATAATAAGTCCTGCCCGTAAGTCATAACTCGCCCCCAACTTGTGGGCCGCTTTACGGGCAGGGCTTACGACCAGTGATGAGCGCAGTTCGTTTTCGCAAAAACTACTTAATAAGTTTGTCAAGCGCCCGCACTTCAGCCCCGGTCGATCGGTCAGTAGTTCATAAATGCAGAGCATAGTTTGTGAGATACTACCAACTGCCGTTAGCCACAACTTTTCAGGCAATGCCAATCAGCCTGCTTACTGTTTCTCGCCGATAACTGGTAGAAGTTACGCTGTAGACTCTTTTGCACTGGCCTTCTCTTTTTCTGCCATACGTTGAACAAGTGAAGGCGCCTTGCAGAATCTGCTGCCCCTGGGCCTAACTTTACACCCCAGTAACTATACCCCGGTATTCTCTAATGCCGGAAGAGTTAATGATCAAGTTAAATAGTGAGGAAGAAGTCAACCCCCGCCCGCGTTCTTAATAGTCCCTAATTATCGCACTGGGGTCGCGCAAACCCTGCGCGTAGAGTACGATTTTACGAACTGGCAGTCGCCCTCCGCACCCAAGGAATGCCATTTGGGAGACTAGTCATTCCTCATTTCTCCGTGCAGAATACGCGCCATTGCTAGTTCCTACACCAGGAGAATTTGGCTTTGCCAACTGAATTGTACAGTTTGGCAACTCGTGCGGACCCTCCGCCCCCAAACCCCTAACCGCCACATCCCCCACATGTAAAACGCCACTTACAACTCCAAGCCTAACTGTTTACCTTGGGACGTTCATGTGAGATCCTTCTACCATAGATTTAGTAAACTTCTTCCAGCTCTGCAGCTTGTGTAAGTTAGGTCTCACGAATGCCGCCTACGCGGGCTTTAAGTTCAATGCTCAACTCTCATCTGTGTTTTTAAAGAGCTATTCTTAGCTCAGAAACACTGCGTTTTCTTACGTGATCAACTTAAATATTTTTGGGCTGATTTTGACGAGCCTAGTTGGTATACCGAGGGGGCGCTGCTTTACAGCACCGCGAACGCGCCACGACCCAAAACTAACTTTTTATAAGTAATCCCGTAAGATTGCACTTAACAGTTAAAGATCTAATGTGGCTTACGGCGATATACGGAGGGCCTGTCGCTCCTGTTTCGACGAGGGCCGTTCTAACTGCATATTAACTTAGTATGCAACTCTTACATGTTGTACCTACTTTTAACCGAGGCACGAAGTAATTACGAGTCTTTAGTGGCCAAGAATGTGGAACCATACTTTTAAACCAGTTTACCTAATACTTGCTTTACCCACGAGCTCTCAACTGTAAACCCGTCCTTATTTTTGGGTGCGCCGCTTCTGCTGTCCCTAAAAGACGACCCTTTGCGGTATTTATGGTGTGATTGACTGTCCTGGTGGGCTGCCTTACGCTGCATGCTCGTATGAGTTCGCCAGTCAGTTAGGCGATGAGCTGGGCGACTCCAAAAACTACTTGCTAAGAAGCTACCACGTGCGTCGGAACTACGTACAGAGGCGTTTTACTGCTCCGCATTCCCAGTTAAAGACTTCTTCCTAGTTCGGGTGTGCACCGCTGTTGCGCGGCAGCTTAAATCCGTTGGGGTCGGCTATGTACTCGGTACTTTCGTCATCATACTTAAACGCGGAAGATCACATCGACTATACGCAAAGAAGCGCGTCCCCGCACTTTTATGGATTGGGCAAACTTAGTGGTATGCTTTACATGCCCGGCTTGGAGATCGCAAACCACAACTACATCTCACCAACATCTTTCGACCTACTCTTTAAGGGGGGGAGAGGGCACTTTTATAGGTTCTTTGTGGCTTCTAAGGCGTATGCTGCTGCTGCACCTACGCCAAAGTTACTACTTGAGCTTTAGGCAGTTTTACTGTTTGCTGCTCCGTCGCAGTCTGCTTTGGGCTATGACTACGGCTAGTTTACTAATATGGGCGGCGGAACGAATTCCTTGCCCCGACTCATGCCCCGGATCTAAGGCATTCTGCCTACAGTTTTTTTTATCTATTAACTTCGGGGGGTTAGGTACGTTATTACATTTCACGCGCCTATCTGCAGGCCCCAAAAACTTATCCCCAGGTCAGGGCTATTTCTGTTACGCCTCCCCGAAGTCGCAGTATGGGCCCATACGTAAGAGCGCTACCAATATGGCGCATCTCTAAGCTACTAATGTAGTAGTTCTGTCCACGGAGGTGCGTTTGCATATACCAGTCTCACTTATAGGGTCGTAAGACATTTTTGATCGACACCATCTGCTGGAAGAAAAATAGACTATGTGCCCGGCTATTTTTCTCGCCGCGTTGCAATTTTCCTAACCTATAGTCTTTTCTGCGGCCTATGTACAGGGATATGCGGTCGCTACCGCCGCTGAATGCCAAATGTAGTTTACTTCGTGAAGCAGGATTTATTCTTTCTTTGGGTGTGCCCATTTTATTCACTGCTCTGGCCTCAGCTAGTCATTTAATGTGCAGGGTAGATCGCTGTCGCTAAAAGAGCTTGTGGCTAGCGTCAATAAGGTATAAGGGCGCTTGCGATAAGCTGGCTTCGTGAGCTCAAACCCCGCTATGCGTGCTTACATTCGTGAGCGGCTAGACTATCGCGGGAAGTTTTCCGCTCCGACAACTTTAGTAAGGCATTTACTAGTTGCGGGGGAACCCAGGTTTTGTTGTTGGGTATAGCGCAAAGCACGTTGTATAACTGTCTAAAATTAACATGGTTGGTTGTACACCCCCAGGGCTGAGAAGTTCACATATTTGTTTATAGTGCCTTATATGTGTCACAGGTGAGATATGGAATTATTACTCAGGTGGAGGACTAGGTCTCTGCCCCCCAGTGGTGTTCGCCGTTAATTGTCCCACCGTAACGCCGTCACCCCCCCATTCTCGTGTACCAGGTTTCTGCACATATGCGTTTGTGTCTTGTTGACTACCTGGTGCTAGTACCGCACGCTACGTCTTTAATCCGTTTTGCTCTATCTACGTACGTTACACCTTTATTCGTACCTTAGTCTGGTGCGATGGGTGTCTATAGGCGGCTCACGGGTCCCAATCACGATATCGCGGGTTTATTTTAGTGGGGTGGTTGACGGGGGGTCCTTACCCCATTAACCCCCTGACCTAGCTGTTGTTACGCGACCCTAAGGAGCAAAAATGAGAAAATATAGCGCCACTCTCGTTTGAGTAATGTATGACTGCAACTAAGCCGCTATCGGTACCAATCTGCCTTACGAAGTGCTTGACACTTCATCGGTCTAAGTAGTAACGGCGCGGCACCCACCCTAACTTCGATGTTCTGACGTACTTTTGTGAGAAGACGGGGACGCCCTCTTTAGCCGTGCGTAAAACTCAGCTGGCTTTACCGACTCCAGAATATGTAGGTGCTGCAGCGTGCTTCAGCACTACCCACCCCGAGCTTTTCAGTTACTGTATTCGGTTAGGTAGGGGGGTCCGTTGTTAACCCCTAAAAAACGCAAGGTCCCCGCGTAAATCGCCTGGGGGGGGGGGCTACTCT
>Ga0209502_10004648_pt1 | contig 10229 bp, 24 predicted proteins | sample ArcticOcean_MG_C_10_FD_187442 | JGI IMG/M metagenome (GOLD analysis project Ga0209502, IMG submission 187442) | Marine microbial communities from western Arctic Ocean - ArcticOcean_MG_CB11_90 (SPAdes) (version 2) | ecosystem: Environmental > Aquatic > Marine > Oceanic | place: Arctic Ocean...
ACTGAGGCAGTCAAGGCAATCAGGCAAGGTAAGTTCTCCGTGTCAGGTAAATCCGTGAAAAGTAAAGGCAAAAAAGGAACGAAAAAAATTCCCGCGAGAAATAAAGAAAATAGTCTACCGTGGCAGCAGGTTTTTTTAATGATAGTAGGGACAAGGGCTTACCACGCTAAGAGGTTGGGGAAGCCTTCAACTGATATAAGGAAACTTTTTAGGGAGGAGGAATTAGAAGGTTTGTTAATGGCAGTTAAATCTTGGAGGGAAAAAGAACAGAAAGTGAATGAACTCACCAAAAAGCATAGCCTAAAGTGAACCAAAATAAAGTGAACATAGTTTAATGGTCAGGGCTAACCTGATTATAAGACTACAATAGGAGTACAAAAAGTGAACACGACTGATAGATTTGTACCAATTTAGTACAAGTAAACGAAACATTCCACTTGACAAGTGAACCGAATAAAAAACGTAATTGGCTCAATTACCGAGAAATGCACGAACTCACGTTATAAGTGAATAAACAAACAGAAAAGATGAAAATAAAACTTAGAGTTACAAAAGGAGAAGATAGAGAGTTATTTCTTCAGGCAGATAATATGAATGAACTTGTAGATAAGATTGTAGAGTGGCAGCTATGGGAAAACCAAGCCTTAGATTTTTACAAGGCAAAGGGTGGAGACAGGTTGCAAAAAGAAAAAGAAAGCGGATGGTATTTTTTTAAAAACCAAAAATAATAATCTTAGCTTTATTAATGTTAAAGTACCTAAGTTATTATTACATTTAAAATAAGCAATTACATTGGAAATAAGAGAGAAAATAACACTAAGTACATTAGTGGTTTTAGCCATAGGATTAGTGACTTACGTGGTTATTAAACAATATAGAACGCCACAAACCACGCCCAAATCAGGAGGGAATGTCTTACGGGTTATTCAACAATATAGAACTCCACAAACCATCCTCTTATTAGGAGGATTAGATAATAGGAGTGGGGATTTAGATATTTATAGCCAAGCAGGACTGTTAAAAGATGGGGTATCATATTCTAAAGATGTTCAGGGTTTTAGGTATAATGATTTAAGTGGGCTTTTAAGTGCAATAAGTAATAGTAAAAAAGAAATGTATATTGTTCTTTTTTCGTCAGGATGCTCTAAGTCAAAAGAAGTGGCTAACGCATTAAGAGAAAGGGGGTACAACCTTAATTATATGTTTATCGTAGAGCCATACGCAAAAAGTAGTATTACAGGTGAATCAGTAAGAGATGCCGTAAGTATTGGTGTTCCTTCAAAAAATGTTATTGTAGGAAGAAGCAAGGCAACAGGATTAGGTGTTATTCCAAATCCAACTTTCACTCCGAGTTGTAGCCCAAGCCATTGGTGTAGTTTAACTGAAGTAGGGAAAATGATTTACTAATGATAATAACCGAACATGAGCAGTATTATCCAAATTATTGAGCAGTAAATAAGAAGTATATTTGATTATGATTAGAAAAATATGGATTTTATTATTATTATTGTTAGTTCCGTTATTTGCATTTTCTCAATGTAATCAACACGTATTTACGTCGGTAGGGGCAGAAAAGTGGACTAATTTTCAATACCAAGATTGCGATGGGGCAGCACACTACTTCGGTTTACCCGCAGGTGGATACACTATAATATATTGTGCTGATATAGGAACTGCATTTGTTTTAAATGGAGATGGTTTTGTTTACCCCTTACTTAATGAGCATCCCTCCTATGCTTCATGTATTCAAGAAGATTGTCAAGGAGACTTCGATGGTGATGGGATTATAGGAGTGGAAGATTTATTAATCTTTCTTTCGGAATATGGAATATGCGATTAAGGAGATGGTATAAGTCATTTAAAATAAAATGTGAATTAATTTTTGTATCTATTTGGGGAAGATTTTGGTGGTTATTTGTATATGTTGTTTATTTAACCCATTAAATAATTAAATAATGGAGGTACAAGACAAAACGAATACTACCGAGGAAATAAACCTTGTAACACGAGATAGCATAACTATAAAGAATCAAGCTAATGTTATTAAGGATTTATGGAGTGAACTGCAAGGACTAAAGCGTATTCTTATAGACAATCATAAACACGTATGGGATGAAATACAAAAAAATCAAGTAAGTGATGGACTATAAATGCAAATGCAATGATGAGGTTAAAAAAGTAACGAAAAGTGTTATTAAATATGTAGAGAATAAAGGATTTATTCATGATGTTATATGCGAAAAATGTGGTGAATACATGGATTCAATAAATGAGCCGACAGGCTATCCCTCTATTGGTGGAATGGATAGGTTTGGGCGGAGTTCTTAATGTCAATATAATACGATTCTAAACCTATGTGTACCGCTTTGGTACATAAAGACATAACTATAAATGAGCAAAAAATTTGAAACCCCAAAAAATTTAGAGCGAGAAGAGAGAGCAATTAAACTTTGGACTAAAGGAGAGCCAAATGATTGTTATGAAAAACTTGGAGAATTTGACCCAATAGATTATCGTGTTTTTTCTATAAAAACTAATACTTTAGCGTATGTCGAGATTAAAGGGAGGCATAAGAATATCAAGGATGCTTATTCACTACCTATTTCCGCACGGAAGCTATGTGACATACACGAAACTCTTAAAAATGACCCTAAAACTGAATTTGCATTTGTAATATGGGCTTGCGATGACGGAATTATCGTAGGTAATATAGAAGACCTTATTGGTAAGGTGAGGATAGGAGGAAGAAGTAAAAGAGAGGGTTCGTCTAATGACGTAGAGGTGATGGCATACTATAAAAAGCAAAGTGCTTTAAAAGAAAAAATGTATTAAGTGGTTTGAAGGTAAAAACTTAGACGATGCGTAAGTTTTCCACTTATATTATTAAGAGTGAAGGCAACAGACAACAAGGACGCTTGTGACGAAGGGAAACTGTTATAATATATCAGCCTTCACTCTTTTTATTATTTACCTCCGTTAAAGCAACGCAGGTAATTTTTGCCCCTATAATTATTGTTTTGCGCCTATAATTATTGTTTTTTGTATATTATTGGGAATATATATTAGGATATTGGTAAAGTATGCTTTACATTAGCATTAGAGTTAAACCCTTTAAATATCAAGTATTATGAATGATGGAAAAAAAGTTACAATAGAGTATTGTAAAGATTATGGAGGTATTCCCGCTTGGTTAATGACTGAGTATTTTAACGGACACAAAGGTGCTGATACTAAAGTAGCCAAACGTGAATACTTTTTAGAACTTCACACTATATGTTTAGACTATATAGAGAAGGGATACGCGATAGAAATCTTTCCATATAAAGCGTAAAAAATGGGGGGGTGAAATCCCCCCTTTATTTAACCCCCCTAAATATCAAGTATTATGAGTAAAGTAAAATTAACAGAAGTTCAAAAAGAAAAAATTGCAGAATTTTTATCAGAACAATTAGCCACCTTAAAAACTGAGAAAAGACTTGGCAGAGTACACTACGGTTTGAACGAGGGGAACAATACAAGTTCAGTCAGCGAAACTGAAAACCTTCTTAAAACTTTAGACGAAGCAATTAGAATTGGAATAGCTGAAGAAATTTGGAACAGATAATAATAATTAATGGGGGGGTAAAATCCCCCTTTATTTAAACCTCAAAAAATATATATTATGCTACAAGTTAACATCACAAATTACACTAAATCAGAGAAGGTTTCAATCCAAGTAGGTAAAGACCCAAGCACTAAAACATACGACATTGGATGTAAGTTATTAAGTGGAAGATTATTGAATATACTGAGAGCAAGTTCAACGTGTAATATTAAAGTAACAGAAAAAAGTTTCCGATGATGAATATAAAAAGCGAATCAGAATTAAAAGCTATCCTTAAAACCGACGGTATCATCTACGTCAATACCTATGGTCAAGACTGCGATGGTGTTGAAGCCTATGGAACGTCCGAGTTCAAGTCGATTGAACACTACAATGAATCTTTTGATAATTTCTGCGAAAGTATAGAGGGTAGATGTTCTTGGAGAATTGTATCCAAGGAGGATACCTATACCCTTGAGGAGTGTGGAACTTACGGACATGGATGGGATATAAAATGAACGACCTAAAATTCAATCAATGGCTTCTTAAATGCTCTAAAGAGCATAAAATCAAACTTATAGAACACTCCATTAAAACCGAAAACATAGCAGCTTACTTTGCCTTGTCAAAGTTGTTATTGGAAACACCAATTTCAAAAGGTGGAGTAGCTTCTGAAGATATTCCTCAACCCAATAAAAAAGAACAATGAAAAAATTTAACGAATTTGAAAGCTATCTCATAGAAGAGGCATTAACCCTTCTCATAGAGCAGAAAGAAGCAGAGGTTCTAAGATATGAGACGGAAGGTAAAGGTAACTGCATTTTTGCGTCAGGTTACTTTACTATGGTAGGTAAGGAGTTGATTGACAAAGTAGTTAATGACATGACACGCAAAAAAAAGAGTATAAAACCATAATTTTTTAAAAAAAAATGGATTATTTAGAAATAAACACTAAGCTAAAAGAAGCGGAGGATACGATTAAACTCCTAAAGAAAGAATTAGCAAACTCAAATGTTGAATTACAAGATTGGGAAATACATCACGGTAGGGGGTGGAATTCAAACCGTCCATCAAATTCAAAGTTCTACATAAAAGAAAAAAATTCCTATAAAAATGTTTGTGAGGTTTATGGGGGCAAAGAAAAAGGAGCGCAAACTTCTTTAATTATATCTAAAGTCCCTCAAATGTTAAGTATAATAAATGAATTAGCTGACCGCAAAAATCATATACCCACAACGATAGTTTTATTAAGCAAACAAGCAGTAGAATTACAAAAACTAATACAATGAAAAAAGAGACAAAAATTTTAAAAGAGATGAGAGAAGCAGCTAACTTGCTATTTTCTAACGAATTAATTGAGGAGACACAAAAACAAACGACCCCTGCAATTAATACATTCCCTGAAGATTTTATTTGGGAGTGTAATCAAATTCCCCACAACCTTAGTGGCTTGTCTTTGGATAATGCAAAGGCTTATCGAGAACTAATTGAAAAGAACAAAGAAAGTCAAGTTTTAGCTTTGATAGAGTTAACTGATTTAAGAGAAACATTATTGATTAATGTATCGGAAGCATGGGAGTGTAGTGAAGCTGACGTTCATAGAATTATTTCAATGTATTGGACTTGGGCAAAAGAGCAGGAAACAACTTTAGCGGAGTCTTACGCTAAAACTTTAAAAAAATATTGTACAAAAACCAAGTTTGGAGAAGAACTTGCCGAAACATTTTTGAAACAAAAGTGGGAAACATTCTTAAAATAGAAATGATGAACAATAAAGTAAAGTTAAAACGCCACATCACATTCAAAGATAATAGGGGTTCTTTCACACCAATTGATTGTAACGATTGGGAGCAAGTCAACATTAGTGTAAATGATAAAAAATTTACCTTTAGAGGAATGCACTATCAAACCTCCCCCCCACAAACTAAATTTATAAAAGTTATAAAAGGAAGCATAATGGACATCCTATACGATTTAGAAACTAAAGAAAGTTCCTTCTATATCCTCGAAGAGAATGATGCTCTATTAGTTGATGAAAGATACGCCCACGGATTTCTAACATTAGAACCCAACACCGTTGTATCTTATTTAGTTAGAGGTGCTTACAACCCATCCTCCGAACACACTATTTATTGGAAAAATGTTGAGAGAATTAAAGAAGAAATACTCCAAATCTGTGATGAAGAAGAAATAACTATATCCCAAAAAGATGATGACATGGCGGAAAGTTAGGAAGTGCAAGTAAAATAAAAGAAAATATGAAACGATTAATTGGAGTAAAAGAACTAAGGGCGTTAATGGAAGAGCCAAAACCTATACACGAGAAGGTTGACACAATAAATAAATTAGCTAAAGATTGGATGGAGAGCGAAATGCAAATTTTAATAAAACATTATATTAATAAATAATTATGATACAAAAAATAATAGAAAAATTTGAAGAAGCGGAATTCTTAAAAGCAGATGGATTTGATGATGCTATAATTGGTGTTGACGAAGATTCAGGGAGGTTAATATACTCTGTTTCTAAATGCTTAACAATTTTGCAAGAAGATATGAATGAGGAAGATGCCATAGAACACTTCTATTTTAATGTGAGTGGTTCTTATGTAGGTGAAAAGACTCCAATTTGGTGTGATGATAATTTTCCATTATAAATTTGGATATTGGTAAAGTATGCTTTACATTAGCAGTATAGCTAATCGTTCAAAAATCTTTTAAAAAAAGCGACATGATTATTACTAAAAATACGTTCAACGGAAAAACAGAAGTAGACCTCACAAACTTCGAGCATTCTTATCCGTACTTAACGCTCTCACGAAAAGATGAGAATGAGTTTGAATACCGTTACATCATCTCAAGCTATAAGACAGGGTATGTCCACCAATGGTTTGACAGTCTTATAGAAGCAGTCCTTTACTGCAACGCTAACTTCGATACTAACTTTTCATATAACAGAGTCTGATGAATTTACAAGGAAAATCTACGGCTAACGCCTCTACAACTACCGAATTATTGAATAAATATCTCGGTGAGCAATTAAAATCATACTCTATTGACCCCAAGTTTGGTGCTTATGCTATGGAAAACACGTTTGGAGAAAAAATACACGCACAAGTTGAGGGCTTCTGTAAGTTTGCAGAAGAAGGTGGTTTTAATGGTGGGAAGGACAATGCTAAAAGTATCATTATAGTAACACTTTCTCACGATTTAGGTGGAGGATTAAATAATGATAAACTTATGCTCCCAAGAGTAGATGGTTATGAAAATAAATAACAATTTCTTTAAAAGAATACATATAGTAACTCGAATGCCTTGTGCATGAGGATAGCGGTAAACATATTGGCAGATATGGTATGTAGGAAAGCCGAGCGTTATGCTCGGCTTTTTTTGTCTTAAATAAATGTTGTCCCGCAAGGACTCGAACCTTGAATGCCTGTACCAAAAACAGGTGTGTTACCATTACACCACGGGACAAAAAAAAATAGGGAAGCTACGTTTAGCCCCCCTACTCTGTCCATCAATCGTAACCCATTGTGTTTAACTCCCCCTCTTTTTCGCTGACATATTTCATCTTCGCGTTATATGAAGAAGTGGTGGAGCGTATTAAATAGATGAAAATATAAAAACTCTAATCACATATAGGACATAGGTTACACTTGTAAAACAATCAGGAAAATGTGACTTTACCCGAACCGCTTAATAATGTGCTAAACTATAATGTTAAAAGCAAACTTGCAAGTATTAAGTATAAAAATATTTAACACTTGCATTCTTTAAAGTTTTTCATATAACGGCTTAAATAATACTGAATGATGTCACTTGTTAAATTTTTTTGATTGTAAGGGATTATTGCGTGGTCTTCTAAGGCACTCGCAATTTCATCGCATAATTGTTTTGTTGTTTTATCTTTTGATTCCATAGAATTGAATGTCTTTATGTTCTTCTTCTATTGAAATTTCATATTCTTTGAAATTAACGCTTGGGTCAAGGGCATCTACAAATTCTTGTACGCCTAAATTTTTATAGTAATCAGACCATCCTTCAATTTTAGAAGTAAAAGGACTATCTGTTTCTTTTGTGCTGCTTGTCCCATGAACGGGTCTTCCGTGAGTAGCGCAAGTAATAACAAGTAATCCATCTTTTTTTAGACGTTTTACCATATTACCCATGCTTTCTTTCCAATACATATCATGCTCTAACATTTCGGTGCTGATAACTACATCAGCTTTTTTTCGAGGCTTAAATTCATGTGCTTTGGAAATAACATCTACGTTTTTACCTTCGCCAATGTCGATACCCGTGTATGTGGAATTTTCAAAATGTTCTTTATTGCTTCCATTTATATCTAAAGACCCAAAATCGTACACTACGGAATTTGAGAAAGATGAAGGATAAAGAGACTTTATTTTTTGAACGTAATCAAATTGTGCTTTGTGAGCCATATTATTAAATTAATGAAATTAAAAAACGAAGATATGAAAATTTATCATGCTGAAGTGTGTGATTAGTTTTCAAATTCTTTAAGTAATGTGTGTAAAATATCCTGTTGTGTCGCATAAGTTGAAGGCGTGTAAACTTCTCCGTGAGGGAGTGTGCGAATTATATATCTATTATCGGATTTTATGGTTTTAATTGAGTCTTTAAGGGGAGAGTCTTCGTATCCCCAATAAAAACATTTATTATTTAAGGGTGTATGAGGAAGGTCGCAGGCAGAGGTGCGTAATATTTCTCCAATTAACCTATCGTCTCTTCCTGCCTTGTCATAATGCTTTATACCCTCTTTTACGAGTAAGCTACACGCTTTTTTATTTAATATAATAGCGAATCCTGCGATATAATCTTTCCATGCCCATCCTCCGTAAAAAATCTCTTTAGCAGAAATACTACGAAGAGACTGAATTAATAAATTAAACCTCCAAAATGTGCTAAGATTGGTTCTTATATAGAAATCGTATTTATTTTCTAAGTGTTGTAGTGCTAAAATAGTTTTTCTAAATATTCCTTTCATTACACCATCCTCACACCCTACCTGAATAAGATTTTTACTTAATTTTACCGCTTTAGAAGGAAGAGAAAGGTCAGTTTCCACAAAAAAACAATCTATGTCTTTATTGGAGTTCATATACTGCTTCCAAATAGACTTTTCAAATACCCACCTCTCCTTTTCTTCAGAAGAAATAATTAAAATCGCAATCCGAATCACTTTTTAATTCCCCAAAATTGATAATCACAAGGGAATTCTGTTGTTGCATTTTCAAAAGAAGGGTAAAAATTTATTTTGGGATGTAATACGCTTGCTACATCTTCTACTGTTAAGTTTTTGTAATAATCAGCCCACTCTCCAATCTTGCTTGTAAATGGGGAGTCTCCATTGCTACTCCTTGCCGTGCCATGCTCACGTCTTCCCGTTGTAGCACAGGTTATAATAAGAAGACCATTAGGCTTTAAGACAGAAAGCATATTTTCTAAACTTTCTTTCCAATACATATCATGTTCTAACATTTCGGTGCTGATAACTACATCAGCTTTTTTAACAGGTTTGAACTCATGGGCTTTGGAAATAACATCTACGTTTTTACCTTCGCCAATATCAATACCCGTGTATGTGGAATTTTCAAAATGTTCTTTATTACTTCCATTTATATCCAATGACCCAAAATCGTACACGACAGAATTTGAGAAATATGAAGGATAGAGAGATTTTACTTTTTGAACAAATTCAAATTGTTGTTTGTGAGCCATATTGGTAAATAAATTAAAATTAAAAAACGAAGATATGAAAACTTATGATGCTGAAGTGTGTGAATGGGGAAATGAACTCGTGCGGGTTGTTCCATTTATATACCATGAATTTCTACAAAATAAAAACGTAAAGATAGAAACCACGGAAGGTATGCGACCCTTTTATTACTTCTTACAAGATGAAAACGTCGTTATAAAGTATAAAAATAGATATAATATGAAGGGTATCCAATTAAATGACATACCCCGTCAGCATTTATATGACAATCAGCTTGAATATAAATATTGGACACCTCCCCCATATAAAGAGCATTTCAGGAATAAAGAAATAGCTTACCCTGAAAACAAATTAAATCCTGATAAAAAAACCATTATTATTAGCAATAAATATAATAAAGAGTGGTTGTGGGAGGCAATCAATGCAATTCCACTTGAAGTTTTAGACCAACTTTTTGAAAAGTTAAAAAAATCTCACAATCTTATTTACAATCGTTTAAATCCTAAATATATTGTTACTGACTCTGATACTTTACCATTTGAAGCGTTTGATGACGCATCCATATTAAATAAACACCCTGAAATTATAGATGTAAATGAATTGTACGAACTAAATAAAAACTTGGATATAAGCACTTTTCAATTAACTATGTTTAGTAAGGCAGATAAGTTTATCAATGTACAGGGAGGTCTTGGGCATTTTGGGGCATTTTTTGGTGGCAAGCAGTTGTTTTACTTAGAGAGAAATGGTCATAAAAACATAGAGCATGAGAAGCTGAAAAATCTACAAACTTGGCACACTAAAATGGGAGGGGCAGAAATAAAAGTTTCAGACAACTCGAATATACTTGAACACATAGATTGGTTGGCATCTTAAACAATTAATTGTTGAAAACTACATGGAT
>Ga0209502_10004650_pt1 | contig 10227 bp, 7 predicted proteins | sample ArcticOcean_MG_C_10_FD_187442 | JGI IMG/M metagenome (GOLD analysis project Ga0209502, IMG submission 187442) | Marine microbial communities from western Arctic Ocean - ArcticOcean_MG_CB11_90 (SPAdes) (version 2) | ecosystem: Environmental > Aquatic > Marine > Oceanic | place: Arctic Ocean...
ACACAGGCGATTCAGTCTCATGGAATTTCTCAAAGGATAAGTGGTGGCATGAGGAAGTAAACGAGCAGAAGCCTTATTGCAACGCGGAAGAAATGGATAGCGAGGACCTGCTCTTTATCTTATATACTTCTGGCTCTACAGGAAAGCCAAAAGGCGTGGTTCATACCGTAGGTGGCTATATGGTGTATACCTCTTACAGTTTTAGAAATGTATTCCAATACCAAGAAGATGATGTCTACTGGTGCACTGCAGATATCGGCTGGATTACTGGTCACTCCTATATAATTTATGGACCACTTCTTTCGGGAGCCACGACCATTATGTTTGAAGGGATTCCTACTCATCCTACTCCATCTAGGTTCTGGCAAATATGTGAAAAGCACAAAGTCAATCAATTCTACACCGCTCCTACTGCTATAAGAGCATTAATGGCATATGGAAACGACCTGCCCAGTAAATCAGATTTATCGACTATCAAGGTACTCGGCTCAGTGGGTGAACCTATTAATGAAGAAGCTTGGCACTGGTATGATAAGCATGTAGGAAAAGGAAAGGCTCCCATCGTAGATACCTGGTGGCAGACAGAAACTGGAGGAATACTTATTTCACCATTGCCGGGAATTACAGATACCAAACCTACATATGCCTCCTACCCTCTGCCCGGTATTCAAGCAGTTTTAGTAGATCCAGACGGAAATGAACTGACCGAAAATAATGTAGAAGGATTGTTGTGTATAAAGCACCCTTGGCCTTCTATGATTAGAACTACTTATGGAGATCACGAGCGTTGCAAAACTGTTTACTTTTCAACTTTCAAAGGGATGTATTTTACAGGAGATGGAGCGAGAAAAGACGATGAAGGAAGAATAAGAGTGATAGGTAGGGTTGATGATGTGATTAACGTATCTGGCCATAGAATGGGAACTGCTGAAGTAGAAAACGCGATCAATGAACATCCTGCCGTAGTAGAATCTGCTATAGTTGGTTACCCTCACGACATTAAGGGTCAGGGAATATACGCCTTCGTCATAACGCAGGGTGTAGCTAAAGACAATGCTACGAGAAAAGAAATTTTAGAAGTCGTTACGCGTGAAATAGGGCCGATAGCCAAACCAGATAAAATTCAGTTCGTGGATGGACTGCCAAAAACACGCTCAGGTAAAATAATGAGACGAATACTTAGGAAAATAGCTTCCAAAGAAATCGACAGTTTGGGAGATATTTCTACTCTTTTAAATCCTGAATGTGTGCAAGAGGTTATGGAAGGAGCTTTTTGATAAAAAACGGAAGAAGTGAGACACCCTATTGACCGAAACAGAAGTAAAACATCAAAATTCATATGCATGATAATAAAATTTCCTTGCTAAGCTTATAGTTGTAACATTGTTAAAAATTAGCTTATGCAATATTGTTGAATATATTAAGATGAAAGAAGTTCTTCAAAACAAAAATTTAAGCGTAACTCCTTTACGATTAAATGTTCTCGGTATTATTAATTCTTCATTGAGTGCTTTGTCTGCCCAAGAAATAGGCGAAAAACTGAACGAGTATAATCGAATTACGTTATACAGAACCCTTAAATCCTTTATTTCCTCGGGAATAATTCATGAAATCGCCCTCGCTGGTTTAGATCCTAAATATGCTTTATGCATAGATGAATGCAGCTCAGAAACGCATAATCATCAACACATTCATTTCAGTTGTACTGAATGTGATAAGGTTTTATGTGTAGAAGCAGAAAGAATGCCCACAATCCAAATTCCTAATTTCAGCATAGAATCCTTAGATATTCAGGCTAAAGGAATCTGTAACAATTGTTCTGAGTAGTTAATTCAACAACGGACGAACAGATCACACACAACTACATCAAAAAAAGTAGCTTAAAGTCTACTCTCCCGAACTACAAAATAACTTCCTCTCTCTTTAAACTACTTACAAGGGACGAATGGTAAGTTTACTGATCTATAAATAATCACAGCATTATAACGATTAACTTTCGGTATGGATTGTTTAATAGTAGAAGGAGGAGGATTTAGAACAGGTTTTACCGCAGGTGTTTTGGACGCTATGTTAGTGAATAAGTACAATCCGTTTAATTCTTATTATGGAATTTCAGGAGGGTCTATCTCACTATCTTATTTTATAAGTGACCAATACAAGAGTTGCTTTTCTGCACTTCAATTTTTAGCCGATCATCCCACTTTCACTGATTACAAGAGAGCGTTCCAGCCAAAAGGCTATATGGATATTGATTATCTAAAAGAAATCTCCGACAATGATTTTCCTTTTTTAGTAGAAGATGGCCTTAAGAATTTTTCAAATAAATCTTTGAACATCGTAGTGACCAATAAAGACACCGGAAAACCAGAGTACTTGACTCCTCAGAAGGAAGATTGGATAGATTTAGTAGTGGCTTCGTGCTCTTTACCTTTCGTGACCAAAGGCCAGCACATACATGACAAAAGTAACTATTTTGATGGAGGTTGGGGTGATGCGCTGCCAGTTATAGAAGCTTACAAACAAGGAGCTAGAGAGATATTAGTAGTTCGTACTTGGATTTCAGGGATGAAATCCACGCAGAGCTGGGGTGACTATTTTGGAAGTATTTACTATAGATCAAATCCGATTTTATCTGAAATATTCAATTCTAGCTTTAAAAAGTATAATGAGGCTATAGAATTTATTGAAAACCCACCAGATGATTTAAAAATCACTGAAATAGCTCCTGAAAACCTTCTTTACAGCGGCACCTACTCGTACTCAAACAGCTCTATACTAAGGGATTACAGAAACGGGTTGGATTTGGGTACTCAGTTCTTATCTGAACTTTAATGAACTCAGGGAATTCCTAAAAATTTATGCTGCTGCACACTCATTCTCCATTTGGGGTTAGAGCGGATAAAATTTAAAATCAACCCTTCTGTTTCTTCTCGGTTATCCCATTCTGGCTGAAGAAACAACTGACATTCTTTACTTACTTTTTGAGCATGTTCTTCAGCCCATTGTAAGTCATGCTTTTTAAGCACTATTACTTTTAATTCGTGAGCCTCTTGGTAGAACTCCTCCAAAGGTTTCTTGAACTTCTTAGGACTAAAAGTCACCCAGTCCCAGGAGCCGCTAAGCTTATGAGTCCCGCTAGTCTCTATGTGAGTTCTAATATTTAGCCGTTGCAACGCTGCTGTGAGCTCTGCTAACTGATGCATAGCTGGTTCTCCACCAGTTACTACTACCAAATTAGCTTCGGCTTCTGTAACCCAACCTACCATATCTTCAATAGAGTGATGCGGATGGGCATCTATAGGCCAACTCTCCTTAACATCACACCAAAAACATCCCACATCACACCCGCCTAGACGAATAAAATAGGCTGCACATCCAGCATAGTGTCCTTCCCCCTGCATGGTATAGAAGTGCTCCATTACAGGTAAAGTCGTTGACTTGGATGGACTATTGATTGGGTTGTTAATTTTATTAGACATTTTAGAAGACAAAGGTACTTACTCCTACTCTTTTTTTAGAGGAAACTCGAAAGGAAAAAAAATCCGCACCGTGAGTAAATGGAAGAACTCAAAAAAACACGATCAAAACCACCAAGAACGCTTTGTAATCCTCTAGTTCAATGCCACAAATGGGCCAAGGCCCGCCATCACAATTCTACAGAGTGGTTTTCAATTAAAATGCTGTTAGCTCTCCAAACATGTTCGGTGCGGAAATTTATAAATATTTTAAAATGCTATTATCTAAATATTTAGACTCACCTCAAAAGTAATCTTCTTTGTGTGAAAACAGTATACTAAAGGTAATCATACTGCCCTAACATCTTGTAATGTATTGTTGAAGATTTACCTTTTCTTCATCACTTAGTGATTTATGTGAGTTAACATTCTGTCATTTATTATTCAACTGATGTGCTAAATAGACCCCTTTACTTACACAAGCTTGAATTAAATATCCGCCAGTTGGTGCATTCCAATCTAGCATTTCTCCAATGCAAAAATTGTTCTTTACTTTCTTTAATTCGAAATTGGAGTCCACGGCATTTAAATTGATTCCTCCAGATGTAGATATTGCCTCATCCACGGGGGCCAAATCTATAATTGTCAGAGGAAATTTCTTGATAAATTTGGCCAATACCTCAACGTCCAAAAACTCTTCCTTTGTCAATGTCACCTTTATTATTTCTATTACCGTTCGGGATAGTTTTATTTTTTCTTTTAAAGTAATAGTCGTTTTTGATCTTGATAGAGACAACTTTTCAATTAGAGTTGATAAACTGAGGGTTGGTTTAAAATCAGCATAAACAACCACCTGATTTTCTATAACTAAAGCTTCTTGTATTTCGGGACTTAATCCATAAATAGCATTACCCTCTATCCCGAATTTAGTAATTACCGCTTCACCTTTCTGGACTTTATTCTGTAATGAAATTGAAATGTTTTTTAGTGGTTTTCCCTCATTGTTCTGGATAAACTTTTCGGGCCACTTAATTCTAAAAGCACAATTTGATGATTTAAAAGGCAATGTACTAACGCCTTTTTTATTAAACACATCTAACCAGGAACCGTCTGATCCTGTAACCTTCCAACTTCCACCACCTAAAGCAAAAACAGTATAATCTGCCTTTATAAATTCATTGGAATTGAATTCTAATGAATTTTCTTCACCCCAATCAGAGAAGGTTTTATTAAATTTAAATTTGACGTTTTTCTCTTTCAAATATGCTTCTATGCATTTCAAAACTTCAATGGGCTTGATTCCTTTTTCAGGAAAAACCTTTCCACTACTTCCTATAAAAGTTGGAATCCCTATGCCTAAAAGCCATTCTATCAAATCGGTATTGCTAAAGTGATCCAAAGCAATATCTAAAAATGAAGATGGAGTATACTTAGACTTGAAACTAGAGAGTTCTTCAGAATGCGTAAGGTTGAACCCTCCATCTCCGGCTACCAAAAACTTACGCCCAAGAGAAGCCTTTTTTTCATAGATGGTAACATTATAAATATCCGTGTTTAAAAATGCCGCTAGGAACAAACCTGCTGTACCCCCTCCTATGATAGCCAACTCTCTTCTCATGGGTCAAAGATTGTTCTTTTTTAATCACTCACCGTTTTTGGGTGTGGAATTTTCACCTTTCAGGGATTGAAGTCTAAAATGTTGCTTTTTACTTAGGACATAAATCATGAGAAGCTAGTCATATTAGTTTGAACTATCTATTTCTTCTATCATTTTTACAGCCTCCGCTCTAGGAGGATATAATTTTGAAACTATATATCCTGCAATCATGGCTACAGCAAATGATGGAGCTAATACATCAAGTGCAACGAAGTATTCTCCAACACCATCCATTTCTTTAAACACAAAATTGAAAAGAATTACTGAAACGAATCCTGCTATCATAGATGCTATGGCTCCTTTTTCCGAATAACCTTTCCAGAAAAGAGAAAGAATAACCACAGGACAAAAAGTGGCCGCTATTCCTGACCATCCAAATATAATGACCCAAAAAACTTGCCTATCTGGAGATACATAGTTCATGATCATAGCTATTATTAAAGCAGAAAACGCCATAATGATTGTAGAAACTCTAGAAATCTTAGTTAGGTCTTTATCTTTTAATTGAGGACGAAATATCTTCTGATAGAAGTCACGTGTAATCGCACTTGACGCTAAAATTAAAAGAGAATCGATTGTCGACATTATAGCAGATAAAACAATAGCTATAAAGACAGCTACCAAAAGTGTAGGCAAGAAACTTTCTGTGATCATACTCAATACATCTTCTCCATTATTTCCTAAAATTGTTTCAGGATCATCGCCACTTTTAGTGAAATATAAACGCCCAAGAATACCAATAGTAACTGCAGCCGCATCAGTAAGTAATGTAAAGATAGCAGCTACCCATTTTCCTTTATCAATCTCAGCTACGTCCTTTATAGACATAAATCGAACATATACTTGGGGAGATCCAAGAAATCCCAACCCTATCATCGAGAATCCTAATATTGTGAACAGATTCATCCAAGGATCTGAACTCCTTCCCATTACTTGGGTTAAAGTTGGATCTATAGCATAAAGACCTTCTATCACTCCCGCACCATGATCCATAGAAAACCAAACTACAATAGGAAGTAGAACTAATCCAAAAAACATAAGTAAACCTTGGAATAGATCTGACCAAACTGCTGCAACAAAACCTCCAATAAAAATGTAAGTTAGAACAATAAAAAACCCTATCAAAGCACCTAGTCTATAGTCAATACCCAGCATTGATTTGAATGCAACTCCAGTAACATCAATTTGCGAAGCCACATAAATCACAATGAAAATTACGAGTATAGAGGCGGCTACAATTCGAAGTGTATTGGTAGTAGACTTGAAGTGGCTTTGTAGGTAATCAGGAATAGTGATAGCTCCGTAGCTATCTGATCTCTTTTTAAATCGCTTAGCCATGAATTGCCATGAAACAATAACTCCAAGAAGTTCACCAACTACCACCCAGTAACCAGAAAAACCAGCCATAGCTCCCATTCCAGTTAATCCTATTAATAACCAACCGGATTCACCTGTAGCCCTAGCTGAAAATGCCACAGCCCAAAAACCCATTTTCTTCCCTCCGACATAATAGTCGCTCATTCCTTTGATTCTGCGAGAAGCTAAAATTCCAATTAGGAATAGTACGCCTACATAAAGGGCTAAAACAGATATCTTAATTACAAAATCTTGGTCCATCATAGTTTATAAAATTTGAGTTTTGAGTTTAGTTAACTTGACAATCAAAACCACTATTTAAAATACAATTGAACAATGGTGTTACAAGAAATTGCAAATTGGTCATAAATATTGACAAAATTGGAAAATATTAATAACGACCTCTTCAATTAGTTAATGTACAAGCCTTAAATAACTACCTTTGAGGAATCTCTACGGTTCGAGGTTTCATACCGATTTAATTCACCTATTTGGATAGTGACTTATACAGTCACCCATTGAATTTGCAGAAAACAGATGATTACCTATTTTGAATTTTACTAAACAGAACAACGAAACGCATCAATCCATAAACGAATTAGTCACCTCTCTAATTGAAGAGGACAGGACAAAGTACAATCCAATAATTCGTTCATTTAATTTACCAATTAGTGCTTTTGAGTCCTATTGCTCTTGGTCTGAAGAATCCTATACTCGTAACTGTATTGTTGAGAACGAAAAGTTTCAATTGATTCTCCTTTGTTGGGAAGAAGGTCAAAAGAGCCCAATTCATGACCATGGGGGAGAAGAGTGTTGGGTGAAGTTCATTCAAGGTGAATTTAAAGAAACAATTTACAAAGTGAATTCTTCTGGTGAACTCAATACTGTTAAAACATTCATGGCTAAAACTGACGATGTTTCATACATGATTGATTTTATGGGATGTCATTGTTTGGAAAACATATCCCCTGGAAAAAGCATGTCCTTGCATTTATATGCAAAGCCAATCCACAATTGCAATTTGTTTGATGAAAAATCTGGCGAATCCGTTCGAAAAAAACTTTCCTACAATACAATCCCGGAAGAGATGACCGATTTAATATAATACAATTAACATGTCTAGTATAAGTAATGATTTAGTTCTATTTAATGAACTAGTTGAAGTCTTAATAAGTGAAGAAGAAAAACATCCAGTTGCCGGTAGAATTGATCCGGATAAACTTTACGATTCAGTTGACCTTTCTTTGAATTCATCTGCTATTGTTGATGATGAGTTTAAAAAAGTCCTGAAGGATGTATTGATTTCTACCCCTAAAACGGCAACAAACTTATTCTTTAACCAACTTTTTGGTGGTAGACAGAGCAAAGCTGTACTAGGCGATTTACTGGCAGTAATGCTCAACAACAGCATGTATACTTACAAAGTAGCTGGACCTCAAGTTGGGATTGAACAGGAAATCATTCGACAATCTTGTAACCTAATAGGATATGGTGACCAAAGTAATGGAACATTTCCTACTGGTGGATCAATGAGCAACTACATGGCTTTGGTTATGGCTCGTGATGCCAAGGATCCAAATTGTAGAACAGAAGGTATGTCTCAGCCTATGGTGGTATACACTTCTAAAGAATCACATTATTCGAATGGGAAGAATGCTAGTTTTGCTGGAATTGGCAAAAACAACATTCGATACATTTCGGCTGATTCAAAAGGACGAATGATTCCAGAAAAATTAGAGAAACAAATCATTGAAGATTTAGAAGAAGGACTATTGCCGACATACGTTAATGTTACAGCTGGAACTACAGTATTAGGAGCTTTCGATCCCATTAATAACATAGCTGATATCACCGAAAAATATGGCGTTTGGCTTCATGTTGATGGAGCATATTGCGGAAGTGTAATATTCAGTGATCATTATAAACACCTAGTAACTGGAATTGAAAGATCTAATTCGTTTAGCTACAATGCTCATAAAATGATTGGAACTCCTTTAACTTGTTCTATAATTTTGGTGAATGATAAAAAACACCTTTATGATTCGTTCAGCAATCAAGCTGACTATTTATATCAAACAGACGGTGACGATTTTAATCTTGGAAAGACCTCATTCCAATGTGGAAGAAGGAATGATGCCTTAAAATTTTGGACTCTATGGAAATCTTTAGGGACAAATGGATTAAAACAGATTGTAGACCATCAATTTGAATTAGCTGAGGCAGCTCGAGAATATATTCGAAACAATTCGAATTACACATTGTATAGTTTCGATGATTCTATATCAATCTGCTTTAACTATAAGAATATTGACCCTTCAGCTCTTTGCACCGCGTTATATCAACATCAAATCACAGTAGTAGGATTTGGGTCTTTTGAAGAAGATACTTTTATTCGACTTGTGACTATTAACGCCAATAATGAGAAAAGTGACATTCTAAATTTCTTCAAAATTCTAGAAGAATTTGTAGATAAAACTCCAAACTTGAAGAAAACAGAACGGGGAATTCACGAAGAATCTTAAAAGTTTTTCAAGTATTTAATAACTATACAGTGGCTGAATTAGAAAACTCAAGACTAACGCCAAAAAATTAAAGCGTGATTTTCATGGGGCTATGACTTATAAAATAAATAAGTCAAGATCTGCTGGTAACTTATTCCAAAAACACTTTTGGTGTCAATAGCTTAAATTTCTGTATTCATTTTTTTAATTTCTCAAAAGCCATTATGGTAGCTTTTTCCATTCAATTTCAGCTCTTCTTTTATTTTCAATGGGATTTTCGCACCACTAATCCTGAGTATCTTCATCTTTGTAAAAAACATGTAATTCATCAATTTGTATTAGCGCACTATTTGGATTTGCTTCAACAAGACTTCCCTCACTTATAGCGATGGAACAATAACCTCCATACTTAGATGCATATTTCTCTGGAGAATTATCAAATTCCCTCTCATTTTTAATAGAGAAAAACTGATACGTTACGCCTACATAAGAAGATGTGATCTTTCTCCTATCTTTATCATTACAATAATCGAGAGATTGCATGAACTTTATTAAAACCCTTATACTTCTCGTTTTATCATTCTCATTTTTCTCAGAAGTATTGACCCAAGAATGTGACACTCTGCGCATTCAGTTAAATACAGAGATTTGGGCAGAAGAAGTGAGCTGGAGTATCACTGATCTGGAAGGCGTGATTTTATACACGGAAACTGAATTTGAAGATGATTCAGTATATCTTACCTCACTATGTATAGAGCCAGGATGCTATATGTTTAACATGTATGACACCTATGGAGATGGTTGGCAAGGCTCGGAGTATCGATTATTTGACACCAACAATGAAGAGATACAAATCGGTGAACTAAGTGATGGTTTTGAAAGCTCAAATTCTTTCAGTTTTAATACTGTTTGCGGCTGCACTGATATCTTGGCTTCTAATTTTGACCCACAAGCCGGCACCAATGATGGGTCTTGTTTTTACTGCGAAGAGAACAACCTCACTTTCCAACTTTCAACTGGTATTTGGGCCGAAGAAATTTCTTGGGACCTAAGTGATTCATTGGGAAATATCCTATACGAAGGCTCAAGTTATCTTGACAACACTATTTACCTGGACTATTTCTGTCTTCCAGATGCGTGCTATAGCATCAACATGTATGATAGTTATGGTGATGGTTGGCAGGGAGGAGCGTTTACTTTATTGAATAGTGAAGAACAGGTCATTTCATCTGGTTTCGTGGCAGCTACACTATTTGAA
>Ga0209502_10004656_pt1 | contig 10222 bp, 8 predicted proteins | sample ArcticOcean_MG_C_10_FD_187442 | JGI IMG/M metagenome (GOLD analysis project Ga0209502, IMG submission 187442) | Marine microbial communities from western Arctic Ocean - ArcticOcean_MG_CB11_90 (SPAdes) (version 2) | ecosystem: Environmental > Aquatic > Marine > Oceanic | place: Arctic Ocean...
AGGCAACTGCCTGGTAATTATTGCGAAGGGGCCACACCCGATCCCATACCGAACTCGGAAGTAAAGTCCTTCAGCGCCAATGGTACTTTGTCTTAAGACATGGGAGAGTAGGACGTTGCCAGGCTAACTTTTAAAATTATGAAAATAGCAAGCTCACTAAAATCACTAAGAAAAAGAGATCTCAATTCAAAAATTGTTAAGCGTAGAGGTAAAATCTACGTGATAAATAAAAAAAATCCCAGATATAAAGCTCGTCAAGGTTAATTAAATGGGAGAACAAGATCATAAAAATACTTGGAATGGCTTTACCAAGCTTGTTTTATTTGGAACTATAGCAGTAATTTCACTTTTAGTAATTCTAGCCATAACTTTACTTTAAACATACAATCTTAAAAATGATAGTTGGATCTATAAAGGAAAATATTAATTTAGAAAAGAGAGTTTCAATTACTCCTGAAACTGCAAAAAATATTATAGCTTTAGGTCTCAATGTTAATCTAGAAAAAAATTATGCTATCCATTTAGGTGTTGAAGACAAACAATATGAGGAAACTGGTGTAAAGTTTTATAGCAGTTCAAAAGAAGTAATTAATAATTCTAATTTAATATTAAAAGTAAATTGTCCAACTGACGAGGAAACTAAAGCTTTAAAAGAAAAAACTATTCTTGTTGGAATTTTTAACCCGTCAAACAACCAAGGAAAACTTAAAGAAGTTTTAAAAAAAAACATTAATGTTTTTTCGCTTGAGCTCCTGCCACGTATTTCAAGAGCTCAGTCAATGGATGTGCTTTCTTCACAGTCTAATCTAGCTGGGTATAGAGCTGTGATAGAATCTATATACGAATTTGAGAAAGCAATTCCTATGATGATGACAGCAGCAGGAACAGTGCCTGCAGCAAAAGTATTAGTTATCGGTGCAGGCGTTGCCGGACTACAAGCTATTGCAACAGCTAAGAGGTTAGGAGCGATAGTCTCAGCAACAGATGTTAGAGTTGCCTCAAAAGAACAAGTAGAAAGTCTAGGGGGAAAATTCTTAATGGTAGAACAAGAAGAAAATTTGGAAACAGCAGGTGGTTATGCAAAAGAAGCTAGTGAAGAATTTAAAAAAAAACAAGTCAATCTTTTAAAAGAAGCAATGATTAAAAATGATATTGTAATTTGTACAGCTCTTATACCTGGAAGACCTGCGCCAAGAATCCTAAACGAAGAACTTGTAAAATTGATGAAACCAGGCTCAATAATATATGATTTAGCAGCTGAGCAAGGTGGTAACTCAGCTTATTCAACAGTTGATAAAATTAATATTATTAATGGAATAAAAATAATTGGCATTAAAAACTTAATGAATAAACTGCCATCAACAGCTTCAAGTTTATATGCAAAAAATTTGTTTAGTTTTGTACGAAACCTTTATAATAAAGAAAAAAAAGAATTTAACATTAACTTAGAAGATGAAATAATTTCTAAAACACTAATTAAAGAATAAAATTATGGAAATTGATCCTTTTATATTTAGACTTAGTATTTTTATCCTTTCGATATTCATAGGATATTTTGTTGTTTGGAGTGTTACGCCATCTCTCCACACCCCTCTAATGTCTGTAACTAATGCAATTTCGTCAGTAATCATAGTTGGTGCTATCATTGCTTCTTTCAGTTCATTAGATGGAAGCAGTATATCTTTTTCAAACATATTAGGATTTGTTGCTGTTACTTTAGCAGCCATTAACATTTTTGGTGGATTTTTAGTTACACAAAGAATGCTGAAAATGTACAAAAAAAAAGAAAAAAAGAAAAATAAATAATGTCAGCCAATTTATCATCAATGCTATTTTTAATAACTGGAGTTTTATTTATTTTAGCGCTGAGAGGACTGTCTTCACCTGAAACTTCAAGAATGGGAAATTTTTTCGGTATAACAGGCATGATACTAGCAATAGTAGTTTCTATCTTATCTGTAGATATTTTTTTTAATAATTTGATTTACTTTGTTGTTGCTCTTTCTATTGGTGGAATCATAGGAGGTATTATAGCATTCAAGATACCAATGACTGCTATGCCTCAGCTTGTAGCTGGTTTTCATAGTTTAGTTGGACTTGCAGCTGTGCTAGTTGCTGTATCTGCTTATTATAGCCCAGACTCTTTTGGTCTTGGTACTTTTCAAAATATTAAAACAGCAAGTATTATTGAGATGGGGCTTGGAGTATCAATAGGAGCAATAACTTTTACAGGATCAATAATTGCTTTTATGAAACTTCAAGGTTTAATGTCTGGATCGCCAATTACATTTCCCGGTCAACATTATTTAAATGCTTTATTAGGAATTTTAATAATATCATTAATAGGATACTTAATTATAAATCAATCTACACAAATTTTTTGGATATTAATTGTAGCTTCATTGCTTATTGGTTTTTTAATTATAATTCCGATTGGTGGTGCAGATATGCCAGTTGTAATATCAATGCTTAATTCCTACTCTGGGTGGGCTGCTGCAGGAATCGGATTTACACTAGAAAATACTGCTTTGATTATTACAGGAGCATTAGTAGGATCTTCCGGTGCAATCCTTTCTTATATAATGTGTAAAGGTATGAACAGGTCATTTCTAAACGTTATTCTTGGTGGATTTGGAACAGACAGCTCATCTAAAAACACAAAAGAACAAACAGAACAACAACCAGTTAAAAGTGGTAACGCTGAAGATGCAGCTTTTTTAATGAAAAATGCCTCTTCAGTAATAATTGTACCTGGTTATGGGATGGCTGTAGCACAAGCACAACACGCTCTTAGAGAAATGGTAGATAAATTAAAAAAAAATGACGTTAAGGTTAGCTATGCTATTCACCCTGTTGCAGGAAGAATGCCAGGCCATATGAATGTTTTACTAGCAGAAGCTAATGTCCCTTATGATGAAGTTTTTGAACTTGATGATATTAATAATGATTTTGCAAATACTGATGTAGCGTATGTAATTGGAGCAAACGATGTAACCAACCCCGTTGCTAAAACAGACCCTAAAAGCCCCATATTTGGGATGCCAATCCTAGATGTTGAGAAATGTAAATCCGTTTTGTTTGTGAAAAGAAGTATGTCCCCAGGTTATGCAGGCGTTGATAACGAACTTTTTTATAAAGACAATACTTTAATGTTATTTGCTGATGCAAAAAAAATGACAGAAGATATAATTAAACATTTAGACTAATGAAAACAAAAATATTTTGTGACAGTGCTGATTACGAGACAATAAAATTTTTTAACAAAAAGTCTATTGTTAATGGTTTTACAACCAACCCAAGTCTGATGAGAATATCAGGAGCTAAAAATTACAAAGATTATTCTCTTAAAATATTAAAAATCTGTACAAAAAAACCAATATCTTTCGAAGTGTTTGCTGACAGTGAGAAAGAAATGCTCAAGCAGGCTTACAAAATTAATACTTGGGGCAAGAATGTCTACGTAAAAATACCTGTTGTTAATTCAAAAGGTCAGTTTATGGGACCAGTTATAAAAGAGCTAAGTTCAAAAGGAATAAAATTAAATGTTACTGCAATCTATTCTCAAGAACAGGTGGACAAAGTGTTTAACTCCTTAGATAAAAAAGTAAAATCAATTATATCAATTTTTGCGGGCAGAATGGCTGATAAGGGTATAGATCCGTTACCGATATTTAAAAAAAGTATTTCTAAAGTAAATAAATATAAAAATATAGAAATATTATGGGCCAGCACTAGAGAAGCTTATAATTTTATTCAAGCAAAACAAATAGGTTGTAACATTATAACTATGCCCCCAAAAATTATTAATTTAATAAATTCTTTTGGAAAAAACACCAAACAATTAACGCTCGAGACAGTTAAAGGCTTTTTGACAGACAGTAAAAAATCTAAATTTAAGCTTTAGAATTTATAATAAAACATACCTAAGACATGGTTAAAAGTATTTTAAAAAAAAAACCTTTAGTTAGCATTATAATTAATTGTTATAATGGTGAAAAGTATTTAGATGAATGCATCAAAAGTGTTTTATATCAAAGTTATCAAAATTGGGAAATAATTTTTTTTGATAATAACTCAAACGACAAAAGTAGTTTGATGCTAAGAAAATACAAAGATAAAAGAATTAAATATTTTAAATCAAAAAAAACATTTAGATTGTACCAAGCTAGAAATCTTGCGATAAAAAAATGCAATGGTGAGTTAGTATCCTTTCTAGATGTTGATGACTGGTGGTCAAAAGATAAATTAACAAAACAAGTTAAAGTTTTTTCAAAATATAAAACGTTAGACGTTTTATATTCTAATTTATATCTTTACGATGAAAGAAAGAAAAATAAAAAAATTTATATTAATAAAAAATTATATACTGGGAAAATAACTCAAGAACTCATTGATAAATTTGAAATGCCAATTTTAACAACTGTTATTAAAAAAAAAATTTTTGAAAAAATTAAATTTGACAACAGATACACAATAATAGGAGATTTTGATTTATTTGTGAGGTTAAGTTTAATTAAAAATATAAAAGCAATTCAAGAACCATTGGCTTATTATAGAATTCATGATTTCAATCTTTCTAAAATAAAAATAAATTTAGAAATTAAAGAATTGGAAAGCTGGGTAAAAGAAAAAATTAAAAATAATAATTTTAAACTAATTAATTTTTCAAAATTTTATGGAAATATACAACTTTTGAAAATCATAAATTATACCCTAAAAGGTCAAAATTTATTGGCATTCAAATTAATATTTAAAAGGCCTTTCCATATATTAAAGTTATTAAAATTTTTATTTTTTGTTTTCAAGCCTAAAAAATAAAAAAATTAAAAATTATTATTTTAATAGATTATTCAGGGTAATTTTTTTACGCTGATTTTGACTGTCTTTTTCTATCGTGAGGATTCAAAGCAGATTTTCTTAATCTCAAAGATTTAGGGGTAATCTCTAGGGCCTCATCAGTATTTAGCATGCTTAATTGCTCAGCTATCGACATTTTTCTCACGGGTGTCAACACGACATTCTCGTCTGTTCCTTGAGTTCTCATATTTGTTAACTGTTTTCCTTTCATAACGTTTATTTCTAAATCACCACTTTTAGACGCCAATCCTACAATCATTCCCTCGTAGACAGGATCGTTATGTGTAACAAACATTTCACCTCTTGCTTGAAGGTTAAAAATTGCGAAAGCAACAGCTTTTCCAGAGGCCATGGAAATTAAAGCTCCGTTTCTTCTACCTTCAAGATCACCTGTATATTTTCCAAAAGAATGAAATATTCTATTAATTACTCCATTTCCTTTAGTTAGCGTTAAAAATCTACTTGTGTAACCCATCAACCCTCTTGTTGGAGCGTGAAAAATTAAACGTTTTTTATCTTTACCTGTATCTTTTAGATCAATTAATTTACCTTTTCTTCTATTCATCGAATCTATAACTTTTGAAGAATACTCTTCATCTAAGTCCATTGTAATTTCTTCGATAGGCTCAAGTTTGTTTCCTGAATCATCTTTTTGAAATAATACTTTTGGAGGACTTACTGTCATTTCAAATCCTTCTCTTCGCATTTGAGTCAATAAAATCTCTAGCATTAATTCACCTCTGCCACTGATAACAAAAGAATCTCTATTCTCATTCTCACCAAAAGTAATACCTACATTATTTTGTGCTTCTACAATCAATCTATCTCTTATTTGTGTGCTAGTTAATTTTTTTCCTTCTGTGCCTGCCAAAGGAGAACTATTTACAGTAACAGTAATTGACATAGTTGGTGGATCGATTGGTGTGGCATTAATTGGTTCGTTTACTTCTAGATCACAAATAGTGTCTGCTACATTGGCTTTTTCTAGACCAGCAATAATAACAATATCCCCAGCTTCACCAACTTCAATTGGAACTCTTTTTGTGCCCTCATATCTAAAAATTTTTGTTAGTCTTCCTTCGTCAACTTTTTTACCTTCAAGATTTATAGCTTTAATCTTTTGATTTGCCTTAGCTGTACCTTGAGATATTTTTCCAACCAAGCTTCTTCCTAAAAAACTATCGGCGTATAAAAGAGTAGAAAGCATAGCAAAAGGTTTTTCCTTATCTAATTTTGCTGGTTTAACATGATCTAGAATTAAATCTAAAATTGGATGAAGATTTTCTCTCGGTCCGTCAACTTCTTTACTTGCCCATCCAGATCTTCCACTTGCATATAGAACTGGAAAATCTAATTGTTCTTCACTAGCATCTAAACTTACAAACAGGTCAAAAGTTTCATCCAAAACTTCACTTGCTCTTTGATCGGCTTTATCTAATTTATTTATTATTACAATTGGTCTAAGCCCTTGTTTTAAAGCTTTAGACAAAACAAATTTTGTTTGTGGCATTACACCTTCTGCTGAGTCTACAAGCAATAAAGCGCCATCAGCCATATTCAAAACACGTTCAACTTCAGCTGCAAAGTCTCTGTGACCAGGGGTATCTATAATATTAATCCTAGAATCTTTCCAATCTACTGAAGCAGGTTTTGCTAAGATTGTAATTCCTCTTTCCTTCTCAAGTTCTCCAGAGTCCATGACTCTTTCTTCCACAACCTCATTATCTCTAAATGAACCACTCTGTTTCATTAAATTGTCAATCATAGTAGTTTTACCATGGTCAACGTGAGCAATAATTGTAATGTTTCTAATATCTTTTGTCATATTTTTTTAATTACCGAACATGATTTGAATATATGAAGACTAAGTTTAGAGAATTTGGCTTTATTTTTCTTCTTATATAATTGGCTTTTAATAACATAGAATAACGAAAAAGCTAGTAAAAATTTTGCGTTTTAATATACACTTTGGCATAACTCCGCCATAGTATGTGTTAAAAATTGGATAAATAAAAAACTAAAATTTTAAACCGAACAATTGTTTAATTAGACATTAAATCATTTTAAAACATGACAGATTTTATTGGTAAAACTCATAGACAAATAATAACTTTTAATAGTGATTTAGGACATTCATATACCCCCAATCTTAACGCAAGATTAATAGATGAAAGTGGTGGTTATTTTATAAAAACAAATTCTTTGGGATTTAGATCAAACATTGAATTTAAAAATAAAAAAGAGAAAAAACGTATTCTTTTTTTTGGCGACTCTAATACTGCTGCGGATGGAGTAAGTAACGATGATAGATATTCAGACTTACTTGGAAAATATTTTGACGCAGAGGTATTTAACTATGCAATTTCAGGTACAGGCACAGATCAACAATATTTGACATGGGAAAAATACGCTCAAGAAGTTGAAGCAGATTTAATTATAATTGGCTCACTTGTCGAAAATATTGAAAGAAATAAAGTTCAATACAGAGAAACAATTAATTATTTTACTCAAAAAAGAACTCTCACGCCCAAGCCTTATTATGAAATAGAAGATAGTAATCTAAAATTAAAAAACTGGCCTGTAGAAAGATTTGATGGAAATTTTGATAAAATTGATAAAGGGAAAACTCAATGGCTTATTCCATTAAAACAACAAGCTCTATACACAGTTGTCAATTCTATTCGAAAAAATAAATTATTTAAGTACATAGACAAGAAATATGAAAATCAATTATCAGCATTAAGATCAATTTTAATTAAGAAGTTTTATCAACCATATAAAGATTATAGAAAACCTCAAAGTGAAGGTTATAAACTTTCAAAAAAAATATTAGAAAAGTTTATTGGAGGAATAGAAGGAAAAGGTATTCCAGTTATATTGGTACCAATTCCAACATATCATTATTATTTTGATGGTGCACAACCGATATACAAATTTTTTTTTGAATCTTTTAATGAACCAAGTAAGAAAATTTTTGTTTTAGATCCTTTAAAAGAATTAAGAAATTTAACTCATGAAAATAAAAGTTTATTATCTTTACCAAATGATAAAGCGCACTTTTCTAAAAATGGACATTTAGCTATTGCTAACTATTTAAAAAATCAAATTCAAAATCTAAATATTTTAAAAATATCAAATAATAAGGAAAAAGAATATCAAATTAAAAAAACAAAAAAAAAATCTATTTATATTTTAGGAATATCCGCTTTTTATCACGACTCAGCTGCGACATTGATTCAGGATGGTAAAATTATATCTGCAGCTCAGGAAGAGAGATTTACCAGAATAAAAAATGATCAAAGTTTCCCAAAATTTGCGATTAACTATTGCTTAGAAGAAGCAGGCATAAACTCAGACGAGTTAGATGCAATAATTTATTACGATAATGCTTATTTAACTTTAGAAAGAACAATGTGGAGTTATGTAATAACTGCACCCAGAAGCCTTAAGAGTTGGAGGAAATATATTCCAAGGTGGCTACATTATAAATTCTTTATTCCTAATTTGATCCGAGAAAATTTAAACTACAAAGGTAAAATTTTACAGAATCAACATCATAGGTCACACTTAGCATCAGCTTTTTTCCCTTCCCCTTTCAACGCGGCTGCAATTTTAACTGTTGACGGAGTAGGAGAATGGACAACTGCAAGCATAGGGCTTGGCCAAGGGAATAAAATAAAAATGTTAAAAGAAATGTCATATCCAAATTCGGTCGGACTGCTTTACTCTGCATTTACTCAGTTTTTGGGTTTTAAAGTGAATTCAGGTGAATATAAAATGATGGGACTAGCTCCATATGGTGAGCCAATATATTACGATTTAATATTAGAAAAATTAATTACATTAAGAGACGATGGATCAATCAAAATAAATCAAGAATATTTTAGTTATTTAGATGGTTCTGAAATGACAAATCAAAAATTTGCTGATTTATTTGGAGGCGAAGCGAGAGAAGCAGATTCCAAAATAACTCAAAAAGAAATGAATATCGCGAGTTCAATACAAAAAGTTACTGAAAAAATTATATATAATATGGCTGTTTATACAAAAAAAGTAACAGGTGCCGACAATCTTTGTCTTTCAGGAGGAGTTGCTTTAAATTGTGTGATAAATGGGTTTTTATTAAAATCAAATCTATTTAAGAATATATGGATACAACCAGCTTCAGGGGACGCAGGTTCTTCTCTGGGTAGTGCTTACGATGCTTATTTTTCTTATTTTAAAAAAGAGAGAATTTTAAGAGAAGACAAGCTACCCTTTCAAGAGGGATCTTTGTTGGGACCATCATGGAAAAATAGTGAAATAAAATCATTTTTAGATTCAGCTGAAATAAATCATAGATTTATTAATAGTGATAAAGAAAAAAACACCATAGTTGCAAACTATATTAACCAAGGAAAAGTAATAGGTCTATTTTTGGGAAGGACAGAGTTTGGACCTAGAGCACTTGGAGCGAGATCAATTATTGGCGATCCTAGAAATAAAGATATGCAAACAAGAATTAATTTAAAAATAAAATTTAGAGAGTCTTTTAGACCTTTTGCTCCAGCTATTTTAAAAGATAAAGTTAATGATTTTTTTGACCTGAAAAAAGAGAGTCCATACATGATGATAGTTGCCCCTGTTCTACAAAATAAAAGAATGCCTAGTAGTAATATAAAAACTGACAATATGATTGAAATAGTCAAACAAATTAGAAGTGAAATACCAGCTGTCACACACATAGATTATTCAGCAAGAGTACAAACAGTAGAACCAAACTATAATAAAAAATTTTATCAAATAATTAAAGAATTTGAGAATCAAAGTAATTGTCCTATAGTAATAAATACTTCTTTTAACGTAAGAGGTGAACCTATCGTAAATTCACCACTAGATGCTTTTAGATGTTTTATGAATACTAATATGGATATTCTAGTAATTGAAGATTTCATACTGGAGAAAGAAAAACAAAGTGAAAAAGATATCAAAAGATGGAAAATTATAAAAGAAGAAAAAAAAATCATTACTGAAAAAACTTTTTTTTCCAAAGAGCTAAATAAAATCTATTCAGATATAAAAGAAATTAGAATTAACGATAATCTATCCTCAAAAGGATGGTCTAATTATATTGAAGAAAGTCATTCAAAAATTTTTGAAATTCCAAATGAGCTCGATTCTAAAAATTATAATCCAGAAAAAATGTGTGATAAAGTCATTGAATATTGGAAAGATAAGAAGTTTGCTTCCAATATGCGTGGTATAATTTTAGAGCTTCTTATATTGTCGAAAAAATATAAAGACAAAAAAATTCAAACTACTGATAAAATTTCCGAAAATATGTATGAGATGTTTTAAAAGGTTGGAGATTGATGAAAAGTTCTAA
>Ga0209502_10004657_pt1 | contig 10222 bp, 10 predicted proteins | sample ArcticOcean_MG_C_10_FD_187442 | JGI IMG/M metagenome (GOLD analysis project Ga0209502, IMG submission 187442) | Marine microbial communities from western Arctic Ocean - ArcticOcean_MG_CB11_90 (SPAdes) (version 2) | ecosystem: Environmental > Aquatic > Marine > Oceanic | place: Arctic Ocean...
GTTTTGCTAATGCTACAGCTTCATCACTTCCACCAACTAAAAAATTTAATTTTCCAATTCTTGCTCCCATCACACCACCAGTAACTGGTGCATCTATCATTTTAATTCCAAGTTTTTTTGATTCATTACCTAGTTCTAAAGAAGTCTCAATATCAATTGTTGAGCAATCAATTATCAAACATTCTTTTGGAATTTTATTTAATATTCCTTTGTCTCCTAAATAAAGAGATCGAACATGTTTGCCTTCTGGTAGCATGGATATAACAGTACTGGCACCATCTAATAATTCATCAATAGTGGATACAACATTTAAACCTGCCTCTTTTGCAATTTTTATTACCTCTGGCGAAACATCAAAAGCTTTTACTTCTTTGCCAGCTTTTACTAATTGATCAGCCATAGGGTTTCCCATATTTCCAACACCTATAAATGCAATGTGATTAGTCATCTAAATTTGATTTGCCTCTATTAATTAAAACTGTTTTACTTTGTGTGAAGTGGTTAATCATGCTATCAAAAGCATACTCCTTACCTAGGCCACTCATTTTAATTCCTCCATAAGAAACATTGGCTCTTGGAGCAACACATTGATTTACCTGAACAAAGCCAGCTTCAATCTCATCTACAAATTGCAATGCTCTAGATAGGTTTTGAGTCCATAAAACTGCTGATAAACCAAAAGGTGTATCGTTAGCGCTCTTCATAACTTCATCAAAACTCTTAAATGGAATTGCGCAAGCAACAGGCCCAAATACCTCTTCTTGACATACAGGAGATTCTACAGGAACCCCTGACAATAAAGTTGGCTCATAAAAGAATCCTTCCTTATAATCTCCTCCTTTAGGTTGATTGCCACCATGCAAAACCTTGGCTGATGATGTTTTTTTAGCAATATCCATATAATGTAAGGTTCTTTTGAGCTGTTCATCAGATATTATTGCGCCAATATCAGATTTACTATCAAGTGCGTTCCCCATCTTAAGTTTGCTCAACTTAGAAACTACACCTTCTAAAACTTTATCATAAATTTTTTCATGTATGTAAACTCTTGATCCAGCGGTGCATGCTTGTCCTTGACGAGTATACCTCATACCATCAATTACACCTGGTATTGCTATATCTAAGTCAGCATCACTCATTATAATATTTGGGTTTTTTCCACCTAATTCCAATGTAACCGGACATAATTTTGGAGCAGCCTTCATTGCAATAATTTTTCCAACAGAAAACGAACCTGTAAAAGTAACCTTTCTAACCTTGGGATGATCAATTAATGGTTCACCACACTCTTCTCCATAACCTGAAATGACGTTTAATACTCCTGGAGGAAGTTCTTGTTGTAATATTTCACATAAGAATAAAGCACAAAGTGGTGCTTGCTCAGCAGTTTTTAACACTACAGTATTTCCTGCTACAATGGCTGGTGCAATTTTTGCAACAGTTAAAAATAAAGGAGCGTTCCAAGGAATAATTGCACAAACAACTCCAATTGGATCTTTGGTTGTATAATGAATTGTGTTTGAAATATTTGGTGGATAATTTTCACCTTTTATTTCACCTGCTAGTCCAGCAAACATATGGGTTAATTCAATTGATGCTGCTGTTTCTGGTGTGGCTTGAGTTCTAAGAGCATTACCAGTATCTAAAGCTAACAAAGTTTCAATTTCATTTCTTTTTTCTTCAAGTTTTCTTGCTGCAGCAATCATCATCTTTCCTCTTTCACGAGCTGGAATTTTTTTCCATTTATGAAAAGCTTTTTCTGCAGAATCTACTGCTGTGTTAACATCATTCTTATCACATTGTGGAGCTTCTCCAATTGTTTCACCTGTGCTTGGATTGATTACTTTAATTTTTTCTGAAGCTTTTGCAGAAACTAACTTTCCATCTATTAAAATTTTATTAGAAAGTCTTTTTGCATTACCTAATGCTAATTCTAAATTATTTTTAAAATCACTCATTATTGGTTATTTCTCCTTTTCGAGTCTTAGCTGCTAACCATCCACCATCAATTTTAATTTCAGAACCATTAATAAAGTCTGAGTCATCACTAGAGAGAAATATAGCAGCACCAGCAATATCAGATGGCTTACCCCAACGTCCTACTATAGTTTCTTTACCCCAAACTTCTCCTAGCTCAGGATCTTCTGCAAACTTTTGGTTAAAAGGGGTTGAGATCAATCCAGGACAAATAGTATTTATATTTATATTTTTACCGGTTAAATCAACCGCTAGGGCTCTTGTTAAACCTAGAACGCCAGTTTTAGCCGCAACATAAGCTACACGATCTGGTCTACCCATGAAACTTGCTATGGAACCAAAATTTATAATCTTTCCCTTTCCACCTTTAATCATATATGGAATAACTGCCTTACAACATAGGTATGGCCCAGTAAGATTTACACTTAACATATCATCCCACTGCTGCTTAGTATGATCCAATATATTATTAATATGTCTTGTCCCTGCATTGTTAATTAAAATATCTATTTTACCAAATACGTTAATTGCTTCATTTGCCATATTATTCACACTATCTTCATCAGCAACATTTGTTTTAATTACAATAGCTTCTCCATTGTTTTCTCTAATTTTTTTAGCAGTGCGCTCTCCATTGGGAACATCCATCTCAGCAATAATAATTTTTGCACCTTCGCTTGCTAATTTTAATGAAAGCTCTGCTCCAATTCCTTTTCCACCACCTGTTATAATTGCAATTCTATTTTTTAATTTCATATAATTATTTATAGTTTTATTAATATTTTAAAAATATTCCTTTTTTTAATTTAATCCAAGTCTTTTTTATTTATTATTGTATGATTTTTAATATACTAGTCAAAAATATATACCATGAAATCAAAAACAAACTATACTGACAGCAATCATTTAATGAAAGCACTTTCTATATTAAACGGAAAATGGAAAATTCAAATTATTGAGAAATTAACTTATGGTGAAATGCGTTTTGGAGAATTAAAAAAGTCACTCAAATTAATTACATCACAGAGTCTATCCAAAGAATTAAAAGTAATGGAAATTAATTCATTAATTAAAAGAAAAGTTTTTAAAAGTAATCTTCCTCACGTTGAATACTCTTTAACGGAATACGGAAAATCTACAGATATTTTCTTAAAACCACTTATTAAATGGGGATCCGTAAATAAAAAAGAAAATACTCTGCAGTTAAAGTCTAAATATCAAGAGCTTATAGAATTATATAAAAATGAACTCACTCTAAAACAAATAAAATTTTTGATCAAAAAAGGTAAAATAAAAATTTAAAACTAATAATCCTTTTTGTGTGAAAATAATTTTTTACTCTCTTTTAACCACTGAAGTATACCACCCTCAAGTACAGAGACATTTGTAAAACCAAGATCTTCAGAAAATGAATTTGCTAGCATTGATGCCGTTTCTCCATCATGACTTATAAAAATCAGATTAACATTTTGAGATTGAGCAGCAGCTAATGCTCTAATTTTATCCATTACATAAACTTGAAATTTACCATTTTTATCAAAGGCAGTTTCTGGGAATGAACCTTTGATAACACCTGTTTTATCCCACTCTTCTTCCGTTCTAATATCAAGTGCTACAGCATTATTTTCAATCATGTCTATTAATTCATCTGATGAAACTGATTTATAACTAGGATCTAAAACGTCAATTACTTCAAATTCAAATATCAGATCTGTATTAGGTGGTATAATATCTCCACCACCTTTTACTCCATAAGCTAATTCAGCAGGAATTTTAATCTTTCTTTTAGTCCCTTTAGTAGTTCCTATTATTCCTTGTTCAAAGCCAGGAATTACCTCTTTCATACTCATTTGCACTACTAAAGGTCTATCCTTACCGACATTAGTATCAAAAACTTTCCCATTTTCAAATGAGCCTGTGTATTCAAGCTGAACCCATGAATGTTTTATAATCTTTTTTCCCGTACCAGGGTTATCATTGATAATTTCAATTTCAACAGACTGAACTTGAAATGATAATGATAAAGATAAAAAAATTGTGCATATAAGTATTAATATTTTTTTCATTATTTTGTAGTTGTTCAATTATCAGAAATAAATATGATTTTCTATATATTATTAGATTATTAATAAAAATTAATTTATAAAAATATATATGGATAATTTTGACTACATCATTATTGGAGCTGGATCGGCTGGATGTGTTTTAGCGAACAGACTTTCAGAAAATCCAAAAAACAAAGTTCTCTTAATTGAGGCAGGCGGTAAAGATAATTACCCCTGGATACATATTCCTGTTGGTTATTTTAAAACAATGCATAATCCAGATGTAGATTGGTGCTATAATACTGAACCTGATGAAACAATGAATAATAGATCTATAAGATATCCTAGAGGCAAAACTCTTGGGGGTAGTTCTTCTATAAATGGATTATTATATATTAGAGGACAAAATAAAGATTACGATATATGGAGACAATTAGGTAATAAAGGATGGAGCTGGGAAGATGTTTTGCCATATTTTATAAAAGCAGAAAATCAAGAAGATGGTAAAAATGAGTTTCATGGTACTGATGGACCTCTGTCCATATCAAACCAAAGAATGCATCTACCATTACTAGATGAATTTCAAAATGCTGCTGAAGAGTTTGGTGTCCCAAAAACAAAAGATTTTAACAAAGGTGACAATCACGGATCTGGCTACTATCAGGTAACAGTAAAAAATGGATTTAGATGTAGCACTGCAGTTGGTTATTTAAATCCTGCAAAAAAAAGACCTAATTTAAAAATAATTACAAAAGCTCATGTTAAGAAAATTAACTTTGAAAATAAAGTTGCTAAAGAGGTTGAGTATTGGATAGAAAATAAATTATTTACTGTAAATGCAAATAAAGAAATCATCTTATCTTCAGGAGCAATCGGTTCTCCTCAATTATTACAAGTCTCAGGAATAGGAAATTCAGAAAAATTAAAAAAACTTGGAATTGAAACAACTCATGAATTAAAAGGAGTTGGTGGAAATTTACAAGACCATTTAATGTTTAGACCAATATACAAAATACAAAATATAAAATCTCTTAATAAAAAAATTAATAGTCTTTTTGGGAATTTAATGATTGGATTAGAGTATATATTTAATAGAAGTGGTCCTATGACCATAGGCGCAAGCCAGCTTGGTATGTTTGCTAAAAGTGATCCCTCTTTAGAACTGCCTGATTTACAGTGGCATGTTCAGCCCATGAGTATGGATACCTTAGGTGCTACTAAAAACCACGACTTTCATGCATTCACCCCTACTGTTTCAAATATAAGACCAACAAGTAGAGGTCATGTGAGCATTGTAGATAAAGATTCTAGAACGTATGCAAAAGTGAAAATGAATTATCTATCAACTGATGAAGATAGAAGAATAGCAGCAGCTGGTCTTAAATTAACAAGAAAAATTGTTTTAGAATCTGAGACTTTCAAAAAATTTAGCCCAGAAGAATATCGTCCTGGACCTCATTTAACAGAAGATGAAGATATTTTAAAAGCAGCAGCAGATTATGCTCAAACAATATTTCATCCAGTTGGAACATGTAAAATGGGTCAAGATGATATGGCTGTTGTTGATGACCAATTAAAAGTTCATGGAATAAAAAATTTAAGAGTGATTGATGCTTCTATAATGCCTAATATCACCTCTGGTAATACTAACGCTCCTACAATAATGATTGCCGAAAAAGGTGCTGATATGATATTAAGCAACTGATGTTTGCAGAATTATTTGGCCCTGAACAACTTGTTATTTTAGGTCAGATTATATTTATAGATTTAGTCTTAGCAGGAGATAATGCCATTATTATTGGAATGGTTGCTTCTAAATTTCCACCTGAACAAAGAAAAAAAGTAATCTTTTGGGGAATAGGTGGTGCGGTAATTTTAAGAATTATCTTAACTATGTTAACTGCCTATTTATTACAAATAACAGGATTAAGATTGATAGGAGGATTACTTCTTCTTTATATAGTCTACAAGCTCTACACGGATGTGATTAAAGGTCAGTCAGGTGATGAAGATATTAAAGTAGATAATTCAAGTTTCATGAAAGCTATTTGGACAGTTTTACTTGCTGATTTTACAATGAGTTTGGATAATGTTTTAGGTGTAGCTGGCGCTGCTGGTGATCACTACGTATTACTAATATTTGGTTTGGCTTTATCAATAATCCTTATGGCAACAGCTGCTACTGTAATATCAAGATGGATTAATGAATATAAATGGATAGCATGGATTGGCTTAATTGCTATACTAGTTGTTGCAATCGAATTAATTTATACTGACTTAAAATTATTTATTTAAATGTACCTACAAAAAATAAATCTTAAAAATAAATATGCATTAGTCACAGGTGCAGGTAAAGGTTTAGGTAGAGCCTGCTCTATTGCACTTGCAGAAGCTGGAGCAACAATTATTGCATTAAGTAGAACTCAATCAGATCTTGATAAACTTGAAAAAGAAATAAAAAGAATCAAAGGCAAAGTTATCAAAATTAATTGTGATGTAATGAATTACGAAGATCTTAAAAAAAATTTGAATAAGATCAAAATCATAGATATTTTAGTTAATAATGCGGGCACAAATATTCCTGAACCCTTTGAAAAAATCAAACAAGAAAATATGAACTACTTAATAGATTTAAATCTTAAAGCTGCTTTTAATGTTGCTCAATTGGTTGTAAAAAAAATGTTGAAGAATAAAAAAAGAGGTGGATCAATTATTAATATGTCCTCTCAACTTGGTCATGTTGGAATGGCTGGTAGAAATGTTTATAATATGACAAAATTTGGTATTGAAGGTTTAACTAAAGGTATGGGCGTTGAACTTGCAAAAAATAATATTAGAGTGAATACAGTAGCGCCTACTTTTGTTGCAACACCAATGGTTAAAAGATTTTTCAAGAACAAAGAATTTAAAAAACTAGCTTTAGGCAATATTCCTATGGGTAAATTAGCAACAGAAAGTGATGTGGCAACAAGTGTTTGTTTTTTAGCTTCTTCAGCATCATCAATGGTTACGGCCACATCAATTCTAGTAGACGGTGGATGGACTGCAAAGTAATTTATAAATTTCTTTTAGCAATATTAATTTTTTCAACATCACAAGTTAATGCTGTTGAGTTTCAAGGAAAATTTATACAAGGGCACTATATTATTGGGAAAACTGACCCTGGTGCTTCAATCTTAGTAGATAAAAAAGAAGTAAAAATATCAAACGATGGTTTTTTTGTTTTTGGAATTGATAGAGATAGAAAGTTTAATTTAACTTTTACTAAAATATTAAATGGAAAAAAATCAATAATTACAAAAACAGTTCTAAAAAGAAAGTATAACATTCAGAGAATTGATGGTCTTGAAGAAAGTAAAGTGACCCCTCCTGAGTCTGTTTATAAAAGAATTAAAAAAGAAAATAATGCAATTGGTGAGGCAAGAGCAATAAATTCTAATTTAAATTTTTTTAAAGATAAATTTGTGATGCCTGTTAAAGGAATTATTAGTGGTGTCTATGGCAGTCAAAGAATTTTAAATGGTAAAGCAAAATGGCCTCACTACGGTATAGATATCGCAGCAAAAAAGGGCACTATGATAAAATCCTCTGTAGCTGGAGTTGTTACAATGGCCGAAGATGATTTATATTATACAGGTGGTACGATCATCATGGATCATGGACATGGTATTTCAACAATATATTCTCATCTTGAAAATATTTTAGTCTCAGTTGGAGAAAAAATTAATCAAGGAGATATTATAGGAACTGTCGGTTCTACCGGAAGGTCTACTGGACCCCATTTAGATTTTAGAGTTAATTGGTTTCAAACAAGGCTTGATCCCATGTCAGTATTGAAATAAAAAAGCTAGATGAATAAAAATTTAAAAAATAAAATCTCAGACAAGATTGTTAACGCATTTTTAAAAAATAAAATAATCTCACCACTGCCTCAAAAATTTACAAAAAAACTTACTGACGCTGATGAATTTAGAAAATTATGTGAAAGTAAAATTAAAGAACCTATTATTGGATTTAAGGCTGGTGGAACAGGAATTCCTGTAATGAAAAAATTAAAAGAAAAAGAACCTTTTTATGCATCTATTTACAAAAGAAATTTTCTAAAAAGTGGAAAAAAGGTTAAGATTAACAAATCTACTTTAGGTATAGAGTTAGAAGTTTGTTATTTGGTTAAAAAAAATTTTTTTCTATCAAAAGGTGCGATCACTATGAAAAATATTTCTAAATATATTTCTCATATGGCGCCGTGCATTGAGGTTGTAGGTTATAGACAAAAGAAGAAAGGTGTTACATCTTTTGGTGATTTATCAAGCGATTTTGGTGCAAATGTAAAATTTTTAATTGGACAAAAGAAAAAGTATAAAAAAATTAATATAGGTAACCTTAAAACAATTATTTCAAATAAGAAAATAAATCAGACTGTCAAAGGTAATACAGGAGCTGTTTATATTAGCCCTCTAAATTCACTTCGTTTTGTACTAAACAAGCTTAAAAAAGACAAAGTAAATCTTAATAAAGATTTTTACGTATTTACTGGTTCAACAGTTGGCGTTGTTCCCATACTTGGTAAAGGATTGTATACAGGTAAAATTGATAAGCTAGGTTCAGCAAAAGCCATCATCCATTAATGGGATTGCATTTTACATCAGAAGAATTTTCTAAAAGAAAACAAGATGTTTTAAAATCAATGAAAGAGCAAAATTTAGATGCTCTTTTAATGTTCAGGCAAGAGTCTATGTATTGGCTTACGGGATACGATACTTTTGGATATGTTTTTTTTCAAACTCTCATCTTGGATCAAAAAAGTAATGTTATTCTTTTAACTCGTTTACCTGACTTAAGACAGGCACAAAACACATCTAATATTGGAGATATTAGAATTTGGGTTGATAAAGATGGAATAAACCCAACTGATAACCTTAAGCAGATATTAAATGAACTTGATTTAAAAGATAAAAATATTGGTATTGAATACGAAGCATACGGTATGACTGGACGTAACGCTTTAAGATTAAATAAATCTTTAGAGAATTATTGCAGTATTGAAGATCAATCAGAACTAATAACAAAATTAAGAGTAATTAAATCAAATGAAGAATTAGTTTATGTTAAAAAAGCTGCTGATCTAGGAGATAGAGCTCTTGATGAGGCTTGGAAATATACAAAAGCTGGTGCTAGTGAAGCAAAAATTTTGGCAGAAATGCAAAGAGCAGTTCTTGAGGGTGGTGGAGATTATCCTGCTAATGAATATATCATTGGCTCAGGTGATAATGCTTTGCTCTGTAGATATCAGTCAGAAAAAAGAAATTTATCTAACACAGATCAATTAAGTTTAGAATGGGCCGGAACTTTTAAACATTATCATTCAGCAATGTTTAGAACCATCCCTATTGGTAAAGCTGATCCAAAACACATTAAAATGCATGAGGCTTGTGTTGAAGCTTTACATAATTGTGCAAAGACTTTAATACCAGGGAAAACTGCTGGAGATGTATTTGATATACACGCTAAAACTTTTGATGACTTTGGATACAATAAAGCAAGAATGAATGCTTGTGGATATTCATTAGGTGCAACTTTCTCTCCCAATTGGATGGACTGGCCAATGCTATACACAGGTAATCCTTATGTAATAACTCCTGGTAATGTCTTCTTCATGCACATGATATTGATGGATTCAGATAGTAATTTAGCGATGAATTTAGGTGAAACGTATCTTGTGACCGAGAATGGCAATGAAAGATTAGGGAAGCAAAAACTGGATTTAGTGGTCTTATAGGCCTCTGTCTTCCAGTCTGTCATCTAGTTTGCTCTTGGTCTTACTGGTTTAATGGAGCTTTATTTTTAAACAAATTTATTTTGAAAATTAAAAATTACTACTCTTGCACCAAATGCCTAGATAAATTAAAATTGCAATATGGGCATCGCTGACAAGAAATATTCAAACGTAGACAAAAAGACAGCAGAAATACTTGTGGAAGCTAAATTATTATTAGAGGAAGAGGGATACGAAGTTTCTAAACCAAGAGAAAAATCTATAGCCCGAGAATTAATGAATGTTGCATATGGTAAAGCATTTAAAACAATGTCCAAAGATCCTGATTTAACGGTTAGAAAAATATGTTTGAAAGCTATTGAAGATAAATTTTTTGATACCTGTTTAGATACTTTGATTAAGGGACCTAAAAAAAGAGCTGCAT
>Ga0209502_10004659_pt1 | contig 10218 bp, 11 predicted proteins | sample ArcticOcean_MG_C_10_FD_187442 | JGI IMG/M metagenome (GOLD analysis project Ga0209502, IMG submission 187442) | Marine microbial communities from western Arctic Ocean - ArcticOcean_MG_CB11_90 (SPAdes) (version 2) | ecosystem: Environmental > Aquatic > Marine > Oceanic | place: Arctic Ocean...
CCTCAGGTTTAATTCATTCGTAAGTTCAGTATAACGCACGTCATTCTTGTAGGACGCCGACAGATTAACTGTTGCGAATAGAATTATGCAGATGGCTGTTATATGGAAGCGTAAGAGCATAGGATATATACTCAATTTAGTAGGGTTGGGGCTGGATTGCAACGCATAGAAATATGAATAAACTGTAAATTAGTCAGCTATAAAAAAGGCCCAAGCGATGAGCTTGAGCCTTTCAAAAACTTACTATTTTAAAGTCCGATTATCTTCGTGCAGCCAAGAAGTAGAGCAACCATCCGAGGCTACTAACGAACGCAGCCACATATGTGTAGGCAGCAGCGTCGAGTGTCTTAGTCACGCCTAGGAGTTCGTCTTGGTCGACGATGCCGAGACCGACGAGTTGCGCCTTGGCGCGCTTACTGGCGTCGAACTCCACGGGGAGAGTGACAAGCTGGAAAACAGTAAGCACTAGATAAACCGCAATGCCGAGGTAGATGGTGATCGGCCCAAAGCCTAAGAAAAAGCCGCCAAACATGATGACTGGTAAAAACTGCGAGGCAAAGCCGGTGATTGGTACGAGCGTCATGCGCAAATTAAGTGGTGCATATTCCTGCTTGTGCTGGATGGCGTGGCCAGCTTCGTGGGCGGCGACTCCCAGGGCTGCAAGGCTAGAACCTCGGTAATTATCCTGACTCAGTGCGAGACGCTTTTTGCTCGGATCATAGTGGTCGGTTAATGTGCCGTGGCATTCGACGATTTCGACGTCGTGGATGCCGGCACTCTCCATGACTGCTTTGGCGGCTTCGCGCCCTGTGATTCGGCCACGAGAGGGCACTTGGACGTATTTACCGTAGGTGCTTTTGACCTTCATTTGTGCCCAAAGTCCAACAATGATTGGTATGATGATAAAAAAGATAATTGGTGACATGATGAGTGGTATTTATTCGTGGGAACTTTAGTAGTAGCTTCAGCTCCAAATATCATTGTAAATTATTGTGCTAACTCGAATAAGTCGAATTTTTTCCGTTTATCTATAATACTAACTCGCATGAACGATCATATCTATCAGAATTACATTATACTCTTCTAAATAGAACACTATGCAAAAACTATTCTCAATCACTCTTATTGGCCTTCTTATCGCTGCCTCAATCTTAACAACGGGCTGCGAGAAGAGCCCCGCAGATGAGGCTACCGAAGCTTGGATGACTGACTTCGCAGCGGCTAAAATCAAAGCTGCCGCTGAACAAAAGCCACTTCTTTTGGATTTTACGGGCTCTGACTGGTGCGGTTGGTGTATCAAGTTGGATAAGGAAGTTTTCAGCCAAAAGGCATTTAAGGAATTTGCGGCCGACAATTTAGTTTTGGTCGAGTTGGATTTCCCCCGCGGTAAGGAACAGTCCGAAGATTTAAAGGCACAAAACAAGGCATTAGCCGAAAAATACGGAATTCGTGGGTTTCCCACGATATTGGTGCTTTCTCCCAAAGGGGAATTGATTGAAAAGACCGGTTACCAGCGCGGGGGCCCGGAGGCTTATGTCGCACACATCAAAGAGATCCTGGTAGCAGACAAGTAGTTCAGGCATCCTGCTTGTCCGAATTAAAAAATCCCCAAACTTAGGGTTGCTTTTCGTTTTCTCTCTTTTAATCTGCGCGGCTTCCTAGAAATAGACCGTTTCTTGGAATTGTATTTTTCAATAGATTTTTAGACATGCAACAATACACACTTAACATCACAAATCGTGAAAACACCGGCCGCGGTGTAGCTCGGCGCTTACGTGCGTCTGGTAAAATTCCTGCCTCCCTTTACGGCCAGGGTAATGCTCGCTCAATCACCGTTGCTGCGGTTGATTTTCGCGACCTAAACCGAGAGATTGGAGGCGGTGCTGCCCTAGTCGAGTTGACTGATGAAAAGGGCGATACTGCTCTTTGCCTCGTTCAAGATGTTCAGTATCATGCTGTTAAGAGCACTATTGACCACATAGATTTCCAGGAGGTTGAACGCGGCCAAGCCTTCAATACTAAGATCCCCGTCCACCTAGTCGGTGAAGCAGATTGTATCGGGGTCAAAAACGATGGCGGTGTGCTTGATCACAAGACACACGAAATCGATATCCGCTGCCGTCCTTCCAAACTCCCTGAGCACGTTGAGGCAGACGTTTCTGCACTTGCTGTCGGCGATGCGCTCACGATTGCTGACTTACCTGTTATCGAAGATGTCGAATACATGGGTGACTCAACGCAAGTTATTGTTTCCGTCCAACATCCGACCGTCGCCGCCGAACCTTCTGAGGACGAAGCCGAGCAGGTTGCTGCTGACGAAGTTCCCGCCACTAAAGTCAGTGATGACGATAGCGAGGGTGACGACGACTCCTCCAAGGGAGATAATTAAACCTTTAACCCGGCCAATTTTCTCTACGGGATATTGACCGACAACGTTCTTTTACAGATGCCCATCGCGGTTATTGCAGGTCTCGGAAATCCAGGATCTAAATACCGCAACACCCGACACAACATCGGCTATGCCCTTGTTGATCAGTTAGCTACAAAATACGGAGCTACATGGAAACATGAAGCCCGATTTGAAGCAGAGGTCGCAGTGATCCAGCACGATGAGCGCAAGCTCATGCTGCTCAAGCCGCAGACCTTTATGAATGCCAGTGGTCGCTCTCTCGGAACCGCGCTGCGCTACCGCAAGCTGTCCGCTGAATCGTTACTCGTCATTTACGACGACCTTACTCTCGATTTAGGACGGATTAAGCTGAGTGTCAGTGGCAGTGCTGGCGGCCATAACGGGATCGCTGATATTCTAACTCAAGTCGGTGCAGGTTTTGCCCGCTTCCGAGTTGGGATCGGAGCTAAGCCACACAAAGAGATGGACCTCGCTGACTACGTTCTAAGCAAATTTTCGAAGGACGAACAAACTATTTTGGCGAATCACAGTACAATTTTTCTCGATCAGATACACTTGATCTTGAATGAAGGCATTGATTCCTCCATGAACATAATTAACCAACGCATAGCTACACCGCATGAGCGCAACGACTAAAAATAAGTATAAAGCCACTTTCATCCTAGACCTCCGCGAATCCGAAGACGATTCCGCTAAAGTTATGGCTGACCTCAACGAAATCTTGAAGTCCATCGGAGGCGAGCCATCTGACAGCGAAGATCTTGGTATGCTCGACTTCGCTCGTGCTGCGGATCGCCGCTACACGCAAGGTCACTATATCGAGATCTACTTTGAGGGTGCTGGCGATGTGCCTTCAACTCTGAACGAAAAGCTCAAACTTGACAAGCGCGTCAACCGTATCTTCGTCGAGTCCAAATAACACTACAAACCCACAACCACTATGGCCTCATTCAACAAAGTTATTTTGATGGGAAACCTAACCCGCGACCCTGAAACTCGCGTTACGGCCACTGGTTTGACTATTTGTAAGCTTGGGCTCGCTGTATCTCGCTCATTCACGACCAAGGATGGCGAACGCCGCGAAGAGACCACTTTCGTGGATATTGACGCATTTGGTAAGCAAGCTGAAGTGATTACTAAGTATTTCCGCAAAGGTAAGCCCATCTTAATCGAAGGTCGCCTCAAGCTAGACCAATGGGAGGCTAACGATGGCCAAAAGCGAAGCAAAATGGGCGTCGTGATGGAGACTTTTCAATTCGTTGGCAATCGCGATGACAGCGATTCCAGCGGTAGTAATAGTAATTCCGGAGGTTACGAGCAGAGCTCGCCCCCCAAGCGGCAGGCTGCCGCTGAAAAACCCGCTGGAAGTGAAGATTTCTCTGCGGACGAAGACACTCTCGATGAAGACGTGCCATTCTAGGCCTACGACTTCCTTTTCTTAATTTACCAACAAATCATTTAATACACCGATAGCATCATGGCCAATAATCAGGTTCTTCTCCTCCAACCCATCAATGGACTCGGCGCCGAAGGCGACACAGTCACTGTAAAAGCTGGCTTCGCCCGCAACTTTCTGTTGCCTCGCAAACTAGCGCTACCGATCACGCAGGCTAACAAGAAGCACGTCGAGTCGCTCCTCAAAGCTCGTGAAGCCCGCGAGCAAAAGGAATTCGAAGATTCACGTGGACTCAGCGAACGCATCGAAAAGACTAGTATCGCAATCGCTGTGAAAACAGGTGAGGGTGGTAAAATGTTTGGTGCGGTCACCGCTAACGATGTGCTTGAGCGCCTTAAGGCAGAGGGTATCGAGCTCGTGAAGAAGCAACTTCAGATAGCAGCACCCATCAAAGAGCTCGGTTCACATACGGCCGCCATTAAACTGCACGCTGACATCGAGACTGAACTCAAGTTTGAAGTCGTCTCCGAGAATCCAATCGAAGAAAGTGCAGATTCGGAGAAAGAAATTGCTGACGACGACGAATAACTGTTGGCAACGCCTCGTTGTTTTCACTCAATAGGGGATGTCTTCTGATTCAGAACCAGCTTTCGGGCGAGCTAGTAGCGATAGAAAGTTCTCCAATAAAAAGGGGAATTCTCTGACTGAGGACTCAATACGTACTCAACCTCACAACATCGAGGCGGAGGAAGGTTTACTAGCTGCATGCCTCATTGATGGTGGTCACGACGTCATTACTACATGCATAGAGAGTCACATCTCTCCGGAGTGTTTTTATAAGACGCAGCATCAGATTATCTTTTCGGCAATTATTGCACTCTTTGAAGAGGGTAATCCCGTCGATGAGATTATCTTGCACGAATACCTAGTTAAAGCGGGTAGCTCTGAGGACATTGGGGGTATTGCTGGCATTTACCACATTCAGGGCAGAATTGAAACACCTGCTCACGCAAAGTATTACGCGGGTATTGTTCACGAGAAGTATTTATTGCGCAGGCTCATCCGCACATCGCGAGAGGCCACCGAGGCATGCTATGAGCAGCAAGAGGACATTTCTGTGTTCATCGATCGGATCGAAGAGGAAATACACAATATCAGTAGTGGACGCATCGTTAAAGTAGCGACCCCCATTGATGAATCAGTTGAACAAGCGGTTGCTGATATATACGCGATGTTAAACGGCAAAGATGAGGCCGACGGCGTCATGTCTGGTTTCCGCGATCTCGATGGAATGACATATGGTTTCCATCCTGGTCAAATGATCGTTTTGGCTGCGCGTCCTTCAGTGGGGAAGACCAGTTTTGCTATGAATTTCGCGGAACATGCGATTCTCCCTGACGGTGGTCGTTCTGCAACAGGTGTTATGGTCTTCAGCCTCGAAATGACCGCTTCGCAGCTAGCTATGAGGTTGATCTGTTGCCGTGCTCGCGCTGACATGAGGAAAATCCGAGACCGGATCGCGTCTAAGAAGGACATGCAAGAAATTGCAAACACGGTCAAAGAACTGAAAGGCAAACCCCTCTGGATCGATGACTCAGCATCATCCACAATTCTCGATATTCGTGCCAAAGCTAGGCGGATTGATTCGAAGCACCGCTTAGGTTTGATCGTTATTGATTATCTTCAGTTGATTAAAGGCACGGACTCACGGGCTCCGCGTGAACAACAGATCGCCGATATCTCTCGGGGCGTCAAAGGCATGGCGAAAGAGCTCAATGTGCCAGTCGTCGTGCTCAGTCAGCTAAATCGCGAGTCGGAGAAAGAGAATCGCGATCCACGCCTCTCTGACCTCCGTGAATCTGGCTCGATTGAGCAAGATGCCGACGTTGTGATGCTACTCCATCGCCCGAGGAAGAGCGACGACGATGAGACCGTCGAAGCTGATGGCATGTTTAATGAGCACGAGCATATTAAATTAATCATTGCCAAACAACGAAATGGACCCGTTGGTGAAATTGATCTAACATTTGTTCGCCGCTACACGCGTTACGAGAATTTCCATCGCTAAAAGCTACTTCCGATTACTTTTATTAAAATGCGTATACTACAGACAGTCTCTTTCTTTGCAGCCAGCTTGTTTACTATTTGTCTGCCGACTCAATTCGCTTACTCGCAGGAAGCTGAAACCTATCCGATTATCAACCGGATTATCGCTGAATTCGATGGGTTTCGCTCGACTAGTGACCAATACGTCATGGGTAGTGTCCAATTGCGTCCTGGTATGAATTATAATCCGGCGCTGCTCGACCAGTCGATTCGTGCTCTTTACAGTACAGGTTATTTCGAATTTGTAGAAGCGCGTGTCGACAAGGCGCAAAATCAAACCATCGACGTGGTTTTCGAGCTAGTTTCCAAGTATACTATCGAACGCATCCGCTTTGTAGGTAACGATAAATACACTGATTCACGCCTAGCCTCAAAGGCCGAGCTTGAGACTGGTAAATCGCTCGATGAGTATCTGGTCAGCGTTGGTGCGGATAACATTGCCGCTTATTACGTAGAAAAAGGCTTTCCAGATGTAGAGGTCGACTACCGCATTCAGCGTGATGAGCAAACTGGCTACGCAGTTGTCAACTACGATGTCGACGAGGGTGGTAAAGTCCGCATCGATGAAATCTTTTTCGAAGGAAACGAAGCCTTCAGTAATAAAAAGCTCCTCAAGCAACTTGAAACAAGTAAGCACGGGTGGCTATCTTGGCTGTCGGGTTCCGGAAAGTTCGACGAAAAGATATTTAAAGAAGACCTCACTATTCTCCGTAAGTTTTACCGTGACTCTGGTTTTCTTGACTGTGAAATTAATGAGGAAAAAGTATCTATTGATTTCGTCGAGTCCGATGAAATTATAATTACCATACCTTTAGTTGAAGGGCAGCTTTACTATCTCGGAGAGTTCTCTATTGAAAATGCTACCATCTACACTACAGACGAATTACTCGGCGAGATGCGCCTAGAGAAAGATGATCCATTTTCTCCGCAAGACGTGGATGACGCGGCCATTGCCATTCGCGATTACTACACTTCCAGTGGCTATCTTGATTCTAGGGTTCGTGCCGAACGCGTTCCAAACATGGAGACGCGTCAGATTGATGTCGTCTTCCGAGTGCGCGAGAGTGAGAAATTCTATGTGGAGTCGATCAACGTGGAGGGTAACGCCAAGTCTAAGTCGCGAGTCATTATCCGCGAGTTAGCGCTCAGCCCAGGTGATGTATTTGACCTTAGGCGCATGGATGTCAGCGAGCGGCGCCTTAAAAATACCAGTTTCTTTGAAGATGTCCGTTTAAACCCTGAATCAACAAACATCCCAGGACGTAAGGACCTAGGTATCACTGTGAGGGAAGGCCGTACAGGTAGCTTCACTTTTGGCGCGGGCTTCGGTTCAGTCCAAAGCGCCGTCATCTACTTCGAGGTTAAACAAGGTAACTTTGATCTATTCAATTGGCGCTCTGGATTTCAAGGAGATGGCCAAAAGTTTCGTTTTCGCGCCTCGGTTGGTACGACTAGTAACCAAGTCTTAATTGCTTTTGAGGAGCCTTGGTTGTTCGAGCAACGCCTCGCCTTCGGAGTTGAGATTTATCGAACAGAATCCGATTTCAATAGTGCTGATTATAACGAGCTACGAACAGGCTTCGAACTCTACCTTCGCCGTCGCCTATTCGAGTTGGTCGAGGCACGCCTTTCCTACCGCATGGAACTGGTGGAGATTTTTGATGTGGATCGCAATCCTACTGCTGCAGGTGCGGTTGATAATGGTGATGGCTCGATTACAAATGATGGCATAGCCGATGTTTTCCAGCGTGCAGAGGGTGAAGACCTCGTCTCTAAGGTCGGCCTCACTTTCCTCCGCGATACTAGAGAGACCCTTATCTTTACGCGCAAGGGCAGCCGTTCCTCACTTGATTTTGAATATGCGGGAATCGGTGGTGATATCAATTACTACAAAATGGAAGGGCGGACTGCGCAGTTCATTCCCACATTCGATGCCTATGAGCAGTCGATCTCCATTATTGCCCGCGCTGGTAGTGTATCACCTTTTGGCCAGAGCGACTTGGTTCCTTTTTACGATCGCTTCTATCTCGGTGGACCCGATACACTTCGTGGTTTCGATCACCGGGAAGTGGGTGACCGTGATGATGATGACCTTGATCAATCAGTGGGCGGCAACTCCTATGGCTTGGTTTCTTTTGAGTATGTTTTTCGAGTTGTGGAACCTTTGGGGCTGGTCGTGTTCTATGACTGGGGTTTTGTTAATGAAAATGATTTTGATTTCAGTATGTCTGAATACGCCGACAATTGGGGCGTGGGTGCACGTATCATGCTCATGGGCTCACCGCTTAAGCTTGATCTCGGAATACCTATCACTTCCCCTGAAGGTGCTGGCGGGGGCACACAGTTTAATTTTTCCTTTGGCACACGCTTCTAGTCGTGCTCTAACCTAACAACTCAATCACATAAACAAATATCATATGAAAAAATCCACTACCCTTATTCTCGCATTTCTACTACTTGCCACTGGGCTTTTCGCCCAAAAGGCTGCTGTCGTTGGTGTCGTAGACGTCCAACGCGTCTTGGCAGACTTCGCCGAATTTCAAGTGGCTGTTGAAAAAGTCCGAGGCTCTGTAGCTCCAGTCGAAGAGGAAATGCAAAAAATGCAGGCTAGTATGCAAGCCATCGTCACCGAGGGCCGTGAAATCGAAACCAAGGCGAATAACCCAGCTGCGAGCGAAGATGCCCGTGCAGAGGCTGCTGCTGCGCTCCCTGGGCTCCAAGCTAAGCTCCAAGAAGCGCAGGCTAACTTGAACCAATTCCGCCAGCAAGCTCAGGAGCTCGCGCAGCGAGGCCAAGAAGAACAGCTCGCGCCGCTCCAGGCGAAGGCTGTTGAAGCAGTCAAGGCGGTCGCTGAAGACAAAGGAATCGATCTTGTTGTTCCCAAGAACAACGTCATCTACTCTTCCGACGCGCTTGAGATTTCTGACGCTGTAATCGCTGTTCTCAATTCCGGCGAATAGTTTAGATTAATTTCAATTTTCAAAAACCCTGTTCTCGCATAGGACAGGGTTTTTTGTTTCTGTGCCTCATGGTTTTAAATTATTCCACTAAACACATTCTCGAAATCTTTGGTAAGGATTGCCAAGCGGTCGGTTCTTATAATGGCTCAATACAAGGTATCGCGTCGCTAGCTGAGGCCGAGCAGGGTGATCTTTCGTTTTTAGGAAATGCTAAATATCGCGCAGATGTGCCTGATTCGAAGGCTTCAGTCATACTTGTTCCCGAGGAATATGAAGAGGCACCTAAGACTGGGCAGCTTTATTTGAAACTCAAAAACCCCTCATTCGCCCTTGCATTGATTTGCCGCGATATTGAAGGTAGTTTACTGAGCAAACCGCCCGCTGGGGTTCACCCTAGCGCAGTGATTGAGCCCGATGCAGAAGTCTCCCCAGGAGCCAGCATCGGCGCATTTTGCCACATAGGATCGGGCGCTAAAGTCGGGGCATCTGTCTTAGAGAGCCATGTTACGATAGGTCGCGACGCCGTGATCGGTGACGGCGCTCATTTATTTTCACGTGTTTCGGTTGGTGATTATTGTGAGATTGGTGAGCGTAATCGCCTAATGTCTGGCAGCGTGATTGGTTCGGATGGTTATGGCTACGAATACGAGAATGAGACCCATCAGCGCGTGCCGCAGATCGGGAATGTAGTCACGGCTGCTGACGTCGATATCGGCGCCAACTCGACGATCGACCGAGCTCGCTTCGGCTCGACCCAGATCGGCGCTGGCACGAAGATTGATAATCAGGTGCAGATTGCGCACAATGTGCGGATTGGGCAGCACTGCTTAATTGTCGCCCAGGTGGGCATCAGCGGAAGCACGGTATTAGGCGATGGCGTTATCGTTGGCGGCCAAGCTGGCTTCGCAGGGCACTTAAAGATCGGTTCCGGTGCTATGATCGCTGCAGGCACCGCCGTGCTCAGCGATATAGAAGCTCAATCAAAGGTCCGTGGTTTCCCTGCCATGCCGATGATGCTCTTCAACCGGATTGCCGTTTTGCAACGAAAGTTACCCGATCTTTTCAAAAGGTTTGATCAACTCGAAAAAAGGGTAAACTCTCAAGATGAAGAGTCTACATAGTATATTTAATAACGATGAAAGAAAGTCCCCTCAAAATATTCTGCGGTAATTCAAATCCCGCCCTCGCTAAGGAGATTTGCGAATATCTCAAGGTGCCGCTGGCTAAGGCCGATGTCGTCAGCTTTCCCGATGGTGAGAGCTTCGTCCGGATCAACGAGAATGTTCGTGGCGCGGATGTGTTCATCATCCAGTCCACTTGTAATCCGGCCAATCAGAACTTGATGG
>Ga0209502_10004664_pt1 | contig 10211 bp, 10 predicted proteins | sample ArcticOcean_MG_C_10_FD_187442 | JGI IMG/M metagenome (GOLD analysis project Ga0209502, IMG submission 187442) | Marine microbial communities from western Arctic Ocean - ArcticOcean_MG_CB11_90 (SPAdes) (version 2) | ecosystem: Environmental > Aquatic > Marine > Oceanic | place: Arctic Ocean...
CCAAGAAGTTCCACATTTACATTTTCATTTATTTGGAGGCGAAAAATTAGGAAGAATGGTCGAATGAAGGAAAAAATTATCAGAAACTATTTAGAAATAACATGCCGCGAAGGTTTTAAAAAAGTAAAAAAACCATCAGAAAACTATTCTATAGAATTAGTTAATCCCAAAGATTTTCAGTTAAATAAATTTTTTTATAAAAATATCGGAAAAAATTGCCAATGGGTTGATCGACTTGTTTGGACAGACTTAACATGGACTGATTATGTTTCAAATAAAATGCTTTCAACTTATATTCTCAAGGATAAAAATGAAATCGCAGGCTATTTTGAACATTTATTTAACAAAGATAGCAAAGAAACTGAAATTGCCTACTTCGGTATCTTAGACGAGTACTTTGGGCAAAAATTGGGTGGTTATTTACTAACCGAAGCTATTGAGCTTTCATTTTCAATGGGGTCCCTAAGAGTTTGGGTGCACACATGTTCTTTAGATCACAAAAATGCTTTAGCCAATTATCTATCTCGAGGAATGAAAATATTTAAATCAGAAACTTTAATTAGGTAGTTATTCAATCTTTTTTTGGCAGTAGAAAAATTTTATCGTCTATTTTTTGGTTAATCTTAATAGAAGAAATAAATGTTATACTTAACTTCTGATAAATATCTTCAGTTTGCCAACCTACCAACCAAAAATTTTTTTTATCAAAGAAAATATTAATTTTATTATTTTCTTCTGAAATATTAAATATCAAAAATTTATTATCTACATTTCTTGGTTCCAGGTTTTTTATTTTAGAAATTAAATATTCTTTATTTAGCAATAATTCTAGAGGCGTCTTGTTAAGGCGATAAATATAATAATTTTGATTAGATTTACTCTTAATTACCAAAGATCTGCCATTAGAAACAATAATTTTTTTATCTAATCCACTATATTTACAAAAAATTTTTTTAGGATATTTAATAACACAAGACCCATTTTCTTTTTTTTCATCAATTGATTGTATGAAATTAAAACTTAAAGTATTGGTAAGCCTCATTTGAGAGATGATCTCATTTTTTGGAGAAGAAAAAGTTGGATTATAATAACTTAATATAAGAAGAGTAATTGTAACTCTAAACATTATAATACATCTCTTTTACCAACATGATTTGCTTTACTAACAACTCCTTCGGCTTCCATCATATCAACAATTCTAGCAGCCCTATTATAACCAATTTGCAATTTTCTTTGTAAAAAAGAAGTTGAAGCTTTACCTTCAGATCTAATGATATCAAGTGCTGCTTGATACAATTCGTCCTTATCAGTTGAGTTTGGTACACTTTCTTCTGCTCCATTTTCACCCGTAAAATTTAGAATTTCGTCTATATAATCTGGTTCTGCTTGTGTTCTTAAATAATTATTAACTTTTTCAATTTCATTATCAGAAACAAATGGAGCATGAATTCTAACTATTCGATTTGCTGAAGACATATAGAGCATATCACCCTTACCTAATAGTTGCTCAGCACCTTGTTCACCCAAAATTGTTCTACTATCAATTTTAGAAGTTACTTGAAAAGATATTCTTGTTGGAAAGTTTGCTTTAATGGTTCCAGTAATAACATCAACGCTAGGTCGTTGAGTAGCCATAATTATATGAATTCCAGCCGCTCTTGCCATCTGCGATAATTTTTGAATATAATTTTCAATTTCCTTGCCTGCTACAAGCATTAAATCTGACATTTCATCAACAACAACAACAATATAAGGCATGGCTAAGGCATGCTTACCATTGTAGCCATCAATATTTCTAACACCTTCTTTTGTCATTAGTTTGTAACGATTTTCCATTTCCTTCACAACCCAACCTAAAACAGAAGCTGCCTTTTTAGCTTCAGTTATTACTGGGCATAGTAAATGAGGAATACCCTCGTAAGTAGATAGCTCTAACATCTTGGGGTCTATTAAAATAAATTTACATCTGTCAGGTGTGTGTCGATAAAGAAGTGAGAGAATTATAGTATTTATGCAAACTGATTTTCCAGAACCAGTTGTGCCAGCAATCAATAAATGTGGCATAGAAGCTAGGTCTCCAACAATAGGAATACCTGAGATATTTTTCCCAAGAGCTATAGGTAATCTAATATCCTTTTTAGTGAAATCAGAATTAGAAAGTATCTCACTCAAGTAAACATTTTCTCGAGTTGAATTGGGTAGCTCAATACCAATAGTACTTCTACCTGGTATAGTGGCAATACGAGCAGATTCAGAACTTGTGTTTCGTGCAATATCATCAGAGAGATTAATAATTTTAGAAACCTTGACACCGGCAGCTGGCTCAAATTCATTTAAAGTAACAACAGGACCGTGGCTAACTTTCTTAATTTCACCACTAACACCAAAATCTAAAAGAATTTTTTCTAAAAACCCACTATCAATATAATCCTCACTTCTCAATTTTTCATTTGCTTTTTTAGGGGGAATTTTTAATAAATCAGTAGAAGGTAATTTAAACTTTATTTTTTTGCTAGCTCCCTTGGATTCACTCTTTATAAAGGGTAAATCTTCTTGAATCAGACTCTTAATTTCTTCCTGGGGAATAAAGCTATCAATTATTTCATTTTTGTTAGTGTAACTCTTTTCTTTTTTAGACATCAAAATTTTAAATATTTTTTTTAAGAGATTGTAGAAAGAGTTAATCTTAAATTGAATACTAATTAGGAAAAAACTAAGTATTAATAATATTAATAAATAATAAGAAATCTGTGAGTTTAGACCGACTAAAGAATTTAGAAATGTAGTTTCTAAATATTTTCCAAAAAAACCACCATTGCCATTAATATAAAGATTGAACGCAATAGGGTAAAAAATAGAAAAAAATAATGAACCAAATAATGAATATAAAATTATAAAAAAATTACTATCAAGTATTAAGAAAATTCTTTTATTTAAAACTATATTTAAACCTGTGATTATTAGGCTAATTGGTATCAAGAAAGAAATTAGTCCAATAGATTGAAAAAATAGATCAGATATAAAACTACCACGAAAACCAAGAATATTTTTAATTTCAGTATTTTGTGGGAAAATAAAATTTGGATCATCTGGAGAAAAACTAATAAGAGAGAGCATCAATAAAGTACCCAGCAAAAGTATGCTTATGCCAAGAATCTCAATAAATCTATTAATAGTGAAATTTATTGCGCTGTTAGCTAATTTTTTTATTTCCATAAATCAATGAATCAAATTAATCACTTTGTATCATCTAATTTTTATTGTTAAAATTAAAAATTAAAAATTATTATGAATATTTGTATTTTAGGTGACGGACTTACGAGTCTTTCTTTGGCTAAAAATCTTATAAATAAAAAAATTAATGTTTATATGTATCAAAATAAGAAAATTAATAATTCATTTTCAAGTAGAACAATAGGTATATCAAAAAATAACTTAGAGTTTTACGAAAAAGAAATTCATAAGCTGCCAAAGAAGATCAAATGGGAAATAAAAAAAATAGAAATTTACTCTGAAAAATTAAAAAAGAACAAAATATTAAACTTTGAAAATGATGATAAAAACTTATTTTACATGGTCAAAAATGATGCACTCTATAAATCTTTATATGATGGATTGTCAAAAAATAAATTTTTTCACAGAGTTTTAATAAAAGAATTTTTTTTTTATGATAAATTGCTAAAAAATAATAATTATGATTTAATAATTAATTGTAACCTGGATAATCCAATATCAAAAAAATATTTCATTAAAAAAATAAATAAGGATTATAAAAATCTAGCCTATACAACAATATTGGAACATGAGAAATTAAAGAATGATTCTGCTATTCAAGTCTTTACAGATGTAGGTCCTATAGCATTTCTGCCAGTATCTAATACAAAAACATCTGTTGTTTTTTCAATAGATATTAAAAATAAAAACTATAATGATAACGAGATTTTAGATTTGATAAAAAAACATAATCCAAAATTTAAAATAAAAAAAATTTTAGGATTAAGTAATTTTGAACTAAAGTCATCAAATTTGAGAAATTACTACCATAAAAATATTTTAGCATTTGGAGATTTACTTCATAGAATTCACCCACTCGCAGGTCAGGGTTTTAATATGATTATTAGAGACATAAGAGATTTGTCTAAAATTATTCAAGATAAAATTGAATTAGGAATTCAGTTAGATTCTATTATTTTAGAAGAGTTTGAAAGAAAAACAAAAAATAAAAATTTTATTTTTTCTAATGGAGTAGATTTTATTTATGAACTTTTTAACTTTGATAAAAAAACTAAGAATCAAAATTTAAGCAAAATTTTAAAGATTTTTGGCAAGAACAAAAAATTTATGAATTCAATTATCAAATATGCAGACAGCGGATTAAATAATTAATATTTACTGTACAGTTGTGTTGTTAAAATTATCGTGGGTATAGGTATTTAAAATTTCACTAATTATATTTTTTCTCGTTTCTATGTTCTCGCTTTCTAGTAGAATTTGTTTTTCTTCTAATGAAAATGGAGAAGCCATGGCTAGAGCATTTATTGTTTCATTCAAATCTTGTTTTTCTAATGATTTCCAATTAATTATGTAACCTTTTTTATCAAACAATAATTTTAAATCCTTAAAAATTAATTCAAGATCTGAGAAATTTAATTTTTCTTTTGCTAACTTTAAATCAGTAGGAAAACTATCAAAATTAATCTCACATGTTCTGTAAGGTTTTTCACTTTTTATCTCTCTAATTATTTTAAATCGACTTATGCCAGTTAGTTCAATCAAGTATCTACCATCTAAAGTGTCCTTAAAATTGGAAATTTTTCCTAAGCAACCAACTTCATGTAAGTTTGGTATTGAACTATCTTCTTTTTTGTTTGGTTGAATTAAACCGATCATTTTATCATTTTTCATACTGTCATTAATCATCTCAATATATCTTGGTTCAAATATGTTAAACGGAACAGTGGTATGTGGAAAAATAATAAAATTACTTAACGGAAACACAGGTATAATTTTTGGCAAATCAACTTTTTTCATTCTTTCTTTTAGCAAATTTTTAGAAATCTATATACTAATGAAAAACTTTATTATTGCGTGCATTTAAAAAACCGTCTATTTATAATGTTTTATAAGCGGGTCTAGCTCATTGGTAGAGCGAATCGTTGCCAACGATTAGGTAGAGGGTTCGATTCCCTTGACCCGCTCCATTAAAGCTTAAAAATGTGTGATCTTTTAAATAAAAAATGTGTACCGTGTGAAGGTGGAATTCTACCATTTGATATAAGTGAAATTCACAAGTATCAAAAAAAAGTAGATGGCTGGGATGTAAAGGAAAAAAAAGACAACATATATTTTCTAGAAAAAAATTTTGTATTTAAAAATTTTGTAAATAGTCAAAACTTTATTAATAAAATTGGAGAGATTTCTGAAAAAGAAAATCATCATCCTGATATTTCATTTGGATGGGGTTATGCAAAAATTGCAATTACTACACATGCTATTGAAGGGTTGTCAGAAAACGATTTTATTTTAGCAGCTAAAATTGACCAAATATTTAATGTCTAAAATGTCTAGTTTTAGAAAATACTAAAACAATATTTGTTTGGTTCGCAAATCTTATTATTTCCTTATCTCTAATAGATCCAGATGGTTGTATTACAGCCGACACACCTGACTGAACCAACTTTTCTATGCCATCTACAAAGGGGAAAAAAGCATCAGAAGCTGCAACTATTTCATCTTTTAAATTTTGAAATTTATTCATTTTATCTATTGCGATTTGACAGCTATCCAGTCTACTTGGCTGGCCTGAACCAATACCAACAGTAGCATCATGACTAGCTAGAACAATGGCGTTAGACTTAACGTACCTACATATATTAAAAGCAAAAATCAAATTTTTCAGTTGAACCTTGTTGGGTTTTTTTTTTGATACTATTTTAAAATCTTTAATATTAAATTTTTTTAAATCCTCAGATTGAGTTAACATTGCTTCATTGGTGGAAGTAAATTTTATTAAATCTTTCATTTTAAAATTAGCTGCATCAATAAGTCGTAAATTTTTCTTCTTCTTTAAAATTTTCAAGGCCTCTTCATCAAATCCATTTGCAATAACAACTTCTAAAAAAATACTATTAAGTTCTATGGCTAAATTTTTATCGATTTTAAAATTACAAGAAACTATTCCACCAAAAGCACTCACAGGATCACAAGACAGAGCTAATTGGTAACATTTTAGTTTATCTTTATGAATAGAAACACCGCATGGGTTTGCATGTTTTACTATTACCACCCCAGTATTATTTGGTAAAGATTTTGAAATAGTTAAAGCAGAAAATATATCATTATAATTATTATAACTTAGTTGTTTCCCATGAATTTGATTGATATTCAAACTTGCTGTCTTTGAATAAATACCCGCTTCTTGATGTGGATTTTCACCATACCGCAATTTTTCAATCAGATTTCCATATATAACTTTTTTTTTAGGAAATTTATTATTTTTAATTTTATTAAAATAATTTGAAATTATCGCATCGTAATAAGCGGTCTCAGAAAAAGCTTCTAGAGACATTTTTTCTCTAAAATCCAATGAGGTGCACCCTTTGTTTGTTTCTATTTCTTCAATTAGCTCGTCATATTGATCTAAAGAAGTAATAACAGTTACATCATTATAATTCTTTGCCGCAGCCCTAACCATGGTTGGACCACCTACATCAATATTTTCCATTATCTTTACATGATTATTTGTTTGTTTTAAGATTTTTTCAAAAGGGTAAAAGTTAACAATGACTAAGTCAATTTCTTGAAAATTATTATTCTTTAAGTCGACCATGTGAGATTTGTTATTCCTTTTGCTTAATATTCCAGCATGTATTTTTGGATGCAATGTTTTAACTCTACCACCAAGTATTTCTGGTGAACCAGTGTAATCAGACACTTCTAAACAACTAAATTTAAGTTTCTTAATTTCTTTGTAAGTACCACCGGAGCTAATTATCTCCATATTATACTTAGCCAAAACTTTTAATAATATCTTTAAGTTTTTTTTATCTGATACTGAAATTAAAACTTTTTTAATTTTTTTCATTATTGTTTTGTGAGTTCCCATTTTATAGTATGATTTTCATTACTAGTCATTCCCGAAATAAATATGTTCTGGTTATCTATAAAAGAATTTTTTTTACCAAAGTAGAGGCCATTATCAATACTTATATCATTATTAGTAGAATTAAATTTCCAACCTTCACCACCAATATCAATCAGTATTGATTTATTATCTTGTGTTTTCATTACTTTAACATTTGGCTCTAAATGAAACCGAATTTCAAATTTCAAACGTTTAAAATTACTTTTTGATGTTATTTTATCATGTCCTATAAATTTTATTTGTTCAGGGTAAAACTCCACTTCTCTATCATGAATAATGCCATACTTTTTTAAATAACCATCATGTGATGCACTAATTTTCCAATAGTTTTTCTCAAATATAATATTTTTTTTAATTATTCTTAAAGCTTGGGAGATTTTTGTGTTTGAGTCTTGAGCTTTAGTAAATTCACAAGAAGATCTATCATCTAAAATTAAAGTACTATTTACAGCACTTGATTTTGAAAGTTTATTTAATTGGTGCTTAAAATTTTTAAAATAACCAGAATTACAAATCAACTTTTTGCCATTGGAAATAACCTCAAAAGATAGAGAACCAGCTTGATAATTAGAGGAAAATTTTTTATCTGGGCTAGGACCAACATCCATAGCAAGTACAATTTTTTTATTATTGAGAACAGCGTACCCACCTAACTCATTACTTTGATTTTTAAAACTGTATCCCAATCTTTTTAAATAAAGATCAAAATCATCATTTTTACTTTCATGATTTCCATTAAATAAAAAATCTTTTTTATTATTTTGCCAAATGAATGCGTAAGATTGTCCTAGATAATAGATATTTTCATCTATATATTCGGGTATTTCATTTTGTGATTCTTTTAGCCACTCCCTTATCAATATGAAGTATTTTAAATAAAAATGTAATTGTCTAATATTTCTTGATTTAGGAAAGCCCGTATTATCAAATGAAAATTTAATTATTCTCTTTAATAAATTAAGACCGTAATTTAAGTAACCGTCTTTATCATGGTAAGATAGGCCTGCTAAAATAATAGCCGCGCACCCTGTCATTTTATTATCAACCCATTCATCTTTTTCTATTTCATTAATTAAATGATTTACTTGTTTTTTTATAACGTTATTAAATTTACTTCTGTAAACAGGACCCGCATTTTCATAGGTAAGTTTTGAGTTTGAGATCCAGGCGATAACTCTTTTTGCTATAATATCAATTTTCCAACTTTTTGAATTATACCTGTTATTTTTTTCAATCCATTGTAAAATTATATTTTGAGTATCTCTTTTCGATGATTTTAAATCTAAGCTAAATAACCAAAAAAAACTGTTTAAATTATCACAATCTTTTTCTGCCATCTTTTGATCTATCCAGATTTCATTTAAGGAGTAATTTTCTATATTAATTTTTTTTTTATTATATTTAATAAGACAATCTAACAAGCTAGGACTAGGCCTATATTTTAAATAGCTATCATTAAACGAAGAAATTTTTTTATCATAAATAGCTGAATTTAAATGTAGGGAACGTATTTTTTTTCTCAAAAATAAAAAAAATTTTTTAAAAATCATTATCTTATGTTGATTTTAATAGATCAATATTTTTTTTTACGTTTCCATCATTATTTTTAAACACAGTAGTTCCAGACACTAAGATGTCTGCTCCAGCTTCTATCGCCAACTTATTATTATCAAAATTAATTCCACCATCAATTTCAATATCAAAATCTAAGTTTTGTTGCTCTCTCTTTTTTTTTAATTCTTTAATTTTGTCTAACACTTCAGGCATAAATTTTTGACCACCAAAGCCAGGATTAACACTCATAATCAAAACTAAATCTATTTCATTTAACAGATTGGTTATTAGATTAATTTTAGTTTTAGGATTTAATGAAACACCAACTTTTTTATTTAATTTTTTTATATGGTCGATTGACTCTTTTAAATTTTGAGTTGCTTCTGGATGTATTGTGATAATATCCGCCCCAGCATCCGCATAGTCTTGAATATATTTATGAACAGGTGAAATCATTAAATGTACATCAAACGGTAATTTTGTGTATTGCCTCAGGGCAGCGATCACAGGGGGGCCTATAGTAAGATTAGGAACAAAATGTCCATCCATAACATCAACATGAATCATATCAGCTCCACCTTCCTCTAGTCTTTTAATTTCGTTTCCTAATTGACTAAAATCGGCAGATAAAATTGATGGTGAAATTTTTATTTTTTTCATTGATTACTATATTAGTAGTATCAATTTTACTTTTAATTTGAATTAATTATTTACCAAAAATACGGTAAATTTCTGTAGCAATTTCACTTTCTAAAGGAAAAGATAACATTCCCATTACAGAATAGCCCAATAAATACGGCATAAGATAAAATCTAACCATGTAAAAGAACCAAGCCACATAAAGTGGAACAAGAGGATCTATTATGAATGAAGGAGTGATTGGTTTAAACAAACGTATTAATGGGTTTGTTAATTTTACAAATGCTTTCATAAAAAAGAACTCAGAATTTTCTCTCTGAAAGATATTCATTGCAACCCTTCCAATAAGGGTCCACATAACGACACCTAAAATGTAATCAATTATAAGAATAAAAGGATGAATTTCTGGCATAAATATAAAAAGGGATTTTGTTTTTAAACTTTACTAAGGGGCAAAATTAATCGCCCCTTAGTATAAAATTTAATTAGTGTTGTTTTCCAAGAATTGCTTTACCACTTGGAATACGAAGCTCATCAACCATTGCTTGAGTTTTTGCATCTGGTTCTGCTGTTAACAAAGTAACAACAACCATAGACACTAAACTAACCAATGCTCCGACGATACCGAATGTAAGCTGAGTAATACCCCAGAATCCAGATCCACCATTACGTACCCAAATTAAGTACGCCATACCAGAACCTAATCCTAATAGCATTCCTGCAACAGCACCAGGCCCATTCGCTCTTTTCCACCATACACCAAGTACAAGTGGGAAGAATAGTCCTGACATCGCAAAGTCAAAAGCCCAGATTACTGAACCTAAGATACCCTGGATACCCATCGCGGCAATAGTTGCTCCAGCAAAACCAATTA
>Ga0209502_10004665_pt1 | contig 10207 bp, 7 predicted proteins | sample ArcticOcean_MG_C_10_FD_187442 | JGI IMG/M metagenome (GOLD analysis project Ga0209502, IMG submission 187442) | Marine microbial communities from western Arctic Ocean - ArcticOcean_MG_CB11_90 (SPAdes) (version 2) | ecosystem: Environmental > Aquatic > Marine > Oceanic | place: Arctic Ocean...
AAAGATTTAAAATCACAAGAATAAGAGGCACGTCTGTTGTTTTGTCTAAGTCGTAGTTTATAAGTATTGCCATCTCCCTTGAATTTTATTTTAAAAGATTTAACTCCAGTTAAGGTTTCTTTAGTAAAACTTAATCTTGATGAGGCAAATCCTCCGTTATTTTCTAGAGATAAATATCCCCTAAAAATCAAATTATTTTCATCATTTATTGATAGGTAAGATATGGAAACTCCACCCATAACATCATCATTAACAATATTCCAATTTTTTATACCAATATTTTTTTTAGGGTTAATTAAATCAATACTTTGACCATTTGTTAATTCAAAGGTTTGGGAAAAAGAAACAAGTGGAATAAATAGTAATATTAGTTTTCTCACAAACTAAATATAGTCATTATCTAAACTTTATTAATCTATTTCCTTTATAGAGTTATGTTTTCTTTAAGTTGCTGAATTGACAATTGAGGATGTGCCTATGGTTTAATTGTATTAACCATAGTTTTTAATAAACCGTTTTGTTTCTTATCATTCATTAACTGCCAAAACATAATTCCACCTAATTTTTTTTCTAATGCGTATTTAGATTTAAGCTTTATTGATTTATGATCATCAAAAGTGGCAAAAATCTTGTTAATACTATCATATGCGTAAGGTGAATTCGCTAAACTATCCCAATAAAAACTAAAATTAGATCTTACATCTTCAAAATTTATTTGGTTGTAGCTTTTATTCCATTCAGTGTTTTGATTAAGACCATTATTAATATTTTCAACATTTTTAAATGTTTTAATATAAAAAGCACCACCAATAAATATTTGTTTAGGATTTACACCTAAATTTATTAATGCTTCAATTGATGACTTTGCAGATCTATCTTGAAATTCACTAGATGAAAGAGCAGTATGATGACCTGTTTTAGTAGAACCTGATCCATAAAAATCATAGGTCATAAGATTGACATTATTAACTAATGGCATTACTTTATCCCATTCAATTGAATTTTTAAAAAATCTATTAGATGCACCAGCAGCAAAACTTAATATATCCTCTTTTTTCATATATCTTCTTAATTGAATCAATAATTCTGTAAAGTTTTCTCTATCTTCAGGTTTGTAACTGTGCCCTGGGAATCCAGAGATTCCTGGATATTCCCAATCAAGATCAATACCGTCTGCATTAAAGGATTCTATAATATCAGCTGTAGAAATTGCAAATTCCATTCTAGCTTCTTTTGAACTAAAAACATCAGAGCATGTTTCACATCCACCCCAACCGCCTAAAGAAACTAGAACTTTTAATTTTGGATATTTATTTTTTTGATTAACAACATTTATTAAAGTAAGACTATCTGTTTTGTTGTCAATTGCTAATTTATTTCCTTTAAGATGTAAAAAACTATATATTATTTGATCAACTCCATCTAAATTAAATTCATCAATTGATTTTTCATCACCAGCATAATAAGCTATGACTTGAGGTTTTATTTCTGTGTTGTTGCTACAGGATAAAATAAATAGTAATAGTAGAATTAATTTTTTCATACTCTAATATAATAATTATCTAATCCTTACTAATCTAATCCCTTTATAGAGGACTATGTTGTTGTATAGTACTGGACGATTGTAGCTTGTTCAATCTACTTATGAGGATTAGAAGTTGCTGAACTGACAGAATCTGATATGCCTAGGGTTTAGGGTGGTTTTTATCAATAAATATATTAATCCACAGCAATCTTGATAAGTAATAGTTTATTGGTGAAAAAATCAAAATACTAATACCTATTATGGCAATTAGAATTAAAACATCTTCTTTACCTAGAATGCTTATTAATATAATTAAAAGAAAACAGCCTAAACCAATAGCTAAAGCATAACTAACATACATCGCTCCGTAAAAAAACCCTGGTTCTAATTCGTATTTCAAGTCACAAGAAGAACAATTTTTATGACAATTTCCGTTGTGAAATAAAATATTTAAGTATGGATTTCCATTAATAAAAAAATCACCATTTCCACATTTAGGGCATTTATTTTTTAAAATACTATTCACTCATCTAATTTAAGTATTCCTGAATTAAAAAAAGAAGATATACCTATGGTAAAAAATAAAAACGTCCCTAAAGTTAATTAGAGACGTTAGAATTTAAAAATATTTTTTGATTTAATAGTTTTAGCTAAAAACTCAGGTCATTATAGTGAACGTGAAATTCATTTCTTTTATGACATTTGGGATGCTACTAGACTTAAACAATTAGAGGAAAAATATAAGGGGAATAAATGATTTATCTCGGTAGTATTTACGCAAATTTTGTGCAAATGGTAAAAAGAAAAAGGGAGTAAAAACTCCCTATTTCCTCTGGTGATCGCGACACGATTCGAACGTGTGACCGTCTGCTTAGAAGGCAGATGCTCTATCCAGCTGAGCTACGCGACCTTTTTAACGAGTGCAAATGTAAATAAATATGTTTAATTCACGTATTTAATATTTGTGATTTATTTACACATATGTATATAATATTTTATATTTTAAAGAAAATTATATTTAAACACTTTTATTTCAATGTATTATATAGGCTATGATTTAGGTAGTTCATCTTTAAAAATAGCTTTGGTTTACTCTGAATCAGGAAAAAAAATAGATATAATTAATGAGCCTTCAACCGAAATGGAAATTATTTCTTTAAACCCAGGTTGGGCTGAGCAAGATCCTGATTTTTGGTGGAAATGTTTATGCACAGGAACAAAAAGAATTATCGATAAAAACAATATAAATTCATCTCAAATACTAGGAATAGGAATTTCTTATCAAATGCATGGTCTTGTTTTAGTTGATAAGGTTGGGAATAGTTTAAGAAAATCTATTATATGGTGTGACAGCAGAGCTGTAGAAATTGGAAACAAAGCTTATGATTATTTAGGAAATGACAAGTGCGAATCTCATTTATTAAATTCTCCAGGAAATTTCACTGCATCTAAACTAGCATGGGTTAAGTTAAATGAACCTGACATTTATAATAAGATAGATAAATTCATGCTTCCTGGAGATTATTTAGCTTATAAATTAACAGGTGAGATTAATACTACAATTGGAGGATTGTCCGAAGGAATGTTTTGGGATTTTAAAGATAATAATATTGCTAATTGGTTTTTAGAATATTTTGACATAGACCCATCTTTAGTACCTGACATAATAGACAATTTTACAAATCAAGGAATTGTAAATGGATTAGCTTCTGAGCAATCGAATCTACCTAAAGGGATACCAATCATGTATAGAGCAGGCGATCAGCCAAACAATGCTTTTTCTCTTAATGTACTAAATTCAGGAGAAGTTGCAGCTAGTGGAGGGACTTCGGGAGTTTTATATGCTATAACAGATCAAGTTATTTCTAAAGTATCTTTAAAGATTAATAGCTTTGCACATGTTAATTATTCTATAAAAAATCCAATTATTGGTAAGTTGCTTTGCATTAATGGAGCTGGTATTCAGTATAAAAAATTAAAAAACTCAACTAATTCAAAATCTTATAACTTAATGAACCAGAAAGCCTCATCTATCAATGTAGGTAGTTCAGGTTTAGTTGTACTGCCTTTTGGAAATGGAGCTGAAAGAATGTTTAATAATAAAGATATTGGATCTCATATTATAAACTATGATTCCACTATTCATAGTAATGATCATCTTTTTAGGGCTACTTTAGAAGGGATTGCCTTTTCTTTTGTGTATGGGATGGAACTTTTAAAAAATGACAATTTGATTCCTTCATTAATAAGAGCAGATAATGACAATTTATTTCAATCTGAAGTATTTTCAACTACTATTTCAACACTTCTAAAGAATGAAATAGAAATTCATAATGTTTCAGGTGCTTATGGAGCAGCTAGGTCAGTAGGGGTTAAAAATCAGGATTTTAAATCCTATAGTAAAGAATTTTCAAAGGGTGACTATATTAAATCTTTTGAGCCAGAAAGTAAATGTCAAAAATATATTGATGCTTATAATACTTGGAAAGAAAAATTAGAAAGAAAAATTTAAAACGTATAAAATGGTAACTATTGGAAACAAGGAATATTTTAAAGGAATTGGTGAAATAAAGTTTGAAGGAAAGGATTCTAAAAACCCTTTATCTTTTAAATATTATAATCCAGATCAATTAGTTGCTGGTAAATCTATGCGTGATCATTTTAAATTTGCTATCGCTTATTGGCATTCTTTTGGGGGAAAAGGCACTGATCCTTTTGGTGCTGAAACACAAAATTTTTCATGGGACAAATCACAAAATCCTATTCAAGCTGCAAAAGATAAAGCTGATGCTGCTTTTGAATTTATTAGTAAAATGGGATTTGATTATTTCTGTTTCCATGATTTTGATTTAATTCAAGAAGCAAATTCATTTTCTGAATCAGAACATAGACTTAAGTTAATAACAGAGTATGTTAAAGAAAAAAAAATAACTTCAGGAATTAAATTACTTTGGGGAACAGCTAATTGTTTTTCGAATCCACGCTATATGAATGGTGCAGCAACAAACCCAGAGTTTGATATTCTAGCAAGGGCAGGAGGTCAGGTTAAACTAGCTTTAGATGCTACAATAGCATTAGATGGTGAAAATTATGTTTTTTGGGGAGGAAGAGAGGGGTATATGTCATTGCTAAATACAGATATGAAACGAGAGTTAGATCATATGGCGGAATTTTTAAAAATTTCCAGAGATTATGCCAGAAGTAAAGGGTTTATAGGAACTTTTTTTATTGAACCTAAACCTATGGAACCAACTAAACATCAATATGATTTTGATACAGCAACTGCAATAGGTTTTTTGAAAGAATATAATTTAGATAAAGATTTTAAAATTAATATAGAAGTTAATCATGCTACACTAGCAAATCATACCTTTCAACATGAACTTACAGTTGCTGCTAAGTCAGGAATGCTAGGTAGTATAGATGCTAATAGAGGAGATTACCAAAATGGATGGGATACAGATCAGTTTCCAATAAATATTCAAGAAACTACGGAGGCAATGTTAGTACTATTAAAATCAGGTGGTCTTCAAGGTGGAGGAGTAAATTTTGATGCTAAATTGAGGAGAAATTCAACTGATCAAGAAGATTTGTTTATTGCTCATATTGGAGGAGCTGATACTTTTGCTAGATCATTATTGATTGCTAATAACCTATTGTCTAATTCCCCATATAAAGATTTTATTTCAAAGAGATATGAGTCTTTTGATACAGGTTTTGGTAGAGATTTTGAAAAAGGAAAGATTGAATTGCAAGATCTTTATAAAATAGCTAAAAAAAATGGCGAGTTAAAATTAAAAAGTGGGAAGCAGGAATTTTTAGAAAATTTATTATTTAATTACGTAAAATAACAAAGTGAATTAATTAGTTTATTTTTAAAAATAAATTAATTTAAAATCAAATATTCATACAATGGTAAAATCAGGATTTTCATTGAATTATGCGGAAATATTATTATTGGTCATTCCTACCTTTATGATTTTGATTTTAGTTGAGATTCTATATGGACATTATACTAAAAAACAAACTCATTCATTTATGGATACTCTTTCTAGTTTAAGCTCTGGAATGACTAATATCCTTAAAGATTCTTTAGGTTTAGTTTTAATAATTGTTTCTTATCCATATATTCTTGAAAGTATTGCTATTGTTAATTTGGAATCAAGTCTAACATTATATTTAGTCGCTTTTATATGTGTGGATTTTGCTAGTTATTGGAATCATAGGCTTAATCATAAGGTTAATATTTTCTGGAACAGACACGTAATACATCACAGTAGTGAAGAATTTAATTTGGCATGTGCTTTAAGACAAAGTATTTCATCTTGGATAGGATTTGGCGCTTTATTTTTAATTCCTGCAGCTCTATTTGGCGTTCCTGCTAATATTATTGCATTACTCGCTCCACTTCATTTATTTGCCCAATTCTGGTATCACACTCAGCATATAGGAAAACTAGGTTTTTTAGAATACATAATAGTAACTCCCTCACAGCATCGAGTTCACCATGCTATTAACTCAATTTATATTGATAAAAATTTATCAGCTATTTTTTGTATTTGGGATCGTATTTTTGGGACTTTTCAAGAGGAATTAGATGAAGAGCCTCCGGTTTATGGTGTTTTAAAACCTGTAAATAGCTGGAATCCTATTTTAATAAATTTTCAACATGCATGGAATGTTATTCAAGATGCATATAACACTAATAATTTTATAGATAAACTAAGAGTCTGGTTCATGCCTACGGGATGGAGGCCTGCAGATGTAATTGATAAGTTTCCAAGACCCATTACTGAAGACATCATTAGTAGAGTGAAATATAACCCTCATTATTCACCATTATTAAAAGGAATTGCTCTTTTTCATTTTATTTCTATAAATCTTTTACTTACTTTATTTTTATATAATTTTTCAGATTTAAGTAATGAATTTAGATTAACTTATGGTTTCATTATAGCCATATCAATTTTTGGTTTCACTTCTTTAATGGATTTTCACTCATGGGCACCATTTTTTGAAGTTTTCAGATCGATGCTTACAGTTATTATTCTTTATTCATTTAGTGATCATGCTTTATTTATTAATCATCCAACTGAGTTTTTAATAATAATAACTTACTTTATTTTAAGTAGTGTAATTTCATTTGTTATAATTTTTAATAAAAATCAATCCATGATTAAATTCAATAATGCAAGCTCTTAAAATTCTATTTATATTATTAATATTTTCTAACGTTTTCTCTCAGGAAAACTGGAAGTCTTTAATTAATAATGACAACTTAAACAACTGGGAAATTAAACAAGGCTCTGCCAAATTTGTTTTAGAAAATGGAGTTATTTCAGCAACTTCAATTTTAAATACGCCAAGCACATATTTAGGAACAAAAAAACAATACGATGATTTTATTTTAGAATTTGAGGTATTTGTTGATGAAGGTTTAAATTCTGGTGTTCAGTTTAGAAGTTCAATTAATAATAATGTTCCAGTACATAGTCGAGTTTATGGATATCAATTTGAATTGGATACGAATGAATATAGAGGTTGGTCAGGTGGTGTATATGACCAGTCAAGAAAAAACTTTTTTTTATACCCTATAACAAGAAATGAAAAAGGAAGAAAAGCATTCAAAAATGGTCAATGGAACAAAGCTAGAATTGAAGCTGTAGGTAATTCTATTAAAACTTGGATTAATGGAGTACAGTGTGCTAACTTGATGGATCCATTATCAAAAAACGGATTTATAGCTCTCCAAATACATAATATCAGTGAAGAGTCATTAGTTGGTAAAATGGTAAAATGGAAAAATATTAGAATATTAACTAAAAATATAACTCAATATTTATCTATCTCAGAGGATTATGCTACGGAAATTAATAATGTTGATAATGTTTTGAGTGCGACTCAAATAAAAAATAATTGGAGATTTTTATGGAATGGAGATACATCTGAAGGGTGGAGAGGAGCAAAGCTTAATACTTTTCCTGAAAAAGGTTGGGAAATAGAAAACAATATTTTAACAGTTTTAGCAAACGATGGTTCAGAATCCTCTTTTGGAGGTGATATAGTAACTTTAGAAAAATTTTCAAATTTTGAATTTGAATTAGATTTTAAAATATCTAAAGGAGCAAACAGTGGAATTAAATATTTTGTTGACACTAATTTGAATCAAGGAGCAGGTTCTTCAATTGGACTTGAATATCAAATTTTAGATGATAAAAACCACCCTGATGCAAACAAAAAATTTAAAATTTTAGAATATTCAAATAACGATTGGGTTTTTCATAAGGATGGAATTAAAAAAAACAGAACTGTTGGTTCTTTATATGATTTAATTGAAGCTGAAAATTTAAATGAAGAAAGATCTAAAAGACCTGTTTATCCTGATACTTGGCACAGAGCCAGAATTTTAGTTAAAAATGGACATGTTGAGCATTGGCTCGATAACATTAAACTTTTAGAGTATAATAGATATTCTCAAATGTTTAAAGCATTAGTTGAATACAGTAAATATTCTAAATGGAAGAATTTTGGTCAATCAAAGTCTGGACATATATTATTGCAAGATCATGGAGATAAAGTATCTTTTAAAAACATTAAAATAAGAGAATTGTAAATTAAGATTATGAAAAACAGAAGAAGTTTTATTAAAAAATCATCAATGGGAATTATTGGTGTCTCATTATTGTCACCTTTTAATAATACTTCTGCGAAAAGTTATTCTAGAATATTAGGTTCTAACGATAGGATAACATTAGCTTTTCAAGGATTGGGAAGAAGATTCCCTGGTCTATTAAACTCTTCTCTTAAAATTAAAAATGTTGGAATAAAATATTTTTGTGATGTAATGGATAAGCAAGTTGATAAAGCCAACAAAAGATATTTTAATCTAACACAACAAGAAGTAAACTCAGAGAAAAATATTCATAAAATAATAGATGATAAAGATGTAGATGCTTTAATTATTGCCACTCCAGATCATTGGCATACTTATGCAGCCTGTAAAGGAATGGAAGCTGGAAAGCATATTTATTTAGAAAAGCCCTGTAGTCATAACTTAAGAGAGAGTGAACTTTTAGTTAATTATCAGAACTATTATAATAAATCAGTTCAAATGGGTAATCAACAAAGGTCCTCATACGAAACAGCTGATTTAATTAAATTACTTCACAATGGAATAATTGGAGATTTAAATAAAGCTAAAGCTTATTATAATAATAACAGACCAAGAGTTCCTAATCAGGTTAATGCTCCAATTCCTAATGGGTTAAATTGGGATTTATTTCAAGGACCTTCAAAAAGAAAGTCTTATACTTTTGATACTTGGGATTATAATTGGAGATGGTACGGATGGGATTTTGGAACAGGTGAGGCAGGTAATAATGCTACTCATGAACTTGATGTTGCTAGATGGGCACTAGGAGTTCATTACCCTGAAAGTGTTGATGTTTATTCTAGTAAAAATCATTTTATCGATGACGGCTGGACTATGTATGATACTATGGAAGCAAAATTTCATTTTCCCAATAACTTGAAAATTGATTGGAATTGTCATAGTAGAAATGCTCATCATAAAAAAACTATGGGTGGAAGAGGAACAGTGATCTATGGTTCAAAAGGTTCTGCTTTTGTAAACAGAAATGGCTACTCAATTTTTGATTTGAATGGAAAAGAAATTAAAAACATTGTTTCAGATGATAAAGAATCCGGCACTGAACTTGGAGGAGGTGGAAACATGACAACTAAACATTTTAGAAATTTTTTTAATTCTATTAGAAATGGAGAGACACTCAATTCTCCAATAGACGATGCCGTAATTAGTCAAAGCATGGTGCATTATGCAAATCTTGCACATAGGTCAGGAAGATCTTTCAAAATAGATTCAAAAAATGGTAATGTTTTAGATAAAAAAATAAAGAAAAAGTTTTGGTCTAGGGAATATGAAAAAGGCTGGGATCTTAGTTTTGTTTAATATTTTTTGAATATTTTTTTGGAACGCTAAATAAAAATTTTTCAAACCTTTTCATTACAATTAAATGTAATTTTGCTTGGGTATGTTTATATATATACCATGGTAAACTTGGAACATATTCGTGTATTCCTGCTATCATGTATTCATTATTTAATACCGACCTGAACTCTAACCATCCAAGTGAAGTTCTTTTAACAAGCCAACCTCCAGTTATATAAAATAACTTTCTGTTATCGTCGCTTCTGGACTTTATTACTTTAAGCTCTAAAAGAGGAATAAATAAAAAACTAAATTTTATAAATTTTCCATCATAGTTAGCCTTTAATAAATCAGCGAATCTTTTTTTTAGCCAAATCGGATAAATTCTAGCAACAAAATCTATAGATCTATTACTTGGGTTAGCAATTCTTTGTACACTTCTGACTGTGTTTTTTTCTTTTTTTAAATTAACAAATTCTGGGTTTATTGGAATCTTTTCTTTGCTGTTTAATGCTTTTTCCACACTGTCTTCTACTGAAATATAATTAATATTAAAATCTATACTATTTTCTGGGTTTATTGTCATTTTATGTTTTAGACTTTCAATAAGGGGAGATACTAAGAATTTACTAGTGCTTGTAATTAGACTTACCCATAATTTAGAAAGACCAACTGTTATGAATGATAATGAAAATATCAACCTTTTTTTGTTCATTTTTTTTGCTTTAATATTT
>Ga0209502_10004667_pt1 | contig 10205 bp, 9 predicted proteins | sample ArcticOcean_MG_C_10_FD_187442 | JGI IMG/M metagenome (GOLD analysis project Ga0209502, IMG submission 187442) | Marine microbial communities from western Arctic Ocean - ArcticOcean_MG_CB11_90 (SPAdes) (version 2) | ecosystem: Environmental > Aquatic > Marine > Oceanic | place: Arctic Ocean...
TAATTATGTAGGTATTGTTCGTTCAAATGATTGTTTACAAAGAGCTGAAAAAAGACTGTATCATTTATATAAAGAAACTGAAAACCTCTATCAAGAGTTTGCACTTTCAGAAAATTTGTGCGAGCTTAGAAATTTGATTACAACTGCTTATTTAATCACACAATTTTCTGTTAAAAGAAAAGAAAATATTGGGGGGTTTTTTAATGAAGATATTGTTTAATTATACTAAAAAGAGTAGGCCGTGAGATTCAGAGAAGATCTTAAATTAGTTATTGAAAATGCGTTACAAGAAGATATAGGTTCAGGGGATTACACTTCGTTAGCATGTGTTCCAGAGCAGCATATCGGCAAAGCAAAATTAATTGTAAAAGACACCGGTATTATTGCGGGGATTGAATTTGCTAAAGAAGTTTTTAGTTATATAGACCCTTCTATTATTTTTAACCCTCTTTGTAAAGATGGAGACGAAGTGAACTATGGAGATATAGCATTTTATGTGTCTGGTTCTTCACAAAAAATACTACAAGCAGAACGTTTGGTGTTAAATGCAATGCAAAGAATGAGCGCTATTGCAACAAAAACAGCAAGTTATATGTTCTTGATAAATAGCACAAACACACAAATTATTGATACTCGAAAAACAACACCAGGCATAAGGGTGCTCGAGAAATGGGCGGTGCGAATAGGTGGAGGAGAAAATCATAGGTTTGGACTGTATGATATGATGATGCTAAAAGACAACCATATTGATTTTTGTGGTGGAATCACTAAAGCTGTTAAAAAAGCAGTTGCCTATAAAGATAAAAATAATCTACAAGTTGATATAATTGTGGAAGCTAGAGATCATAAAGAGGTAGCAGAAATCTTACAGTTGAACACTTATGTGAGGCGAATTTTATTAGATAATTTTACGATTGAAAAGACGCTGAAAGCAGTAGACTTAATAGGTACTCTGTGTGAAACAGAATCTTCTGGAAACATTACCGAAAAAACGATACTACAATATGCAAATTGTGGCGTTAATTATATTTCTGTTGGAGCTTTAACACATTCAGTTTATAACATGGATTTAAGTTTGAAGGCTTTTTGATGGGGAGTTTTTCTATTTGTAAGGTCAAATACTTTGGTAAAAGCATTGGCTAATAAAGTTTCTGTGTTTATTTTATTGGGAATGCTCTTTTAGTGGGGAAGACTATCGTCTAATTTTTAAGTAAAAAGGAAAATACTCTTTACTCATATTCTCGTATCTACTTAAAATTCTGCATCTTTGCACCAATGAAAGGAATCGTATATAAATCTACAGGAAGTTGGTATCAAGTAAAAACTGATGACGGTAAATTTCATCAATGTAGAATAAAAGGAAAATTCAGAATAAAAGATATTAAAAGCACCAACCCTATTGCGGTTGGTGATAAAGTTGTTTTCGATTTAGAAAAAAACGGAGATGAAGAAAGAGGTGTTATTAAAACGATTTTAGATAGAGATAACTTTATAGTTAGAAAATCTGTAAATCTATCGAAGCAAATTCATATTATAGCTTCCAATATAGATCAGGTTTTTTTATTGATTACCATTAACAATCCGCCAACCTTTGCAACGTTTATTGATCGTTTTTTAGTTTCTGCAAGAGCGTATAGAATAGAAACAATTTTGGTTTTTAATAAGATAGATTCTTATGCTCTAGAAGAGCGTGCAGAGATTTTATATCTAAAAGATATTTATGAAGCAATAGGGTATAGATGTGTAGAGGTTTCTGCTACTCAAAATAAGAACGTAGATATTATTAAAGAAATAATGACTGGGAAAACATCTATGTTTATTGGTCATTCTGGAGTTGGAAAATCTACTTTAGTAAATTCAATAGAGCCTTCATTAGATTTAAAAACAAAAGAAATTTCAGATCAGCACAATCAAGGAAAACACACCACAACATTTGCAGAAATGTTTGATTTAAGTTTTGATGCAAGAATTATAGATACGCCAGGAATTAAAGGTTTTGGAGTTGTAGATATTGATAAGTATGAGCTTGGGGATTATTTTCCAGAGTTCTTCGCCTTAAAACGAGATTGTAAGTTTAATAATTGCATTCATACAAAAGAGCCACATTGTGCCGTTAAAGAAGCTTTAGAGGAAGACAGAGTTTCTTGGTCTCGGTATAAAAGTTACCTCCAGATTTTAAGTGGTGATGAAGAAAAAGAGCATTTTAGAACAGATATCTGGGACGAAGAAGACAATGACTAGCCTATGAAAATTGTAATTCAAAGAGTTTCTAAAGCAAGTGTAACAATTAATAAAAATAAAGTTGCAGAAATAAATAACGGACTTTTAATTTTGGTAGGTATTGTTGTTGAAGATGCTCAAGAGGATATTGGTTTTTTGGTCCGAAAAATAACAAATCTTCGTATTTTTAATGATGAAAACGGAGTGATGAATCATTCACTTTTAGAGACTAAAGGAGAGGTAATTGTTGTGCCTCAGTTTACGCTGCAAGCTTCTACTAAAAAAGGAAATAGACCAAGTTATATAAAAGCAGCAAAACCAGAAATTGCAATTCCGTTGTATAAAAATTTTCTACAAACTTTAGAAAAAGAACTCTATAAGAAAGTACAAACTGGAGAATTTGGTGCAGATATGAAGGTTGAACTTTTAAATGACGGCCCTGTTACAATTATTATAGATTCTAAAAATAAAGAATAGTTTACATGGTTTTTTTTGATGTTCATACACATAAGAAATCTTCATTGGAATGCGTTTTTTCAATTGAAAACAAATATCCAAATGCTCTAGATTTTACACTTCCTTTTTCAATAGGAATACACCCTTGGTTTATAAATGAGAATACAATTGAAAAAGAACTTTTAATCATTGAAGAAAAACTACTACAAGAAAACTGTTTTGCGATAGGAGAGTGTGGTTTAGATAAAGTTACAGCAGTCGATTTTGAAATTCAAAAAAATGTTTTCAAAAATCAGGTTCAACTTTCTGAGAAATATAAAAAACCAATGCTTATTCATTGTGTAAAAGCATTCCAAGAAATTATAGCGTTTAAAAAAGAAATACAACCAACTCAAGTTTGGATTTTACATGGCTTTTGTAAGAATTTACAGGTTTCTAAGAGTTTACTTAAAAACGGTATTATATTATCTTTTGGTGCAGAAATTATCAATAATAAAAAATTACAAGAAGTTGTTTTAGAAATTCCATTGCCATTAATTTTATTAGAAACAGATACTGCTGAAATAGAAATTCCAGCAATTTATAATAAAGTTGCGGAGATTAAAAAGATGGAAGTTGTAGCAATTCAAAAAGAAATAAAACAAAATTTTAAAAATATTTTCATAAAATGAGTTGGTTAGAGCGTACAGAACTATTGGTGCAAAAAGAAGGTTTAGAAAAATTAAAAAATGCTAATATTTTAGTAGTTGGTTTAGGAGGTGTTGGTTCTTATGCAGCAGAATTTATAGCAAGGGCAGGAGTTGGAAAAATGACAATTGTAGATGGTGATGTTTTTGATGAAACCAATAAAAACAGGCAATTACCAGCATTAGATTCTACCATTGGTAAATCTAAAACAAAGGTATTAGCCGCACGTTTAAAAGATATTAATAAAGAGATTGAATTAGTGGTTATAGATGAGTTTTTATCCCCAGACAGCGCTTTTGAAATTGTATCTAAAGAGTTTGATTATGTGCTGGATTGTATAGACAGTATTACACCTAAAGTAAATTTAATAGTTGCTGCAAGAAGAAAGAAAGTTAAAATCATTTCGTCTATGGGTGCTGGTGGAAAGTTAGATGCTACTAAAATTAAAATAAAAGACATTTCACAAACTAAAAACTGTAAAATGGCAAAGGTTTTGCGGAAACGGTTAAAAGAAAGAAAAGTAAATAAAGGGATTAAAGCTGTTTACTCTGATGAAGTCCAGATCTCGGAAAGTATAAAAATGACCGATGGAACAAATTTTAAAAAGTCATTTTATGGCACTATAAGTTATATGCCTGCTGCTTTTGGTTTGCAAGCAGCAGCGCACGTTATTAATTTTATCATAAAAAGTGAATAATACTTTCCATGGGAAATAAAAGATTTGTATATTTGTCCCTAACAAGTATTAAACTAATAAATTTAAACTAATATGAAAAAATTAATTTTATCATTTGCATTAGTAGCATCAGTTTTAACTGCATGTAAAAGTGAAAAGAAAGACAAGGTAGCAGCTACAGAGGCTGTAGAAGTAGCAGTTGTTACAGATTTAAATAACGTAGATGTTGCGAGTTCTGTAATTACTTGGAAAGGTACAAAGCCAGGTGGGGCTCATGATGGAACAATTGCATTAAGAGAAGGTTCATTAAACGTAGAAGCTGGAAAATTAACAGGTGGGTCTTTTATAATAGACATGTCTTCTATTAAAAATTTAGATTTAGACGCAGGTGGTGCGGCAAAAATAGTTGGACATTTATCTGCTCCAGACTTTTTTGATGTTGCAACGTATGCAACCTCTAAATTTGTTATTACTAGTGTTGCAGAAGTTGAAGGTAAATTAGCGGTAACAGGTAACTTAACTGTAAAAGATGTTACAAAAAGTATTACAATTCCTGCAATGTTAAGTACAATAGGAAATGTTACTACTTTTAAAAGCGAAAAATTTAATATTGACAGAGCAGAATTTAACGTAAAATATGCTTCTAAAAAATTCTTTGATAATTTAAAAGACAAGTTTATTGACGATTTGATTGAGTTTTCATTCACAGTAAACACAAAAGCATAAACTAGAAATATAACTCTTAAAACAACTAAAAATATGAAACTTAATAAAGCAGATAGACCTTGTGGATGTGGTAATACACAAGACCCAAATGGGAATTGTGATGGATCACATGCAAACAAGTAGAATAAAGAGTACTATTTATATTAAATTTTTAATAAAGCCCGAAACTTTTTAGTTTTGGGCTTTATTGTGTTATATTGTTTTTCTATCAAAAAAGAATACATGTATAAAAACCCCTTCTCAATATTATTGTTATTACTTGCTTTTACCTGTTTTTCTCAAAAATTGGAGTATTCTTCATTTTTAATTCCTGCTGAATTAAAAGAGGATGCAAATGCAGTAGTTAGAAATAGTGTTATTGAAATTGCAATTGAAGATGTAGATAAAATGACTGTCTCTAAAAGAGAGGTCGTTACCGTCTTAAATAAATTAGGGATTTCAGATGCTAGGATTGCTGAAAGTTATGATAATGATACAAAAATAACCAAGCTTTCCGCTGTTATATATGATGCCTTTGGCAATCAAATAAAAAAGTATAAAGAAAGAGATTTCTTAGACGTAAGTGCTGTAGATGGCGGAACTTTATATTCCGATTCTCGAGTAAAATATGTAGACTATACACCAATTACATATCCTTATACGTTAGTTTTTGAGTCAGAATACAAAACAGCTACAACAGGTTTTATTCCTTGGTGGTTTCCTGTTAATGGTTATTATGTTTCTGTAGAAAAAAGCACTTATACTTTAAAAAATCCAAAAGGAATTGCATGGAGAAAAAAAGAAACACATTTAACCGATTTCAATATTGAGAAAAATGATTCAGAAACAGACTTAACATATGTTTTAAAAAATCAGAAAGCTTTTGAATATGAAAACAGTTCACTTTCATCAAGAGATATTTTACCGTTGGTTAAAGTGGCTTTAAATAAATTTTATTTAAAAGGTGTTTATGGTGAAGCTACCAATTGGCAAGAATTTGGAAAATGGATGCACAAATCGCTTTTAGAAGGTAGAGATGTCATAGATGATGCTACAAAGTTTAAAGTACTAAATTTAGTGAAGGGTATTACAGATTTTGAAGAAAAAGCTAAAATTGTATATGAATTCATGCAAAATAAAACACGTTATATAAGCGTGCAAGTTGGTATTGGTGGCTGGGAACCAATCGCAGCAAGGCAAGTAGATAAAGTTGGTTATGGGGATTGTAAAGGGTTAACAAATTACACAAAAGCCTTATTAGATATTGCAGGTGTTACTTCTTACTATACGGTTGTTTATGCTGATAAAAAAAGAAATTTAGACAAGGATTTTTCTTCTATTCAAGGGAATCATGTTATTTTAAATATACCAAATAAAGAAAAAGATATTTGGTTAGAATGTACAAGTCAAACGATGCCTTTTGGGTTTTTAGGTGATTTTACTGATGATAGAGATGTTTTGGTGGTAATGCCAGAAGGCGGAGTTATAAAAAGAACAACGACTTATAAAAACATAGAAAATTTTCAAAAAACAGATGCAACAGTGCAGCTTAAAAAAGATGGTTCTTTAACCGCAACTTTAAAAAGAGTTTCTAAAGGGTTGCAATATGACGATAAACAGGGCTTAGTGAGTTTAACGGAAGAGGACTTAATTAAACGTTATAAATCGAATGTTTGGAGTTATAATAACAATTTAGAGGTTAATTCAGTTGCTATAGAGAATGATAAAGACAAAGTCGTTTTCACGGAGGATTTAAGTGTATCCATTAAAAATTATGCAGCTATAAATCAAGGAGAATATTTATTTAGGGTAAATATTTTTAATAAGATAGGTTATGTTCCTAAGAGATATCGAACTAGAAAGCTACCCCTTAAAATCTCTCAAGGCTATAAAGATATAGATGATCTAATCATTAAAATTCCAGATGGATATTCTCTAAATAATTTACCTGAAACAAAAGAACTCTCTACAGATTTTGGTACCTACAAGATTACTTTTACAAAGGTAGATGACACCACTTTTAAGTATCATAAATCAATAGTAATTAAAGAAGGGGTGTACCCAAAAGAAGAGTATAAATTGTATCGAAGTTTTAGAAGAAGTATTGCTAAATACGAAAATTTAAGAATTGCCATTACCAAAAAATAAATAACATGAAAAATAGTATCCTTTTAGTATTTATATTAAGTCAGTTCTCATTTTTTGCCCAAGATTATAAATTTGGAAAAGTTTCTAAAGCCGAATTAGAAGAGCGTTTTTATCCTTTAGACTCTACTGCAGATGCTGCGTATTTGTATAAGTATAGAAGAACTTATTTTGAATATATGCAAGATGAAGGCGGATTTAAAGTAATTACAGATTATCATATGAGAATAAAAATTTATTCAAAAGATGGTTTTGAAAAAGCAACGCAATATTTTGAGTATTATAAGCCAGATAGTGGAAATAAAGAAAGAATTAGCTCACTTAAAGCTAATACTTTTTATTTAGAAAACGGAAAGGTTAAAAAAAAGAAAATTTCTAAAGATGCAATTTTTGATGAGAAAAGAAGTAAATATCGCAGTGTAAAGAAAATTACGATGCCGAATGTTATTGAAGGATGTATATTAGAAATAAAATATTCTTTAATATCTCCTTATGGAAGTATAGATGATTTACGTTTTCAATATGATATTCCTGTAAAAAAGTTAGATTATAAAATTGAAGTACCCGAATATTATACTTTTAATAAAAGATTTAAAGGATATTATTTTATAACACCTAATAAGAGTGAAATAAATTCTAAGATAACTCTTAGATTTAAGAATAGAGATCGAAGAGTTGGTGCACTTGTTACTACAGGCTATTCAAAGGAAACCGTAGATTATAAAAATAAAATAGAAAAGTACATCGCAAACAACATTCCAGCATTAAAAGATAATGAACCCTTTGTAAGCAGTATACATAACTATAGAGGTGGTGTCAAATATGAATTAACAGCCACGCGTTTCCCCAATACAGCTCCAAAAGTTTTTTCTTCTACTTGGAAAGATATAGTGAAAAGAGTATACAACTCTCCAAATTTTGGAAGTGAGCTAAATAAAACTAGTTATTTTAAAGATGATTTAACAAAGGTGTTAAATGGAACAACAAATGACAATGAAAAAATAATGGCTATTTTCAATCATGTGAAGTCTAAAGTAAAATGGAATGACTATAAAGGAAAGTATACAGATAAAGGTGTTAAAAAAGCCTATAAAGAAGGTGTTGGAAACGTGGCTGATATTAATTTGATGTTAACATCCATGTTGCGTGTTGCAAATTTAAATGCAAAACCTGTTTTGGTTAGTACACGTGCTAATGGAGTACCTCTTTTCCCAACTTTAGATGGGTTTAATTATGTAATTGCTATGGTTGAGTTTACTGATGGAAGTTATGTTTTACTAGATGCTACAGAAAAATATAGTTCACCTAATATATTGCCAGTTAGAGTTTTAAATTGGAATGGAAGAAAAGTAGAAAAAGATGGAACTTCTTCTTGGGTGAAATTAACGTCCTCCAAACATGCATTAGAAGACAATTACTTGAGTGTAAAAATCTCAGATGAAGGTTTAGTTGAGGGTGTTTTAAGATCTATATATTCGAATTTAAAAGCATTGAATTATAGAAAAAATAAAAACCATTTAAAAGAAGATATTTTAAGGGAGCAGCTAGAAGAAAAACATACTATAGAAATAGATGAATTTAAGCTTCTGAACAAAAACAAATTATTAAAGACTGTTGTTGAAAGAATTAAATTTAGTAGTGAAGATTTAGTAGAAGAAATTAACGGGAAATTATATATTGAACCTTTATTGTTTTTTGTCAATAGTACAAATCCGTTTAAGTTAGAAGACCGCAAATTTCCAGTAGATTTTGCAACTCCTTGGAAGGATGTCCATAGAGTTTCAATTCAAATTCCAGAAGGATATAAAATAGAAATATTGCCAAAAAATATAGCTATAAGGATGCTAGAAGATTTAGGGGTTTTTAAATTTCAAACCTCCCAAATAGGCAATAAAGTAAATACTGTTTGTATTTTACAATTTAATAGCGCCATTATTGCACCGAAATATTACGCAGTATTAAAAGGGTTTTATGCTAAGGTTGTAGAAAAGCAATCTGAGAAAATAGTGCTCGTTAAAATATAACATTCAAAACCTAGAACTCAGAACGAAAGTTTTGGGTTTTCTTTTTAGTTATTTATTAAGAGGGAAAACCTAGCAGATTACCCATGCTAACCGTAAATAACCAGCAACCATAAATACTATGTTCTATAGAAACTAGTACTATAGATTTCATTTTTTATAATTGTATTGCTGTGGTATTTTTCACTTGTTCTATAGCAAACGTACTATGTGTGCTACCAATATGTTTTATAGCTGTTAGTTTTGTAACTACAAAGCTTCTATAAGCATCCATATCTTTTACATAAATTTTTAGAATATAATCATAATCTCCACTAACATGAAAGCACTCAGATACCTCTTCAAGTTTTAAAACTTCATACTCAAAAGTATTCAAGTACTCTTTGGAGTGTTGCATCAGTTTTATGTGGCAAAAAACTAAAAAAGACTTTTCAATTTTATCCTTATTAACAATAGCTACATATTTTTCAATCACCTTTTGGTTTTCTAATTTTTTTACACGCTCATAAACTGCAGTTACAGACAAATTCAACTGAAGCGACAGTTGTTTTGTAGTTTGCTTACTGTCTTGTTGTAATAAGTTAATGAGCTTCTTATCGATGGTGTCTAACATATAAATTTTCTAAAAATTGAAACTGAAATAATGTTTTATAGTTTTTTAGTTTATTAATTGACTCAAATTTAGAAAAATAATCTATATTTTATATTATATATTGATTTTATTTCTAATTAATTGTTTTTTTGTAGTGTAAAAACTACTATTATGAAATTCAATCCTGCAAACAATATTCAAGATTTACAGTATTTTGGCGAATTCGGTGGAGTAAATCCATCAATTTCAGATTCATCTACTTATACCTTTATGTCGGCAAAAACAATGCTCGATACCTTTGAAGGGAATACTGATGGATGTTATTTGTATTCACGGCATTCTACACCTTCAAATTTATATCTTGGGGAAGCTTTAGCCGCAATGGAAGGTACAGAAGCAGCAAATGTTGCTAGTTCCGGAATGGGCGCAATTACACCAACAATTTTACAAATTTGTGGTCATGGAGATCATGTGGTTTCTAGCAGAACAATTTATGGAGGTACTTATGCTTTTTTAAAGAATTTTACGTCTAGAATGGGTATTGAAACTACGTTTGTAGATATTACAAAATTACGAGCAGTTGAGGCAGCAATTACAACAACTACTAAAATAATTTATTGCGAGTCTGTAAGTAACCCGTTATTAGAAGTGGCAGATATAAAGGCATTATCAGTTTTAGCAAAAAAATATAATTTAAAGTTAA